>Ga0115564_10001771_pt1 | contig 19312 bp, 16 predicted proteins | sample COGITO_mtgs_1105_7_FD_88680 | JGI IMG/M metagenome (GOLD analysis project Ga0115564, IMG submission 88680) | Pelagic marine microbial communities from North Sea - COGITO_mtgs_110523 | ecosystem: Environmental > Aquatic > Marine > Epipelagic | place: Germany:Helgoland, sampling site Kabeltonne...
GGCCATCCAGTTGGGAAGTGGCATGTTAGTCATGATAAACTTTCTGAGTATATGCGAACCCTAGCTGCAGCATCTGACAGAATTCAGATTGAAAATAGAGGAGTAACCTATGAAGATCGTCCATTACTTTTGTTGACGATCACCAGTCCCAAGAACCATTCGAATCTAGCTGCGATAAAAGCGGCCCACATTCAATTAAGTGAACCCAATGGTCAAAACCTGGCTACTGAAGATATGCCAGTGGTGGTGTATCAAGGGTTTTCCATTCATGGAAATGAACCAAGTGGCGCCAATGCGGGGCTTCTAGTAGCATACCATTTGGCTGCTTCCCGAAGTCCTGAGGTACTCGAAATGCTCGACAATACCGTCATTCTATTTGATCCTAGTTTTAATCCCGATGGACTTCAACGCTTTTCGCAATGGGCAAACTCCCACAAGGCACAAAATATTACACCCGATTCAAACGATCGAGAATATAACGAAGCATGGCCACGGGGCAGAACCAACCACTATTGGTTCGATATGAACCGAGACTGGTTACCGGTTCAACTTAATGAATCCAAGGCGCGTATTGCAAGTTTCACCGACTGGCTACCCAATGTATTGACCGATCATCATGAAATGGGTACCAATGAAAGTTTCTTCTTTCAACCGGGTATACAATCACGTGTGAATCCTTTGACACCAAAAAAAAACCAAGAACTAACCGCTGCAATTGGGAAATTTCATGAAGAAGCACTCAATAAAATTGGTTCGCTCTATTATACAGAAGAAGACTATGATGACTTTTACTACGGAAAAGGATCTACCTATCCCGATGTAAATGGAAGCATAGGGATTTTGTTTGAACAAGCCAGCTCCCGAGGTCATGCACAAGAAACAGCCAATGGACTCCTCACCTTTGCTTTCACTATCCGAAATCAATTTACGACTGCGCTTTCAACTTTAAAGGCAGCCAATGCTTTACGAACTGACTTGCTCGACTTCCAACGTAGTTTTTATCAAAATGCACGCGCCGAGGCTTCTAAAATGAAAGACAAGGCCATTGTCTTTGGAAATCAAAAAGACGCGGCAACCTCCTATCGTTTAGCTGAAATACTTCTTCGCCACAAGATTAAAGTACATCGATTAAAAAAACCACTACAAAGTGGTGGAGATCGTTTTGCCGCCGAAAATAGTTTTGTCGTCCCCTTGGAACAAAAAAAACAACGCTTGGTTCAAGCCATATTTAACGAGCAAACCACTTTTGAAGACAGCCTCTTCTATGATGTATCGGCTTGGACATTACCCCATGCTTTTGATCTTAATTCCACGCGAACCAAAGATTTAAGCTATGCTGGGGAAGAGTTAATTTCGTTTGAAACTCCAAAAATAAAAGAGGTCACCAAAGCAACCTATGCTTATTTGTTTGAGGGACATGGGTATTATTCCCCAAAAGCAATCTACAAATTACTCGCGGCTGGAGTACGAGTAAAGGTGAGTATGCAAACACTTTCTTTGGAAGGAAGATCATACGATTACGGTACCTTAATGGTGCCCGTGGCCAATCAGTCAATCGAAGCAGAAGACCTTCACAAACTAATGCAAGAAGTCGCAGAAGAAGCACAACTAAATATCTATAGTGTAAGTACAGGTCTAACCCAAGGGATTGACTTGGGATCGCGAAATTTTGAAACCATCAAAATGCCTAAGGTAGCCCTCTTGGTAGGCGATGGTGTGCGAAGCTATGATGCAGGTGAAATATGGCATTTAATGGATACGCAATACCAAATGCCTGTTACTAAAATTGACGTCAAGTCAATGGCTCGGGTTGATTTAAACAAATACACCCATATCATTTTACCAAGTTATACAGGAAGTCTATTAAATCAAGCTACAAAAAACATTAAAGAATGGGTGAAAAACGGTGGACATCTCGTTGCTTACCGAGATGCGATTAAGTGGGCAAACAAACAAGAGCTAATTGAAGAAGAGTTCAGGTCAACAGAGCTGGTGGCTAAAGATGTGTCTTTTGTCAATCAAGGAAAGTTTATAGGAGCTCAAGCCATTGGAGGAGCAATTTTTAATGCAAAGATCGATCGGTCTCATCCAATCAATTTTGGCCTAGAAGACACCAATCTTGCGCTTTTTAGAAATTCAAGAATATTCATGGATCCGGAAGAAAACAGCTACGATAATCCGATTCAATATACCAATAACCCACTTTTAAGTGGATATATTTCTGAAGAGCAACTAGCTTTACTGAAAGAATCGGTTCCCTTTAAAGTGAAATCAATGGGTAGAGGGTCTATCTTGTTAATGACTGACAATACAAACTTCCGTGCATTTTGGTTGGGCACACAGCAATTGTATGCTAACATGCTGTTTTATGCAGACTTTATGTAATTAACGCACAACCTGTCCGTTTGGAATACTTAGCTGAGGGGAAAGTAAAAAAACATCATTGCCTTGTGTTGCTCCTAGCACAAGGCATTGACTTTTAAAATCGGCTATTTTTTTAACTGGGAAATTAACTACTGCAACCACCTGACGGCCCACAAGTTCATCAATTGAGTAGGTGGATGTGATCTGTGCAGAAGATTTTAAAATACCTAAATGACCAAAATCTATGGTCAGTTGATAGGCTGGCTTTATCGCATTGGGGAATTCATCTACCTCAAGGACAGTTCCTACTCGAAAATCTACCTGTTCAAAATTATCGAATTCTATCACGCTTGTTTTTTAAAGAAAATATCATCTAAAATCCAAGCAGGACCAATCAACAAGAATTTTAAATCATCAAAAAAGGAAGGCTTTTCGCCTTCTAGCTTGTGACCGTAAAACTGTCCTATCCATGCGACAACAAAAATCCCCAAAGAAATTTGCCATAAAGAAAAAGAGGCAGCAATTTGGGCGTTACCAAAAATGCAGGCCAATAAGAAAGCAAAAATCAAGATGCCCATTTTTACTGACAAACGCAAATAAAAAAACATAATGGGTATCAAAGTAACCATAGCCCAGTTGGCAATTAAATCAGAATTAATTCCCGATAATTCTTTTAAAATTACGTTGGGAATAGACATGATTAGCCCTACAACAGAAAAAACGATTAAAGGAACACAAACAAAGTGGATGGCTTTATTTGTTTTGTTTTGGTGGCTAACCGCATATGCGTCTAGCCAGTCTTGCATTGTTTTCATGATATCATAATTATAATTCTTTTAATTTACATAATTTTATGAAATAAAAAAAAACATGTCCTTAACAGAATCCAATATGCTCCCTTTGGGGACAATTGCTCCACCTTTTATCTTGCCAAATGTGGTCACTAAAAACATGGAATCGCTTGGTGAGCATGCTGGAGAAAAGGGTACTCTCATTGTTTTTATGTGCAATCATTGTCCTTATGTTGTTCATCTTTTAGACCATTTGGTTGCCTTTGCAAAAAAAAATAAACAAAAGAGCATTAACACTATTGCCATTTCTAGTAATGAGGTAGAAAATTATCCTGCAGATCACCCAAAACACATGCGCGCTTTGGCCATTGAAAAAGCCTTTACTTTTCCCTATTTATATGATGAGAATCAGTCTGTTGCCAAAGCCTATGCTGCAGCCTGTACACCTGACTTTTACCTCTTGGATGAAAAATACAAATTGGTCTATCGCGGAAGATATGATGCCTCTCGCCCTGGAAATAACATTCCCATTAGTGGAGAAGATTTACAAAATGCCGTTGATTTAATGCTAAAAAAACACCCTATCTCAAATAAGCAATATCCAAGCTTAGGGTGCAATATAAAGTGGAAAGCAGGAAATGAACCTGCTGGATTCTTTATTTAAAATCGACCAATTCAACCACAAACTTTAGGGTAGCATTTGGTGGTATAACGCCCCCAGCTCCAGCGGCCCCATAAGCTAAATCAGAAGGGATAATAAAGGTAGCTTTAGCGCCTTTGTTTAAAAGAGCTATTCCCTCGTCCCATCCTGGAATAACTTGACCAACACCAAGACTGAACTCAATAGGTTCGTTTCGCTTGAAGGAAGAATCAAACACAGTACCGTCGAGAAGTTCTCCTTTATAATGTACTTTAACACTATTTCCTTTTTCGGGTTTATCTCCTTCACCATCAGCATCTATAAGATAGAATAAACCACTCTCTGTTTGAGTAAATCCTTCAGTAATTCCCTCCAGTGCTTTGGCTTGTTTCGCTTTTTCTTCTTCCATTTGCTTGCGTAAATCGGCTTCTAGGTTGTTGTAAGAGGCCACAGCATCAAATGCTTCAGCAGCAGATCCAACACGAAGAATCTCTAGCTTTTCTAGGGTATCACCTTGAGCTATACCATCAACTACATCTTGTCCTTCTTGAACAAAACCAAAAACGGTATGCTTGTCGTCTAACCATGGAGTTGCAACGTGGGTAATAAAAAACTGACTCCCATTGGTGCCAGGTCCAGCATTTGCCATAGACAATACACCTGCCTTATTGTGACGAAGTTCGGGATGAAATTCATCTGCAAATTGGTACCCAGGACCTCCCATACCAGAGCCTTGTGGACAGCCCCCTTGGATCATAAAGTCGGGGATAACACGATGAAAATTTAAACCATCGTAATAGGGAATTCCTGCCGGTTTCTCTTTGTTTTCTTGTGTTCCTTCTGCTAAAGCAACAAAGTTCCCAACTGTTCCCGGGGTTTTGTCATGGGTTAATGAAACGATAATTTCTCCTTTGGAGGTAGTGAATTTTGCGTATAAGCCGTCCTGCATTTTTTTATGTTTAGAACGCAAATATAAGGGATTCAAAAGAGTTATTGCGCAATTAATTTGCTACTTCATTAAGAAATTTAATGCGGAATAAACGAATGTCTTCTTCTTCAAAATCTCCATCAAACTCTTCAAGTGCATGGGTAATATCGTCGGTTTCAGCTTCCATAAAGTATTCATGGAGCTCTTCTTGCTGGTCTTCGTCTAAGATTTCATCTATCCAATAACTGATGTTTAATTTGGTTCCTGCGTAAACAATTGTCTCCATTTCACTAATGAAGCTAGACATATTCATCCCTTTTGCTGAAGCAATATCATCAAGAGGAAGCTTACGGTCAACACTTTGGATCATATAGAGCTTAAGTCCAGAATTTGCTCCGGTGCTTTTGACAATTAAATCGTCTGGTCGTGTAATCTCATTTTCATTGACATAGTTTTGAATCAATGTTAAAAAGGGGCCTCCATATTTCTTTGCCTTTCCTTCACCAACGCCATTAATATTTTTCAACTCCTCTATGTTGATTGGATATTTCAAGGTCATATCATTGATGGATGATTCCTGAAATACAGTATAAGGAGGAACTTCGTGTTCACCAGCTACTTTCTTGCGCAAGTGAATCAATTCCTTTTTTAAGGCAAGATCACTTACAACGTCCTTTTGAATCGATGATATTTGCTTTGCTTTGTAGGTATAGCTATGATCTTCTGTCATCATAAACGATTGAGGAGAAGCTTTAAATGCCTTCCCTTTTTCAGTCAATCTTAGGACACCATAGGTTTCGATGTCTTTAGTCAAAAAACCAGCGACATTAGCTTGACGAATTAAGGCCATCCAAAAGGAATCATTTTTATATTTCCCCTGACCAAAAATGGGTAATTGTGCCGTATGATGGCTGTTTAAAATTGCATTTTGTTCTCCGATCAATGTTTTGACAACTTCTTTAGCTTTGAATTGTTCACGGGTTTTTTCAATGGCCTGAAGCAACAAATTTAGCTCCTCCATTGCCTCTACTTTTGCTTTTGGAAAACGAACATTATCGTCCATGTCTCCTCCATCGCCCGTTTCGTTATCAAAGGACTCGCCAAAATAATGCAAAATAAATTTTCTGCGTGAGATGGAGGTCTCGGCATAGGCAACCATTTCATTCAATAAGGCTAAACCTATTTCCTGTTCTGCCACTGGTTTTCCCGACATAAATTTCTCCAGCTTCTCAATGTCTTTGTAGGCATAAAAAGCCAAACAATGGCCTTCACCTCCGTCGCGTCCAGCACGACCAGTTTCTTGGTAATAACTCTCTATACTTTTGGGAATGTCATGATGAATGACAAAGCGCACGTCGGGCTTATCAATTCCCATCCCAAAGGCAATGGTGGCGACAACCACATCGCATTCTTCTTTTAAAAAGGCATCTTGATTTTTTACCCGTGTTTTCGCATCTAACCCAGCATGATAAGGAATTGCATTAATGTCATTTACTTGGAGAGTTTGTGCTAATTGTTCTACTTTCTTGCGCGAGAGACAGTATATGATTCCTGATTTCCCTTTCCTTTCTTTGATGAATTTGATTATGTCAGTTTCTACATCTTCTGTTTTTGAACGAATCTCATAATACAGGTTGGGACGATTGAAAGAAGCTTTAAAAACGGTTGCATCAGTAATTTGAAGATTTTTAATAATATCCTCCTGCACTTTGGGGGTGGCAGTAGCAGTGAGGGCGATAACAGGAAGATCTTGATCTATTTGCTCAAGCATAAAACGAAGGTTGCGGTAATCGGGCCGGAAATCATGTCCCCATTCAGAAATACAATGGGCTTCGTCTATGGCCAGAAAGGAAATTTTGCTTTGCTTAAGAAAAGTAAGTGTTTCTTGTTTTGTCAATGACTCTGGTGCTACGAACAAAAGTTTGGTAATTCCTTGGCGAATATCATCCTTCACCTTCTCAATTGCTGTTTTTGTCAATGAAGAATTTAAAACATGAGCAACTCCTTCTTCTTGTGAAATACCTCGAATGGTATCAACTTGGTTCTTCATTAAGGCAATTAACGGAGAAACAACAATGGCTGTCCCCTCACACATCAATCCTGGCAATTGATAACACAATGATTTTCCACCCCCAGTTGGCATAAGAACAAAACTGTTTTTACGCGCTAATACATTTTTGATGACCTCTTCTTGTAAACCCTTAAAGGTTGAAAAGCCAAAATGTTTTTTTAATTCTTCTGTTAATTGCATTAAAGAGTGAAGTGCTTTAGATCAAATATTTTACATTTGTATCCATAAATATAACATTTAGTAAAGAATTTTCAATACAAAAGAATCGAAGAATTGTTAAATAAAACCAAAATATTTCACGTCCAAAAAAAAACTTTACCCATTAAATTAGATAAATACTTTGGTGTATTTCATTTTTCAGATAGCCTTAAAAAAGAAATTAGCGAATGAGTACAGAGAATGAAATGTCTTTTTTGGATCATTTGGAAGAATTACGATGGCATTTAATTCGTTCTTCTTTGGCCATCATAATTGTAGCTACGTTAGCATTTATTGCAAAGGACTTTATTTTTGACACCCTCATTTTTGGACCAAAAAAAGCAGATTTCTGGACCTACGAACTTTTCTGTAATATCTCAAAAATGATGGGACAAGGAACAAGCTTCTGTATTCAAGAACTCCCCTTTCGTATTCAAAGTAGAGCTGTGTCTGGGCAATTTTCAGCACATTTATGGACCTCTATAACCGCTGGTTTTATCATAGCTTTCCCTTTTGTTTTATTGGAATTTTGGCGTTTTATTCGTCCAGGCTTGCATGCCAATGAGCGTAAAAATGCCCGTGGATTTATTTTTGTTGCTTCTATCTTATTTTTTATGGGGGTTCTGTTTGGATATTATATTGTCACTCCCCTCTCCATTAATTTTTTAGGTAGTTATACAGTAAGCAACGAGGTCTTCAACGACTTTGATCTCGATAGCTATATTGGCTTACTTCGTGCCGCTGTACTTTCTGCTGGCTTCATCTTTGAGTTACCCATATTAATGTATTTTTTGACCAAAATTGGTATAGTAACGCCAAACTTTTTACGCAGCAACAGGAAATTTGCAATCGTAATTGTGTTAAGTATTTCAGCTATTATAACACCCCCAGACATTGCAAGTCAAATCATCGTAACCATCCCAATTTTAATTTTATATGAAGTCAGTATTGTGATTTCTAAAATTGTATTTAAACGACAACAAAAAAACAATGAATAAGCTCGTCGAAGAATTTAATGCCTATCGTTCAAAAATGAATGAAAAGCTTTTGAATGAAAATTCAAAAATAATAAAACGTATATTTAACTTGGATGCTAATACCTATCAACCGGGGACGTTAGACAAAAGTAGTAAAGAGTTAATGGGACTCGTAGCATCAACTGTCTTACGTTGCGACGACTGTATTCGTTATCATTTAGAAGAATGCTATAAACATAAGGTTTCGAAAGCCGCCGTGGTAGAAAGTCTTGAAATTGCTACATTGGTGGGCGGAACAATTGTAATTCCACATCTACGAAGAGCTTTTGAATACTGGGAAGCACTCGAACAAAACCAAAAATAAGATGCAACTACGCGCAGAAGAAATTGAAAAATCATATCGAGGCCGCAAGGTGGTCAATGGTATTTCCTTGGAAGTGAATCAAGGAGAAATTGTTGGTCTATTGGGACCCAATGGGGCAGGGAAAACAACTTCATTTTACATGATTGTTGGTTTGGTCAAACCAAACGATGGTGCCATTTTTTTGGACAATGAAGAAATCACCACCTTCCCAATGTATCAACGTGCACAAAATGGGATTGGATACCTTGCCCAAGAAGCTTCTGTCTTTAGAAAGCTGAGTGTGGAAGATAATATTTTAAGTGTACTCCAATTGACCAAATTGAGCAAGAAAGCCCAGTTAGAAAAAATGGAGGAATTGCTAGAAGAATTTGGTTTAAATCACATTCGAAAAAACCGAGGTGACCTACTCTCAGGAGGAGAACGTCGTCGTACTGAAATTGCACGTGCATTGGCCACCAGTCCAAAGTTTGTATTACTCGACGAACCTTTTGCGGGTGTTGACCCAGTTGCGGTAGAAGACATTCAACGAATCATTGCCCATTTAAAAAACAAAAATATTGGGATACTCATAACCGATCATAACGTACAAGAAACCCTCGCCATAACCGATAAGACTTATTTAATGTTTGAAGGGAAGATTTTAAAGGCAGGTAGCCCAGAAGAATTGGCTCAGGATGAGATGGTACGGAAAGTATATTTGGGTCAGAACTTTGAATTGCGCAAAAAGAAGATCAAATTTTAAAAAAGAATTTTATCGAGCTCAAAAGAATATAAATAACGATTATACCCGAAAGAGAGGCTATTCCAAAGTAAATGAATAAAACAGTTGCTATCATGAGCAATAGAACTGGAAACAACAAAGACATCATTCCTCCTGAAAACTTTAATGAAAACATTTTCCAATGAATATTCATTAAAATGACAGAAATAAAGCAACACACTGTCAAACTAATGGGATTCATCAAATAATCATTTAATTGCACCAGATAAGGATGACGAAAGATCATTGGTAAGCCCATAATCATTAATGCATTTGCCGGGGCTGGCAATCCTCGAAAATAAGGTAAGGGATCAGTAATCAAATTAAATTTTGCCAGTCTAAAAGCTGCCCCAACAGTGATGCTATATCCTATGATTGCCAATGGGGCAACCGTGAAAACAAAAGCAAAATCTGGAATCAATGTAAAACTAAAGTCAATATTCTTAACGCCTGAAAGAACAAATAATTGATACATCAAAACCCCCGGTGCGAGTCCACTGCTAATCAAATCTGCCAAGGAATCAAGCTGAACACCCAGAGAACTTTCCTCCCCTAAAAGGCGGGCAAAAAATCCATCAAAAAAATCAAAGAAAACTCCCAAAGCAACAAACATTAGAGCCGCATTGAACTGATGGGAGAAAGCAAAAAAGGTAGCCAAACATCCACACAATAAATTTAGTGAAGTAAACAGATGAGGGATTGCTTTTCTAAGCATAAATCAATTTTTTTTTCAATTTACAATTTTTATCAAGTTTAAAAATAGTGAAACAAAATACTTTTTCCCTTACTTTGTTTAACACTAAAAAAAAATCGGTTAAAGTGAAACGTTTTCTAGCCCTTTCGTTAAGCAGTGGATTATTACTTGGATTGGCATGGCCCACCTATGGACTTGCTTTTTTTTCCTTTTTTGGACTGATCCCCATGCTATTTTTAGTAGAAGAAATCAATATTTCAGCGACAAAAAGAAAAAGTCTTGCGGTTTTTTTATACAGTTATCTTGGTTTCTTTCTTTGGAATATCATAACGACTTGGTGGATCTATAATTCAACCTTATTTGGGGCGGCTTTTGCCATTGTTTGTAACAGTAGCTTTTACGCGATTATTTTTACCCTGTACCGCTGGTCATTAACACGTCTTCCCAGAGTTACAAGTCATCTATTTTTAATTTCATTTTGGATGGCTTTTGAAAAGTTTCACCTGAATTGGGAATTTTCATGGCCTTGGCTCAATTTGGGCAATGTATTTTCTGAGTCAATTTTGTGGATACAGTGGTATGAATATACAGGAGCGTTTGGCGGTACTTTATGGGTCTTATTGCTCAATTTAATTGGCTTAAAATGGTTTCGCTTTTACCAACAAAAGAAAGATCTAAAAACTGCTATAAAGGGCTATCTACCTAACTTGATATGGATAGGAATTCCCATTGCCATTTCTCTTTTATTGTACCAAACAGATCAACCTTCATCGAAAGAAGTGGAAGTTATAGTTCTCCAGCCCAATCTTGATCCTTATGAAGAAAAATACCTGTTAAGCAACGAACAACTTCTCAGTATGACGGAAGAAATTACTCAAGATTACCTGAGCAGTTCTACGGACTATCTCCTCACTCCTGAAGGCTTTTTAGACGAAGGAACCGGATTTAACTTATCGAACTATAAATCAAACCCTTTTTATTCATCATTAAAAAAATTTAACGCCAAACACCCTAAACTCTCCCTGGTGACCGGTGCACAATCCTATCGTATGTATCCTCCATCCAAGGAGTTGCCTTCTCCTACAGCCAACGCCCTGCGATCTGGTGGCTGGTATGACGTATACAATTCAGTATTTCAGTTTCAAGACAAAAAAGCAGATCAATTGTACCATAAATCTAAACTCGTTGTTGGGGTCGAATATATGCCGTACAAAGCTGTTCTAGCTCCGCTAATGGGAGAATTCTTATTGGACTTTGGCGGAACTATTGCCACCAGGGGGGTACAAGAATACCGCACTGTATTTCAAAATTCAGAGGGAGTAAAAACCGCCCCAATTGTCTGCTATGAATCCATTTATGGAGCATACACAACCGAATATGTGCGCAGAGGTGCACAATTTCTCAGTATCGTAACCAACGATGCCTGGTGGGGAAACACCCAAGGGCATCAACAACTACTGAGCTATGCTCGCTTGCGTGCCATTGAAAACCGTCGTGCGATAGCGCGATCTGCAAATACAGGGATTTCTGCATTCATCAATGCAAAGGGTGAAATCACGCATCAGTTAGCCTATGCTGAACAAGGTGCCTTAAAAGCTAAGGTTAAATTGAATGACCATTTAACCTTTTACACGATTTACGGAGATTATCTGGCCCGTTGGGCTAGCTTCCTCTTTGTGCTCTTATTGTGCATAAGTATAAGCGGTCGATTAAAAGACAAGGCTTCTTTTTAACGTATTTTCTCCACTTTAACTCCAACAATTATAGTAGCTTTGCAGCATGAATCAAACTTTTCTCTTGGTTTTGGGGCTCGTTGTCGGATATTTTATCATTAAAAAGTACCTGTTCAATCCTCCTAAAAAAAATACAAGAATGGGGTTTAGAAGGAAATATGAAGCGAGAAAAAAAGAAAAATTAAATGCGAAAGATGAAAGTTTACACCAAAACAGGTGATGATGGTACAACAAGCTTATTTTCTGGAAAAAGAGTACCAAAACACGATATTCGTATAAAAGCATATGGCACCATAGATGAATTAAACAGTTGGATCGGAGCCATACGAGATCATGCTGATCGTGATTTGAAGGATGATCTCATTAACATTCAACGCAATTTAATGACTATTGGTTCTCAACTGGCCAATGACAGCGAAAAATTTTCAATTGAAAAGATAAATGCAACTGATGTACTTCAATTGGAACAAAATATTGATCAAATCACAGACAAACTTCCACCGCTAAAAAACTTTGTTATTCCAGGAGGACATCCCCTTGTATCACACGCACATTTGGCGCGCTGTGTATGTCGAAGAGCAGAGCGATATATCACTGAATTAAAAGAACTTACAACTGTTGATTCAGAAATTATATTTTACATCAATCGCCTTTCCGATTACCTCTTTACTCTCTCAAGAAAGTTCACCCAAGACCTAAATCTCCCAGAAATTAAATGGGACCCGAGTCGAAAATAGAAAAATAACTTGCACATTAGCTTGAAACAAGTATTTTTGCAAAAAAAAAGTCATGTATTGGACATTAGAATTAGCTTCTTATTTAAGTGATGCACCTTGGCCAGCCTCAAAAGATGAATTGATCGATTTTTCAATCAGAACGGGAGCTCCTCTTGAAGTTGTAGAAAATCTTCAATCCATGGAGGATGAAGGTGATATTTATGAATCTATAGAAGAAATATGGCCTGACTTCCCTTCTGATGAAGATTATCTTTGGAACGAGGATGAATATTAACAACCCAAAATTATAAAAGTCTCGTTTTGAGGCTTTTTTTTTGACTACATTTGAGTAGAAAATGCCTAAATAGAATATGAGTTTTTTAAACAATCTCTTGAAAGCCTTTGTTGGCGATAAAACAAAAAAAGACCTCAAGTCCATCTTGCCCCTTGTAGATGCCATAAAAAGCCACAAAGCAGCCTTGGAACAACTAAGTCACGACGAACTTAGAGCCAAAACACTTGAGTTCAAGGCCAAGATAAAAGAGGGGCGTGCTCCCTTTGATACCGAAATTGATGCACACAAAGAAACCATTCTTTCACTCGAAGATATTGATGAACGCGAGCGACTGTATAATCGCATCGATCAACTCGAAAAGGACGCGCTAGAACAAACTGAAGAAGTTCTTCTTGCTATACTCCCCGAAGCTTTTGCCGTTGTAAAAGAAACTGCTGTGCGATTCATGCACAATACTAGTATAGAGGTTACTGCAAATGAATTTGATCGATCACTTTCTCAAGACAAAGATTACGTCAGCTTGAAAGGTGAAAAAGCATTGTGGGCAAACCAATGGGATGCAGCAGGAAAAGCGATTCTTTGGGACATGGTTCATTATGATGTTCAACTGATTGGTGGAATCGCCATGCACCAAGGTAAAATTGCTGAAATGCAAACAGGAGAAGGAAAAACCCTTGTCGCTACCTTACCCGTTTACCTCAATGCACTATCCGGAAAGGGAGTTCACCTTGTAACGGTGAATGACTATTTAGCCAAACGAGATAGCGCATGGATGTCGCCTATCTTTGAATTTCACGGTTTAAGTGTTGACTGTATTGACTACCATCAACCCAATAGTGAAGCGAGACGAAAGGCCTATTTGGCTGACATTACTTATGGTACAAACAATGAATTTGGGTTCGATTATTTACGCGATAATATGTCGCACACACCCGAAGACCTTGTCCAACGCAAACATCATTTTGCGATTGTAGATGAAGTTGACTCGGTTTTGATTGACGATGCTCGTACGCCATTAATTATATCAGGGCCTATTCCAGAAGGAGATCGCCATGAATTTGACGAATTAAAACCCAAGGTAGCCGATTTATACAGCAAACAACGTACAATCTTAACTTCTGTTTTGTCAGAGGCTAAAAAGAAAATTGCGGAAGGAAACACAGAAGAAGGAGGAATTCTATTGTTGCGTGTTTATCGCGGATTACCCAAGAATAAAGCCCTCATCAAATTCTTAAGCGAAGAAGGGGTTAAACAGCTTCTTCAAAAAACAGAGAATACCTACATGCAAGACAACAATCGTGAAATGCATGTCATTGACGCCGAATTGTACTTTGTAATTGATGAAAAAAACAATTCGGTTGAATTGACCGATAAAGGAGTAGAATACCTTTCTGAAAGTGTTCAAGACAAGGGCTTTTTTGTTTTACCCGACATTGGTACCGAGATCGCGAAAATTGAAAATAAAGCGCTAGAGCCTGAACAAGAAGCGGCAGAAAAAGAAATTTTATTCAAAGACTTCGGTATTAAAAGTGAACGCATTCACACAATGACTCAATTGTTTAAAGCCTATACCCTTTTTGAAAAAGATACAGAATATGTGGTAATGGACAATAAAGTCATGATCGTTGACGAGCAAACTGGACGTATCATGGATGGAAGACGATACTCCGACGGTTTACACCAAGCCATAGAAGCCAAAGAAAACGTCAAAATCGAAGCTGCTACCCAAACATTTGCTACGGTTACACTTCAAAATTATTTCCGCATGTACCACAAGCTTACTGGAATGACAGGAACAGCAGTTACAGAAGCTGGGGAATTTTGGGAAATTTATAAACTAGATGTTGTAGAAATCCCAACCAATCGACCTATCGCGCGAAAAGATGAGGATGATTTAATTTATAAAACCAAACGAGAAAAATACAACGCCGTTATAGAGGAAGTAACAAAACTATCTCAGGCTGGAAGACCTATTTTGATTGGAACTACCTCAGTAGAGATTTCAGAATTACTGAGTAAAATGCTGAACATTCGAAAGGTGAAACACAATGTTCTCAATGCGAAATTGCACAAAAAAGAAGCAGATATTGTCGCCGAAGCAGGAAACCCTGGAGTAGTTACTATCGCCACCAACATGGCTGGTCGTGGAACTGACATCAAACTTTCAGAAGAAGTAAAAGCCGCAGGAGGACTTGCCATTATTGGAACCGAACGCCACGATTCTCGTCGGGTTGACCGTCAGTTGAGAGGTCGCTCTGGACGTCAAGGAGATCCAGGAAGTTCTCAATTCTTTGTTTCTTTAGAAGACAACCTTATGCGTTTGTTTGGCTCTGATAGGGTCGCCAAAGTAATGGACCGCATGGGGCTAGAAGAAGGAGAAGTAATTCAACATTCCATGATGACAAAATCCATTGAACGCGCCCAAAAGAAAGTGGAAGAGAACAACTTTGGTGTTCGTAAACGCTTGTTGGAATATGACGATGTGATGAATGCGCAAAGAGAAGTAATCTACAAACGCAGAAAACATGCTTTGGAAGGCAATCGCTTAAAAGTGGACATCGCCAATATGTTGTTTGAAACCTGTGAGGATATAGTGTTGAACAACAAAGCTTCTAACGACTTCAAAAACTTTGAATTTCAAATCATCAGTACATTTTCCATTACCGCACCAGTCCTTCAAAACGAATTTGAGGATATGGCCGAAGGAGAATTGATTGACAAACTCTATGAAACCACATTTAACTATTACAAACAGAAAGGTGAGATCAATGCAACGCTCACATTCCCAGTAATTAAAAACGTCTATGAGCGTCCTGGAAATAGCTTTGAAAAAATTGTTGTTCCCTTTACCGATGGAAACAAAACCCTCAATGTTGTCACCCAATTAGAAAAAGCCTATCAAACCAAAGGGAAACACTTGATTGAAGATTTTGAACGAAATATTACCCTAGCACTCATTGATGAAGCTTGGAAAAACCATTTGCGCAAAATGGACGAATTAAAACAATCTGTCCAATTAGCCGTTCACGAACAAAAAGACCCTTTGTTGATTTATAAATTTGAAGCCTTCGAATTATTTAAAGGAATGATTGGCCGTTTGAATAGAGAAGTAATTTCATTCTTATTGAAGGGAAGTATTCCTTCTCAAGACACTTCAATTAAAGAAGCTAAACGCCAAGGTCGAAAAGATAATTTAAAAACATCTAAAGACGATGTCCTCAATACGGAAGAATTAGCCGCAAAACTGCGTGCTGTGGGAGCTGGTGCCAGTGCACCTCAACGTCAAACGGTGGAGACAATTACACGTGAACTTCCAAAAATAGGTCGAAACGATCAGGTCAATATCAAGAATACTGTTACGGGTGAAAACAAGACGATAAAATATAAACAGGCTGAACCCTTGATCAGGAGTGGTCAATGGGTGTTGGTTGGAAAAAATTAATTCGTAACTTTCCATAAAATTATGTAGAATATGGAGATGTACGCGAATATTTTATTGATTGCCGTACCGAGCTTTATGGTATTAGTTTTACTGGAAATCCTATACGGTGCCTGGAAAAAAAAGCAGACCTATACCTTAATGGATACCATTTCTAGCTTAAGCTCTGGGACAACAAATTTACTTAAGGATTTACTTGGCATAGGAATTATTGTGATTTCTTATCCCTTCTTACGCGAACAATTGGCGGTTGTTACTATGGAAGAAAGTGTTCTCCTTTACTTCATTGCCTTTGTCTGCATTGATTTTGCCAGTTATTGGAATCATCGACTCAATCATTCAATCAATGTTTTTTGGAATCGACATGTTGTACATCACAGTAGTGAAGAATTTAATTTGGCCTGTGCCTTGCGTCAAAGTATTTCTAGTCTTATAGGTTTTGGTGCGCTATTTTTACTTCCAGCAGCACTCTTGGGTGTCCCTCACAATATCATCACTGTATTGGCTCCTTTGCATTTATTTGGGCAATTTTGGTACCATACGCGCCATATCGGTAAACTTGGCTGGATAGAATACATTTTAGTCACTCCTTCACAACACAGAGTACATCACGCAATCAATCCAGAATATGTAGATAAAAATTTAGCCGCCATTTTTTCCGTTTGGGACAGGCTTTTCGGTACTTTTCAGGAAGAACTAGACGAGGTTCCCTGTGTTTATGGAACTCTAAAACCCGTCAGGACATGGAATCCAATCCTGATCAACTTTCAACATCTTTGGGGATTGGTACAAGATGCTTGGCATACAAAAAATTGGTCCGATAAGTTTAAACTATGGTTTATGCCTACGGGTTGGCGTCCAGTTGATGTTGCACAGCGCTTCCCAAAACAAGGTGTCGATGATGTTTATGCCCTAGAAAAATATGCTCCTGTCTATTCCCTTAAGCACAAAATAACCGCTGTATTTCATTTTGTTTCATTAAATGCTTTCATCTATGTGTTCCTATCTTCCTTTGGAACACTGTCATTTTTTTCGCAAATGGCTTTTGCCCTGCTAATTTTTACAACCATTTTTGGTTTTACTTCCTTGATGGACGGTCATCGCTGGGCATTTGTTTTTGAAATTATCCGATCACTTTTTGGATTATTTATTTTCTTTCATCCTTCACAAGCCGCCATTTGGTCTACAGATTTGGTTTTTGCTGGAGCATCTACTCTTTATTTTGCCTTGGCCTTTGGAGCGACAATTTGGATAGGACAATCGCTTCCGCAGCGATCCTTAATCCCTTCCTAAAATGGCCGAGCCAAAATCAATTGATTTTATTTTATTGGGCCCAGCATATCCCTATAGAGGTGGAATTGCAGACACCCAGGCACATCTTGCAAAGGCATTGATTGACTTAGGATACTCTTTAGAAGTTTGGACCTTCGTTCAGCTGTATCCTCCCCTTCTTTTTCCTGGAAAAACACAATTCAGCTCAGAGAAACCTGTGCATGATCTCCCCATTTCCAAAAGAATTCATGCCTACAATCCGCTCCAATGGAAGTCAGTTGCTCAAGAAATCAATAGAAAAAACCCTAAATCTGTCCTTTTTCGATACTGGGCACCTTTGCTTGCCCCCTGTTGGAATTCTATTGCCAAGCAACTCGATTCTAGCATAAAGAAAATTGCATTGGTCGACAATTGGATTTCGCATGAACCCAAGCCTTGGGACAAATACTTAAACAAGCGTTTTGAGAGGCATATGGATGCCTTTACAACACTTTCTTCCGCAGTCGCAACATCTATTGAGTTGGTTAGCGAAAAACCCGTTTGGGGTATGCCTCATCCAATCCCTCTGGGATTAGCTGAAAAGAAAACAAAAAAGCAAGGATGTGAAATACTAAAACTCAATCCTGCTGCCAAATACATTCTCTTTTTTGGACTCATTCGCTCCTACAAAGGTTTGGATTTACTCATCGAAGCCATGAGGCAACATAAGGATAAACAACTCCTCATTGTTGGGGAATGCTATGAAAATGAACAAAAGTATATTTCACTTATCCATTCGCTAAAGCTTAAAAAACAAATTCATTTCCTCAATCGTTTTGTTACCCACGAAGAAGCAGCCAACTATTTTTCTATTGCTGATTTCTTAGTACTTCCGTATAAAACGGCAACCCAAAGTGGTGTAGTAGCACTTGCCTATCATTTTGAAACACCAATGCTGGTAACCAATCACAAAGGATTAACTGCTCCAATTACAAAAGATAATACAGGTGTCATAACTGAAGTCAATTCAATGGCCATTGCTGAAGGAATTGAAAGGCTGTATGTCAATAACAATATCGATCGATTTAAAGAAAATTTAAAGCAAACAAAAGCCAATTACTCTTGGGGGAACTATGCAAAACTATGGGCGAATTTCACATTAAATGAAACAACACAACATTAAACTAATTTGTTCTGATATAGATGGTACGCTGTTGGATAAAAACCGATCGCTCTCTAATAAAACCTTGGAAGAAATGCACCGTCTAGGCAGATGCTACCCCATTGTACTTATTTCTTCGCGCATGCCAAAATCCCTCAGGCAATTACAAGCACAATTGAAAAGCACTCACCAGCCTCTAGTTGCCTACAATGGAAGCTTAATTTTAGATGGAGAAACAATCCTTTTTAGCCAAGAGATTCCATTTGATTTGATTGAAAGCTTGCAAAGCTATATTGAAAACACTTCCATTCACTTAAGTCTTTATCACAAAGATGAATGGATAGCTCCTGCAGATGATTATTGGGCTAAACGAGAGGCGAACAATACCAGAGTAAAACCAGCAATTCAAGAATTAGCGAAAACCATCAAAGATTGGAAGGAGCGCTCGATTAGTGCACACAAGATTATGTGTATGGGCGACGCAAAAGAAATAGAATTATTGTACAATCGTTTGAAGGAATTTCATGCCCATGAAATCAACGCATATCGCTCAAAAGACACCTATATAGAGATCAGTCATATTCAACAAGACAAGGCCTCTGCTCTAGCTTTCCTCTTAAATAAAAAGTATCCTTCTTTAAGCATGCTAAATGTAATTGCTTTTGGCGATAATTACAACGATAAAACTTTGCTAGAGCAAGTGGGTATTGGTGTTGCGGTAGCCAATGCAAAACCAGAAATCGTTGCGATCGCAGACAGTGTAAGTTTTGCGAATACTGAAGATGGAGTAGCACACTATTTGGCCAAACTAAGCTAAAAGATATAAGCTTTATTTCTTAATACTGTCTGCTATCAATTGCTTGAATTTTGTAGTACTCCAGCCATGACTTCTGCTGATATAATGAACAGGAATTCCCAAATCATCGCCC
>Ga0115564_10001773_pt1 | contig 19302 bp, 15 predicted proteins | sample COGITO_mtgs_1105_7_FD_88680 | JGI IMG/M metagenome (GOLD analysis project Ga0115564, IMG submission 88680) | Pelagic marine microbial communities from North Sea - COGITO_mtgs_110523 | ecosystem: Environmental > Aquatic > Marine > Epipelagic | place: Germany:Helgoland, sampling site Kabeltonne...
AGTAGAAAGCCAGAGTAGAAAGCCAGAGTAGACAGCCAAAGTAGACAGCCAAAGTGGCATGTCAGTAACCTATAAATGCCTAACGGCGCAGATCTCAAACTCCGCTTCTCCGGCCGGTGTCTTGACAGACACCACATCGCCGACTTCCTTTCCGATTAGCGCGCGCGCTATCGGCGAATAGACTGACAGCTTGTTTATTTTAATGTCCGCCTCATCATCCCCTACGATCTGGTAGGTCAACGCCTCATCGTTACCGAGATTCAAAAGCTCAACCGTTGTGCCAAAAATAATTCTACCTGACTCGGGTATCTGCGTTACATCAATGATCTGCGCGTTCGACAACTTGCCTTCAATTTCAATAATCCGGCCTTCTATAAAACCCTGCTCTTCCTTGGCATATTGATACTCTGCGTTCTCGCGAAGGTCACCTTGAGCCCGCGCTTCAGCAATCGCCTGCACAATTCTAGGTCTTTCGTGCAGTTTTAGTTGGTCGAACTCCTGGCGCAGTTCATTCTCGCCATTAACTGTCATTGGAACCTTGTCCATCTTGTTATCTCTTACGTTATCTATCCCAGAACCGGGATATTGCCGCCTTGGGTGTGACTAGTGTCGGGAAGATTTAGTGCTTTGTCCAGCTACCTACGTTGTAATTCCTGCAGGCTGTGGACTGTTCTATCTTCACCGTGTCGAAGCGCTGCAACGCTTGCGCGTCCACCTGCCATGGTCGTGGTGTAACACACCTTGTTTTGTAACGCTGTTCGCCTAATCAAGTACGAGTCGGCGGTCGCCTGCTTGCCCTCTGTTGTATTGACGATAAAGTCGACCTCACGATTCTTCAACATATCGACAATATGTGGCCGCCCTTCCTGAACCTTGTTCACAAGCTGGACTTCCATCCCCGCTTCCTTGATCACCTTTGCACATCCCTGCGTGGCTACCAGCGCGAAACCCAACTCAACCAATCCTTTCGCAATCTCGGGCAATTGATCTTTATCGGCGTCACGGACACTCAGAAAAGCCCTGCCTTTATTGGGAATGGTGTCGCTAGCGGCAGTCTGCGCTTTACCGTAAGCCTCAGCAAAGCTTGCCCCTGCGCCCATCACTTCTCCGGTAGATTTCATCTCCGGTCCAAGTATAGGGTCGACGCCCGGGAACTTGCTGAATGGGAACACAGCTTCTTTTACGCTGAAGAATTTTGGAATGATTTCTTCGGTAAACCCCTGCTTCTCGAGTGAGATACCGACCATGCACCGTGCGGCGACCTTGGCCAGACTTACCCCAATACACTTGGACACAAACGGAACCGTTCTTGAGGCACGCGGATTCACTTCCAACACAAAAATCTGATTATTTTGAACCGCCAGTTGCACGTTCATCAAACCAATGACCCCAAGTTCTAACGCCATGCGCTTTACCTGGTCTCTCATCTCTGCCTGCAATTCATCAGAGAGGCTGTAAGGCGGCAACGAACAAGCCGAATCGCCCGAATGTATGCCTGCCTGCTCTATATGCTGCATCACGGACCCAATGACGACCTGCGTGCCATCCGAGACTGCATCAATATCAACTTCAATTGCCTGATCAAGGAAGCGATCAAGCAAAATCGGAGAGTCATCTGAAACCCCGACCGCTTCTCTCATGTACGATTTCAGCTCGTCTTGGTCGTAGACGATTTCCATTGCCCGCCCACCCAAAACGTATGATGGTCGCACTACCAGGGGGAAACCTATGGTTTCCGCTGCAATCTCGGCTTCTTCCGGCGTTCTGACAGTTTTATTTGGTGGCTGGATCAGCGAAAGCTTCTCGATCAGTTTCTGGAACCTTTCGCGGTCTTCTGCTTCATCGATAGCATCCGGAGATGTACCAATGATCGGCACGCCGGCCGCCGCCAACTGGTTAGCCAGCTTTAGGGGAGTCTGGCCACCAAACTGAACGATGACGCCCTTGGGTTTCTCAAGGTCTACAACGGCCATAACGTCTTCAAACGTTAATGGTTCGAAATACAATCTGTCGGAAGTGTCGTAGTCTGTGGATACGGTTTCAGGATTGCAATTGATCATGATCGATTCGAAACCATCTTCACGCATTGCAAGTGCAGCATGAACACAGCAGTAATCAAACTCTATCCCCTGACCAATCCTGTTAGGACCGCCGCCCAATACAATAATCTTGTCGCGGTCCGATGGATTGGACTCACATTCGTCTTCGTAAGTTGAATACATGTAGGCTGTTGACGATTGAAACTCCGCAGCACAAGTATCTACGCGGCGATAAACAGGCCGAACGTTCAACCCGAGCCTGTGCTGACGAAAAAGCTCTTCTTCGCATGACAAAACTGCTGCAAGCCTTGAGTCAGAAAACCCTTTCTGCTTCAAACGGAACAACTCATCTCGCTCAATATCTTTTAGCGACCTGCCCTCAAGAGATTGTTCACTTCGAACAAGGTCCTGTAGTTGCGCAAGGAACCACGGATCAATTCCGGTGAGCTGATAAATCTCTTCTATCTCAAAACCATGCCGCATCGAATCTGCGACGTAGCGTAAACGGTCTTCGGTAGGCCTCCTTATCTGCTGACGAAGCCGGCTCTGGCCATCTTTTTGCCCCAGGGGAATAATCGGGGTTAAACCATCGATACCGATTTCCAGACCTCGCAAAGCTTTTTGCAGTGACTCCTGAAAAGTACGGCCGATCGCCATGACCTCACCCACAGACTTCATCTGTGTGGTCAGCGTGTTGTCCGCCTGTGGAAACTTCTCAAACGTGAACCGAGGAATCTTTGTGACGATATAGTCGATAGACGGCTCAAAAGAGGCGGGTGTTACACCGCCCGTGATTTCATTAGACAACTCATCCAGCGTGTACCCCACTGCGAGTTTAGCGGCAACCCTGGCAATCGGGAACCCGGTGGCCTTCGACGCCAGTGCAGATGATCTGGAAACCCTTGGGTTCATTTCGATCACAATTAGACGGCCGGTATCTGGCTCAACGGCAAACTGGACGTTTGAACCACCAGTCTCAACGCCAATGACCCGCAACACATCGAGAGACGCGTTGCGCATTATTTGGTATTCCTTGTCGGTTAACGTCTGCGCTGGAGCAACAGTAATCGAGTCGCCCGTGTGCACACCCATTGGATCAAGGTTTTCGATCGAACAGATAATGATGCAATTGTCATTTGTATCCCGGACAACCTCCATTTCATATTCTTTCCAACCAATCAAAGACTCATCAATCAACAATTCGTTGGTTGGTGACAGGTCTAAACCCCTAAGACATATCTCTTCGAAGTCCTCCAGGTTATACGCAACGCCACCGCCTGAACCACCCATTGTAAATGAAGGGCGAATGACACACGGAAAACCCAACATCGGCTGGACCTGTTTGGCCTCTTCTAATGAATGAGCTATAACGTTTTTAGCGGTCTCTAGGCCAATTGACTTCATGGCGACATCAAACTTTTGTCGGTCTTCCGCCTTGTCGATCGCCTCTTTCGTTGCGCCGATCAATTCGACATTATATTTTTCGAGGACACCTTCTCGGGCCAAATCCAGCGCGCAGTTCAACGCTGTCTGGCCGCCCATGGTTGGCAGAATCGCATCGGGGCGCTCCAGCGCAATAATGTTCTCTACATGTTGCCAAATAACCGGTTCAATATAGGTGGCATCCGCCATTTCCGGGTCTGTCATTATCGTCGCCGGATTCGAGTTCACCAGAATGACTCGGTAGCCTTCTTCACGCAGCGCTTTACACGCCTGCGCACCGGAGTAATCAAATTCACAGGCCTGACCGATGACAATGGGCCCCGCACCAATGAGCAAAATGCTTTTTATATCAGTTCTTTTTGGCATTTATCGCTTATGCTCCCTCATCAGCTCAATAAAATGATCAAACAAGGGACCAGCATCATGCGGGCCGGGACTTGCTTCTGGGTGACCCTGAAATCCAAACGCAGGGCGATCCACTAATTGAATACCCTGGATTGTGTCATCGAACAGTGAACGGTGTGTCACTCTCACGGTATCCGGCAGCGCGATTTCATCGATGCAAAACCCATGGTTTTGGCTGGTGATCAACACCGTACCATCTTCCAGGTTTTTCACCGGATGATTGGCACCATGATGGCCATGGCCCATCTTCTTCGTTTTCATCCCAGAGGCTAGCCCGAGGAGTTGTAAGCCGAGGCAAATACCAAACATCGGAATCTTGGCGTCCAATATTTCCTGGATCGCCTGGATCGCATAATCGCAGGGACCAGGGTCCCCGGGGCCGTTAGATAAAAATACGCCGTCGGGATTCAGCGCCAGAACTTCTGCCGCAGATGTCTGCGCGGGAACGACAGTCAACCTGCAGCCCCGGTCTGCCAACAACCTGAGTATGTTTTTCTTAATACCAAAGTCGTATGCAACTACATGGAAGTCGGTATTGGCGACGGCTGAATATCCCTGCCCGATCTTCCAACTTCCCTCCTGCCACTCATAGGGCACAGGTGACGTAACAACTTTCGCCAGATCCATCCCCTCAAGTCCGGCAAAACCTTTCGCCGCCTTGAGCGCTTCTGCGATGGCACTTTCCGAAAGGTCTGGTCCCGCTACTATTGCACCATTCTGGGAGCCCTGGTCACGAAGGACCCGAGTCAACTTTCTGGTATCTATCTCTGCTATGGCGACGACACTTCGGGCAACAAGGTAATCTCGAAGCGACATTTCGCTACGCCAGTTGCTGGCCAGCAACGGTAAATCACGAATAACCAGGCCGGTGGCCCAGATTTCTCGAGACTCCTCATCTTCAAGCGTGACACCTGTATTGCCGATATGCGGGTGGGTCAGCGTAATGATTTGCCTGGCATAGGAAGGGTCAGTGAGTATCTCTTGATAGCCGGTGATCGACGTGTTGAAAACGACTTCGCCGACGACAAGGCCATCTACGCCAATAGCAGTACCCTCGAACAGCATACCGTTTTCGAGTGCAAGTACTGCTCTACTGTTCAAGCGCGAGCCTCCAAGAAAAATTAAAATGAAAGTGCCGATCGAAAAAAAGCGAGACGGAAATTGCTTCCATCTCGCTTTTCAAATCTTTTTACACTGGTGGGTCATCCTAGGCGCAGTAGTTTAGTCGAGGTGCACTTTCGTTTCCAGTCATTCGGCTGACTTTAACGCATCAGCCATGATTTTTATTCGGAGGTATTAGCGAGCTATCAGATTTTTTAGCACCTTCAAACTACCACCCGACGATGCCGGGTGAATCAAATCGGCCTGATTGACCAAGGGAAACAGCGCTATTTGGCAAGCCCAAGCACGTCAAGCATGTCGTAACGCCCCGGGCTCTGTTTTACAACCCAAGCAGCTGCCCGGAGCGCGCCTTCTGCAAAGTTGGCTCGACTCTGCGCCCGATGAGTGATTTCAAGACGTTCGCCACCAGCGATAAACATCACCGTGTGCTCGCCAACGATCTCACCACCGCGAACGGCATGAAACCCAATCGTTTCACGTTCACGGGCGCCCGTCAGGCCATGCCTGCCGTGCCGGGAGACAGAAGCCAGGTCACGCCCGAGGCCCTTAGCGACATGTTCACCTAAACTGAGCGCAGTGCCTGACGGCGCATCCACTTTATGGCGATGATGCGATTCAATAATCTCAACGTCCACCGTATCACCAAAAATACCAGCCGCCATCTCAACCAACTGGAAGGTCGCGTTGACCCCGACACTGTAATTACTGGCGAACACCAAGGGAACAGATCTACTGATTTCGTCCAGCCTGGCGGCTTGGCTTTCAGACAACCCGGTTGTACCAATCACCATGCGAGTGCCTGCCTTGTGGCAGATTTCCAGGTTTTTTTGGGTTGCCGCAGCAATAGTGAAATCGATCAACACATCGATATCTGCCGCGACCTGCGCTAAGTCATCGACAATAAATATACCCGTCTCACCGATACCCGCTACAACGCCAGCGTCCTGACCAATAACCGACAGCCCCGGCTGATCAACAGCCGCTGCCAGTTCCAGGCCTGGTGATTCATGGATCATCTTGACGAGGGTTTTCCCCATTTTTCCGGCAGCGCCGACGACACCTACTCTGGGCACAAACTTTCCTGACATTATTAAGCGTTAAACAAGAATAACGAATTGAAACCGGCCATGTCTAATCGGCTATATCCAATCGGTCAAGTCTAATCGGTCAGGGCGTCAACAAAACGTTTCACCCGACTGAACCAGCCAGATTGCTGGGGTCGTTGCTTCTCGCTGGTGTGCTCGGCAAATTCCCTGAGCAATTCTTTTTGTTTACCGGAGAGGTTTACTGGCGTTTCAACCATCACCCGGCAAAACAGATCACCAATGCCACCGCCTCTTACCTGAGTGACATTGACCCCTTTACCTCGCAGGCGAAACTGCTTGCCTGTCTGTGTTTCTGACGGGATCTTTAGATTTACACGACCATCAAGCGTCGGGACTTGGAGTTCCCCGCCCAACGCCGCATCAACAAAACTAACAGGAACATCGCAGTACAAGTGCTCTCCGTGGCGGGTAAATATATCGTGATCACGAACTTCCATTTGCACATACAAATCACCGGCGGGCCCGCCCATTGCACCTGCTTCACCTTGCTCACTGAGCCGAATACGGTCACCTGTGTCTACTCCAGGAGGTACTTTCACCGACAAGGTCTTGGTTTCCTGGGTTCGCCCCTGACCGTTACATTTAGTGCAGGGATCCCTAATGATTTTGCCCTGACCGCGACATCTGGGACAGGCCTGTTGTATCGAAAAAATTCCCTGCCGGGCTGACACCTGACCCATTCCGCCACATTGAATGCAATCAGTCGCAGAGGTACCTTTTTCTGCGCCTGAACCATGGCATTCGACACATCCAACCAACGTCGGCACCTTAATCGTCGGGTTCCAGCCTTTGAAGGCCTGCTCAAGGTCCAGATTAAGGACGTATCGAAGATCTGCACCACGACTGGCACCACCTCTGCGGCCACCGCCGCCCGCGCCCCCAAAAATGTCGCCAAAAACGTCCTCGAAGATCGAACCAAATCCGCCACCGCCACCGCCACCACCAGAGCCATCAACGGCAGCATGACCAAACTGGTCATAAGCCTGCCTTTTTTCAGCGTCCATCAATACTTCCGCTGCTTCACTGGCCTCTTTGAACTTCTCTTCTGAGCTGGCGTTGTCTGGATTACGATCCGGATGGTGCTTCATAGCAAGACGACGATAGGCTTTTTTTATCACCTGCTCGGAAGCATTCCGCTCTACGCCGAGGACTTCGTAGTAATCTCGTTTTGCCATAGCTATTCTTCTTTACCTTTAATAAAACACAACGCGGCTTGAACCGCGTTGCTTAACTACTGCCTTGAAGTACAGCAGACGATTACTTCTCGTCTTTTACTTCCTCGAATTCCGCATCCACAGCATCTGGATCCCCTCCAGAATCTGCTGGACCTGCATCAGGCCCCTGCTCAGTTTCCTGTTCAGCACCTTCCTGAGCTTCAGCATACATGCGCTGCGCCAGAGAGGAAGAGACTTCCGTCAGTTTCTGGGTTTTCGCCTCAATGTCGTCCTTGTCATCCGACTTAATCGCCACTTCAAGCTCCGAGATTGCACCTTCAATCGCGGTCTTTTCTGATTCCTCGACCTTGTCTCCTGCTTCTTCCAGGGTCTTCTTTGTCGCATGAATCATGCCGTCGGCCATATTGCGCACTCCGACCAGCGCTTCAAACTTAAGGTCCTCATCAGCATGGGACTCGGCATCACGAACCATTTGCTCGACTTCTTCATCCGACAGGCCGCTTGAAGCCTTAATAACGATGGACTGCTCCTTGCCGGTAGCCTTGTCTTTCGCTGACACGTTCAGGATTCCGTTAGCGTCCAGGTCAAAGCTCACTTCAATTTGCGGGGTACCACGCGGTGCCGGGGGAATATCAGCCAAATCAAATTGCCCAAGAGACTTGTTCTGGCCCGCTTGCTTTCGCTCACCCTGCAGGACATGGATGGTCACGGCCGGTTGGCTATCGTCCGCTGTCGAGAAGACCTGTGATTTCTGAGTAGGAATCGTCGTATTCTTTTCTATTAGCGCACTCATCACGCCACCCATTGTTTCAATTCCTAATGACAGTGGCGTCACATCAAGTAAAAGCACGTCGGTAACTTCACCCGCTAAAACAGCGGCCTGAATAGACGCACCCAGAGCAACAGCTTCATCGGGGTTGACATCTTTTCGCGGATCCTTGCCGAAAAACTCCTTGACCTTCTTCTGCACCAAAGGCATGCGCGTCTGACCACCCACAAGGATAATGTCATCAATCTTTGAAACGCTAACGTCAGCGTCCTTAAGTGCAGTGCGAAGTGGCTCAAGCGTCCGCTCAACAAGTTCTTCAACAAGAGACTCCAGCTTGGCTTGAGTTACCTTGATAACCAGGTGCTTAGGACCCGTGCTATCCGCCGTAATGTAGGGCAAGTTAACTTCAGTCTGGCCGCTGGTTGAAAGCTCGATTTTGGCTTTTTCAGCGGCTTCTTTGAGGCGCTGCAGCGCCAAAGGGTCGTTGTGCAAATCCATACCGTGTTCTTTTTTGAACTCGTCGGCGAGGTATTCAATCAGGCGGAGGTCAAAATCTTCACCACCCAGAAAGGTATCGCCGTTCGTTGACAACACTTCGAACTGTTTCTCTCCATCGACATCTGCAATTTCGATAATCGATATATCAAAAGTACCACCACCAAGGTCGTACACAGCGATAGTTGAATCGCCAACTGCCTTATCCATGCCATAGGCTAGCGCGGCAGCCGTGGGCTCATTGATAATTCGTTTGACTTCCAGGCCCGCAATTTTACCGGCATCTTTGGTGGCCTGACGCTGCGAATCATTGAAATAAGCGGGAACAGTAATGACAGCTTCTGTTACCGATTCACCAAGATAATCTTCGGCCGTTTTCTTCATCTTACCCAGCACCTGGGCGGAAATCTGTGGTGGCGCCATTTTCTGGCCTTTCACCTCGACCCACGCATCACCGTTTTCCGCCTTCACAATCTTGTATGGCACCATCTTGATATCACGCTGAACAACGTCGTCTTCAAATTGTCGACCAATAAGCCGTTTTACGGCGAACAGCGTGTTTTCCGGGTTGGTAACTGCCTGCCGTTTCGCAGACTGCCCGACCAACACTTCGTCGTCATTACTGTAGCCAACAACGGACGGTGTCGTTCGATCACCTTCCGAGTTTTCAATAATCCTCGGTTCCTTACCCTCCAGGACTGCAACACAAGAGTTGGTTGTTCCCAGGTCAATACCAATGATCTTACCCATTTCGTTTCTCCATTCTCACCACAACGTTTAGTGGTGTAGTCAGTTAATTAGTAGCCGCTATATTGTTACGTTGCTATATCGTTACATTGTTCTGTAATTCAAGGTCCGGCCCGACGAACTTATTCTTTTGTTTCTGGACTCGAGTCTGATTCGGGTGCTGGTTCTGCCTCCAGGACAGGCTCTACGGCGGGTTGTTCTGCCGGCGCCTTGGTCACCATGACCATGGCAGGCCGCACGAGTCGGCCATTCAACTTGCAGCCCTTTTGGACGACTGCGAGCACAGAGTTCGGTTCCATATCAGCATTCTCAACCATAGACATCGCCTGGTGCTCATTAGGATCAAATGGCTCACCTACCGGGTCGATAATCTGCACCCCTTCCTTCGTCAGCGTATCCACCATCAGTTTGTGGCAAAGTCGCACGCCTTGCGCAATCGCATCCTCGCTGTCACCCGTTGACTCGATCGCTTTTTCCAGGCTGTCGACCACGGGAAGCATGCTTTGAACAAACTTTTCTACGCCATACTTATGGGCATTCTCTACTTCCCTTGCCGTACGCCTTTGCAAATTCTGCATTTCAGCTTCAGCACGAAGCGCCACATCCTTAAATTTCTCAACTTCTAACAACGCATTCGCCAAGGCCTCGTCGCCCAGGATCTCGAACTCATTGCCAGGTTCTTCTAAGTTAAGGGAACCATCCCCATCATCAGCTGCTACTTTTTCCAAGACATCCTGTTCCAAGGCATCGTCTTTCAACACATCCTGTTCTAACACATTGTTTTCAATGCTTTCTTCTTCAGGTTTAAGCGTTTGCTTCGCCTCATCTTCGGGCAATGGCATATAAAACTCCCGGGGTAACGGTTCACAGAAATTATCGTACAGGCTATATGGGGATTAGAGTCCTGCCATTCAAGGGGACTAAAGAAAAGCTAAGGAGAAATTATCGACGATTTGTCTCTAACGCAGCGCTAAGGAGCCTTGCTGTGGCATCAACAATAGGGATTACACGGTCGTAGGCCATTCTAGTAGGCCCAATAACGCCCAACACACCGACAAGATCACCATCAACATGATAGGGCGACGTCACCACGGAGCATTCGTCAAGGACGCTGTAACCGGACTCATTGCCGATGAAGAGCTGCACTCCTTCTGAATCCATACAACGATCTAGTAGGTGAAGAATGTCACCTTTCATCGAAATTGCTTGGAACAGCTGGCGAATATCATCGAGAGCTTGATCGGTTGCGAGCAGATTCTCCTGCCCTTTGACCACAAAATCACTCACTTCCTCTCGATCAAAAGCCTGATCGGCCACTTCGAGCGTGGTCTGCATCAGCGAATTCATGTTTTCGCGATCCGAACGCATCAAAGTCACCAGTCGCTCATGAACATTACCGAGCACCTCACCCATAAAATGCTGGTTGATGAAGTTAGACGCCTCTTTGAGCTGGATCTCTGAATAGTTTTGTTTCGTATAGATCACTCTGTTCTGGACCTCGTGATCATCAAGTACCAGGATAACCAGCACTCGATTGGCGTTCAGGCTTAGAAAATCAACATGCCGAAGGGTCACTTGGTCACGCTTGGGAATGGTGACAAGTCCAGTCATACGGGTGAATTCAGAGAGAATCCCCGACGCAGACTCCACCAGCTCCTTTGAAGACATATCCGGGTCCAGGCTTCGGTTAAGGCTGGCAAGGTCGTGCATGTCAATCTGATTGACCTTGATCAGAGTATCCACAAAGAGCCGATACCCAAGCGCCGTTGGGATACGACCTGCTGAGGTGTGCGGCGAGCTGACGTAACCCAGGTCCTCAAGATCCGACATGATGTTACGAACCGTTGCAGGGCTCACCGAAACGCTCGCTGAATCAGCGAGTGTTTTGGATGCGACGGGCTGGCCATCCAAGATATATTGCTCGACCAGGGTCTTAAGCAATATCCGTGACTTTTGGTTCAATGAGCCTGGATTGGACATTAGATCTGCCTCAAAGGGGATTAGATACTAACCAAGGACCGGCAAGTAGACAATTGTCTGTTGGGCTAGAAATCCTAGGACAGTTCAATTACATGCCCTCCTGAGCGCTTTTCAATTGCCAGACTGAGTGAGATCAGGGTTAAATAGGCAGGTGCTAAGCCATTTATCTATTAACTCATTGACCCTGGTTGACCAGCTCGAACTGGAGTTCAGCAAAGGTATGAGCGTCATTACGGGCGAAACAGGCGCCGGCAAGTCTATCTTGCTTGGCGCGCTTGGCCTGGCCCTGGGTGATCGGGCAGACAGTTCCCTGATTGCGCTTGGAGCCGCAAAGACCGAGGTCAACGCTATCTTCGACCTGAAGGGGCATGCAGAAGCATTAGCCTGGCTAACAGAACGAGCGCTCATCGATGGCGATCAGTGCATTCTTCGTAGAGTTGTCTCTCGTGACGGCCGATCACGCGCTTTCGTTAATGGCAGCTCAACCACCCTGAATGAGCTGAAAACGCTGAGTGAGATGCTGCTTGATATCCACTCCCAGCACGAACATCAGTCCCTCTTAAAGAAAGAAACACATGAACGAATGCTTGACGAATTCGGCGGACTCACCCCGCAAGTGTCAGAGGTAAGAACGCGATTTAATACCCTGAGCACAGCCCGAGACAAACTCTTAAAAACACGAACGGACGCCGAAGAGCAATCTGCCCGGGTTCAACTACTCAGTTATCAGGCAGAAGAACTCGCGACGCTGGCGATCCAGCCGAATGAAACCGCAGAGCTCGAGCATGAATTAAAACGGCTCAGTTCATCGGGTGAAATACAAGAAAAGCTGACCGAAGCATTAGCACTTTGTAACAGAGAAAGTAACAGCAGCGCATCAACCCAACTGACTCGCACGCTAAGCCTGCTATCGAACATCGAAGATCATGCGATCGGACCGATCGTGGAGATGCTAGCCAGCGCCTTGATTCAACTTGACGAGGCCACGTCGGATCTCATGTCAGTAAGCGAGAAGTTTGAGACAAATCCTACAAAACAGCGGGAAGTTGAAGCCCGGCTAAGTGAAATCTATGAGATCGCCAGAAAACACAAAATCCAGCCTGATGCCCTGGCGACGCTGACAAGCCGCATTCAGGATGAACTTGACCAGATACTCAATGCAGAAACAGCGATCAAAGAACTCGAGCAACAGGTAGCCACCGCAGAGACCGAATACCTGGGCCTAGCCGAAAAACTGACCCAATCCAGACGGGTAAAGGCCAAGCGATTGCAGCCAGAAGTCACAAAAGGTTTACAAGGCCTTGGTATGAATGGCGCAAAGTTCGAAGTGTCACTGCAGGGATCACCAAGCTGGTCACAGACTGGCATAGATGATGTTGAATTCAGAATATCTACTATCCCAGGTTCCCAACCAGGCTCTTTGGCCAAGATAGCCTCTGGTGGTGAACTCTCTAGAATCAGCCTCGCGATCCAGGTCATCACCGCCAGGACATCGCGAACGCCGACGCTGATCTTCGACGAAGTTGATGTCGGGGTCGGGGGCGCTACTGCTGAAGTCGTCGGTTCACTGCTTCGCAAATTGGGAGGCCACGCCCAGATTATCTGCGTCACTCACCTACCCCAGGTGGCGGCTCAGTGCCACCAACATTACGTGGTCGCAAAATCGACCACTAAGAAAAGCGCGTCAACGACGGTCGTTCAGCTTAACGAGGAAGAAAAAATTGATGAGATCGCCAGAATGCTCGGTGGCGTAGAGAAAACTGAGCTATCGCTTGCCCACGCTGAAGCCATGCTATCGGGCGTCGAGCCCCCGATACAATAAAAAAGTATTACCCTACGAAGCGGGCTCTTGGCTTCTTATTGTCGACACTCCGGGCACAATCCATACATATTTAGGTTGTGGTCCGTCAGTTCAAACCCGAGTTTATCGGCAACTTTCTTCTGGAGTTGTTCAATTTCATCGTCCGCAAACTCTTCTACACGGCCACACCTGACACAAACAATATGGTCGTGATGCTTATCGGAGGACAGCTCAAAGACAGAATGACCACCTTCAAAATTGTGCCGAACGACCAACCCTGCCTGTTCAAACTGCGTAAGTACTCGATAAACAGTCGCCAGACCTATTTCTTCGCCATTTTGTAGCAACAATTTATAGACATCTTCAGCGCTGACGTGATGTACTTCTGAGCTATCAAGGATCTGTAATATCTTGACTCTCGGCAGCGTTATCTTCAGACCGGCGTCTTTGAGTTCTTGGGATTCGGCAGGCATCGTCGTTAACTGGTTTTCAGTACGTGGTTATATATAGGTGAGTTGAGCATAGGTGGGTTATCATCTTGAGAATAAAAGCCCCTCGAGGGGTAAAATAAAGTATGGTTAATTTAATAGCCAATTGAAATAGAAAAAGCGTAGATAGTCCATTGATTCGAATTACTGTAGTCCTACTTCTTGTTGCTGCCCTAACAGCCTGCTCTACATTCAGGTTTCCTGGTGTACACCGGATTACCATACAACAGGGAAACGTCGTTACCCAGCAGATGGTTGACCGGCTAAAGCCCGGCATGACCAAAAGCCAAGTGAACTTCGTGTTGGGTAATGCCGTCATTGACGACCCACTCGAGGCAAACCGATGGGACTATGTGTATTCTATTCAGCTCCCCAATGGGAACGTTATCCGAAAAGTACTTTCCGTCTATTTCGTTGATGAACGCCTGTCCCATTTTATGGGCGATTTTATCCCGACAGACGAATACGACGCCTTCGTCAGGGCAGCCAGCAATGCCTAGATATAGAGCCTAGATATCAGAGCCTAGATATCAGAGCCTAGATATCAGAGCTTAGATATCACGCTGCTTCTTTGCCTGGGCCTCTAGCTTCGCCTGGATCTCTTTGTTTGCCTGAGTCTCTTTTCTTGCCTTAGTCTCTGCCCTCTGGCGCCTCGCGTCCATTGCATTGGTAATCAGCGAACGATAAACCTGAACCCTGTCACCTGACTGAACCACGTAGTCTCGCGGCTTCACTTCGTTCCACACACCAACCGGCAGCATCGACAGGTCATAACCCGGAAAATGCGACTCGATACAGGACAGACGAACAACATCATGGATCACGGTGCCTGACGGGACTTCGAGCTGAATCACTTGCTGCTTTTCCGGCACCGCAAAGACGACTTCGATCACAACCGTCTGGTCAATCATTACTGTATAAAGCCTTTGCACGGTCACAGAATGCCTCAACAAGACCATCTGCCACCTGCTCAAAAACCTTCCCAAAAGTTGCGTTCAGCATCCTTGAATTGAAATCAAACGTTAAGTTCATTTCAGTCTTGCAACCATCGCTGCCTAATTGACTGAATAACCAGTAACCATTAAGCGAGGTGAACGGGCCCTCCACTAACTGAAGGTCAATTCTTTCCTTACCTACCAGCTGATTCCGCGTCGTGAACTGCTGGCTGACACCAGCTTTTGTCAAAGTAAGCCGGGCAATCATCATTTCCTGGGAAGATTCGATCACTTCGCTCCTTGAACAAGCCGGGAGGTACTCCTGGTAAAGCGCCACATCATTGACAACATCAAACATCTGTCTGGCTGAGAACGGTAACAGGGCGGATCTGGAAATTTCTTTCATGAGGACCGATCAACTCACGAAGGTCATGACGAACACGACAAAAATACAAGCAGGTGCAATAACGCGCATCAACACGCTGAGCAGCTTGATCACAAATTCCGGCGTCCCATCGAGTTGTTCAGCCAGCATTTTTTTGTCAAGAAACCAGCCTGCAAACAAACCGATCAAAATCCCACCAAGCGGCAAAATGACGTTGTTGGAGACGAAGTCCATGGTGTCGAAAAAGCTTCTGCCGGGCAAAAGAGTGACATCGGACCAGATGTTGAATGAAAAAGCGCTCCCAAGTCCTAATAGCCAGGCAAGGCCGCCGACGATCATTGCGCCGGTTCTACGTGAAACTTTAACCTTTTCAACCAGCCATGCGACTGCAGGCTCCCCAATAGAGATTGCAGAGGTGATCGCCGCGAAAGAAACCAGAAGAAAGAACAGCGTGCCGAACAAATGGCCACCGGTCATTTGGCCAAATGCGAGCGGTAGGGTAATGAACATAAGACCCGGTCCTGCCGATGGCTCAAGCCCATGGGCAAAAACGATCGGAAAAATAATCATGCCGGATAACAGTGCAACCGCCGTATCCAGTAACGCAATCGTCACGGCAGAACTCACAATGGACGCACCTTTCGGTAGATAGGCCCCATAAGCCATGATCGCACCCATGCCAAGGCTCAAGGTAAAGAACGCCTGCCCCATGGCAATCAACATCGACTCACTCGAGAACTGATCTGTTTTGAAAGCAAACAAAAATGACATGCCCTCAACGAAATGCCCACTGCTTATCGCCGCCCAAAGCACGAGCAAAATCAAGAGCACAAATAACGAAGGCATCAGGTATTTCACGGCGGTCTCTAAGCCTTTACCTACGCCCCGTGCCGTAATAAACGTGGTTAACAACATAAATAGTGAGTGCCAACCAACCACGGCCCAAACATTACCGGTAAAGCCGCTAAACGCTGCGTTCGCAAAGTCACCATCAGCCCCTACAAAGACACCACTCGCCATGTCAAACAGGTACGCCACTGACCAACCCGCAATGACTGAATAAAAAGATAGAATCATGAAACCTGCTATGGCACCCATCCAGCCAATCACCTGCCAACCACCCCAGGCTCCGGATTGCGCCGTGAGGTCCTGCATGGTGTTAATGGGGCTTTTTCTGCCAGCCCTGCCAAGCACAATCTCCGCGATCATGATCGGCACACCGATGAGGAAAATACACACCAGATAAGCAATGACAAAGGCGCCACCACCATTTTCCCCTGCGACATACGGGAATCGCCAAATGTTACCCAAACCCACCGCAGACCCTGCTGCCGCAAGGATAAACATCAACCGGGAGGACCACATACCGTGGGTTGATTCGGTCATCAATACTGCCTCTTACTGTTGTCACTATTCATTGCGGATTATTTTTCCGGCCCGATTGCTGCGCACAAGTACTGTTAAGAAGGCTTCGCCAACATTGCCCCTTCGGGCGGCATTCCGAGCAAGACTCTGCCCCCATCTTCGATGTGCAGGCCTGCGACGGTTAAGTGCTGCCTGACCACGCGGACATCCCGACCGATTCTTTCCAATGGGTGGCTCTGGAAATTCGCAGACGTTCCCGCGGCTTCGCTCACCAGGTCGACGGCTTCCACACAACCTCGCACCGCATCGGAACAGGCGATCTGAAATATCGCACGCTCCCGGGTCGTAATATGCTGTTCGTTTAATACCTGCTGCCAAAGCGCCGATACAAGCTGCATGAGCAACGCGCGCGAGGCAAGCACTCGCACTTCGGCTTCTGCAATCGCCCGATGAGCACTTGACCGTTCTTGTAAACTTTTACTCGAGAACCTCGGCATCTTGCCTGCCGCCAATTCAACGAATGCGTCCAGGCCAGCCCGCGCCAGACCAAGACTGACCGCCACCTTATTGTACGCGAGCCTTGCGCCCGTTGGAAAACGCATCAGAGGCTGATCCGACCTGGCGGACCCTATGCTTGGCAGGACATGCTTATCTAACACGAAGGCATCTTTAACATGAACATCATGGGAACCAGAGCCTCTCATGCCACCGACATGCCAGGTATCCTCTATCTCGAAATCCGGTAACTGAACAATCGCGGCAAAACGTTGCGTGCCTCGCTCACCGTTCTCTACAAGATTGACCGTTGCACTAAAAAGAGAGGCATTGTGGCAACCAGAAACAAACTGCCACCGCCCGTTAACCCTATAGCCACCAGCCACTTTCTGTGCCGTGCCGACCGCCGCTGTAGATCCACAAAGAACGACCAAAGGATCTTTAATGAGATATTCGCATTCACCAAAACTAGGCGCCATCAGACCAAAGGTTTCTACACCAATCATCAGATTCCATCCTGCAGACCCATCAAACCGAGCAATCGTCTCAATGGTTTCAATCTGCGTCATTGGATCTGACGCTTCACCAGAATAAGCCCTTGGCGCGCCAATTCGATATAGACCATTTTCGGCAAAGGCCACGGCCACCTCTTTTGAAAGGCGGCGATTACGATCTGCATCATCTGCATGCTTTCGCACCAGGCCTTCCAAGGCCTGAGCTCTCTGAACAGGAGATATCGGTGAGGAATTCATCGATGGATCATACACTTCCCGCTATGTTCTTAACTACTCCTGGCAGGACAAATGTATATAATGGCGTCCCCGAAAGAATGAGAAACTGATTGTGGCTGGCAAGAAGAAGCCCAAGGTCCAATCCAACACGATCGCCCGGAACAAAAAAGCCAAGTTCGACTATTACTTGCATGATAGATTCGAAGCAGGTGTCGCACTTGAAGGGTGGGAAGTGAAATCGCTTAGGGCTGGCAAATGCCAGCTCGGGGATACCTATATCCTGCTTAAGAGCGGGGAAGCTTTTCTGCTTGGTTGCAATATAACGCCCATGGCGGCGGCGGCAGCCCACGTTGACGCAGATCCAACAAGAACGCGGAAACTACTCCTGCACAAAAGAGAGCTTGCCCGACTGAACGGCGCAACACAGCAGAAGGGCCAGACCTGCATCCCGGTATCGCTCTACTGGAAGTCAAACAAGGTAAAATGTGAAATCGCACTGGCTTCCGGCAAGAAGGAACACGACAAGCGGGCGACGCTGAAGGAGCGAGACTGGGGCCGGGATAAATCTAGAATCATGAAAGAAAACCAAACCTAGCCCCCAAAGAATCAGCTGTCTTAATAGCGCTGGTTTTTTCAATTTCAACGCTTGCAGATTCTTCATTGAATTCTAGCATCAACAAACATCAAGAAACTTTTGAACAGGTCGCCATGAAAATATGGGACTGGGCAGAAGTTGGCTACCAGGAATATAAAAGTTCAGAGTTACTTCAATCAGAATTAGCCGCTCATGGTTTTACTATTACCAAGGGTGTTGCCGATATTCCCACTGCTTTTATTGCTGAGTATTCAAACGGCGGTCCAGTCATTGGAATTTTGGGTGAATTCGATGCCCTGCCAGGTCTCATGCAAACTGCCTCTCCCTTCAAAGAAATTAGAGAAGACGTCAGCGCAGGACATGCTTGTGGCCATCATATGTTTGGGGCTGCATCAGCTTGGGCGGCTGTCACTGTCAAAGAATGGTTAGTTAAAACAAAAACCAAAGGAACAGTACGATTTTATGGCACCCCTGCAGAAGAAGGTGGGTCAGGAAAAGTCTACATGGTTAGAGCAGGCCTTTTTGAAGACGTTGACGCTGTACTTCACTGGCATCCAAGCAGTTCCAATGGAGCCAATTCTGAGTCTTCCAATTCAAACAAATCAGCAAAATTTAAATTTTCTGGAATTTCTGCTCATGCTGCAGGATCCCCCCATAAAGGCAGATCTGCCTTAGATGGTGTAGAAGCCATGAACATGATGATCAATATGATGAGAGAGCATATACCTCAAGAATCTCGCATTCATTATGTGATTACTAAAGGTGGCTTAGCTCCAAATGTTGTTCCAGATGTTGCAGAAGTCTATTACTACGTAAGGCATCCAAGAAGACAAAAGGTCCAAGAGATATTTGACTGGGTGGTAAAAGCCTCAGAAGGTGCTGCTATGGGAACGGATACAAGTGTTACTCATGAGGTTATGCATGGTAATTATTCGAAACTCCCTAACGATGTATTGCAAAAAATCATGCATAAAAATCTTGTCCAAAGAGGTGGCATTAAATACTCCAAAAAAGAAAATGAATTTGCTGAGGAAATCTATAAAACAATGATTTCACCTAGAGGCAAGGTTGGAGATCAAGAAAAGGTATATCCCTACAGAACTTCGCATACCTATGGGTCAACGGATGTTGGCGATGTGAGTTGGGTTGTCCCTCAGGCAGGTCTTAGAACAGCTACCTGGGTTCCTGGAACAGCAGGTCACTCATGGCAAGGAGTTGCGGCTGGC
>Ga0115564_10001778_pt1 | contig 19284 bp, 24 predicted proteins | sample COGITO_mtgs_1105_7_FD_88680 | JGI IMG/M metagenome (GOLD analysis project Ga0115564, IMG submission 88680) | Pelagic marine microbial communities from North Sea - COGITO_mtgs_110523 | ecosystem: Environmental > Aquatic > Marine > Epipelagic | place: Germany:Helgoland, sampling site Kabeltonne...
ATGTACGGAGATGAACCCAATAAGCTATTCGTTTGGGTCACTCTCCGTAATATGGTCAGGAAGTATCAGGACAAAAAAGACCTTCTAGTTTTTGTAGATGAGTACCACGAGCACGATGACTTCAGTGAAGAGTTGGGTCGTGAGAATGAGGAAAGCCTTGACCGCTTTCTTGATACGATATTTGATAAGGCCAGAGAGATGCATTGGTTTGACTATAAGATGTTCGAGTTGTACCATACAACAGACTTATCGATGAGGGACATTGAGAAGGAGACTACCATCAGTTTGAGAACCATTTTTACAACACTTAATAAAGCGAAAGATTATGTCAGAGAAAACCTCTACGAAGAGTACCAAGAGTACAAAAAAGAAATCCTCAACTAAGAGCAAAGGATTGGGGGACACGGTTGAGAAGATAACCGAGGCCACGGGTATAAAGAAAGCTGTCGAGATGTTTGCCGAGGCTACAGGCGTTGACTGCGGCTGTGACGAGCGCAAGAAGAAACTCAATGCGCTCTTCCCATACAAGCATACCGAATGTTTGTTAGAGCACGAGCACGAGTTCCTAGGGGAGTTCTATGCTCAGTTTGATGGTATGAAGGTAGATGAGAAGTATACCCGACCTCTGGCAGAGATACACGCTAGGGTATTTAATCACAAGTTTGACATACCCTGCAGTTGTAGCCCTAAGACTTGGAAGGCTTGGATCAATGACCTGAGAAAGGTATACACCGAGTATGACCGAGGATAAACTTTTCCTGATTATTAAGGCTTGTTTTATCGCTGACCTTGAAAAAAGCGGTGAGCAGTATTCTAGGTACGACTGCTATAGCGAGAAGTGGAATATGGATATTGAACTCAAGTGCCGCAGGACACACTACGATGAACTCTTAATAGAGAAGGACAAGTACGATGCTTTAATTCACCGAGCGAAGCTGCACGGCACAATACCTTTCTATATCAACTCAACACCTGAGGGTATCTATGCCTTTAACCTTGGAGAGATAAAGGATATTAAATGGGAAATGAAAGGGGGTCTCCCCAAGACCACCGATTTCCCTGACCGAAGAAAGGTAGTCAAGGAGGTGGGCTTCTTACCTATCAGCCTAGCGAAAAAGATAAACGAGGAGAATTAGTTTTTGATTGTTAATTGTTTTGTGTATATTCGAGCATAACTAAATTATATGCTTATGTCTAAAAGAGTATTTACACGAAAGGAAAACATTGTTTATGGTGGTGCTGCATCCCTCCTGGCTCTAGTCGGGATCATAGGAATGCTAGCGTTGTATCAGTTGATTGAGAACCTATTTAATCTACCTGTATAATGGACTACCTAGACAGAGAACTTGCAAGCTATCAGGAGTACCACGATGCTACCTGTGAGATATGTGGTGAGACGAGTTATGACGATTGGCAGTGCGACTGCTGCCGAGAGTGTAGTAGTTCTTCTTGCGAATGTGATGATGATGAAATAGTAGAACGTCAAATACAACTACAGAAATGATGAACCACACTGAAGCGATTTACAAGGCACAGATAGTATTCGAGGATGCCTTAACGGACAAGGAGACGATAGACGAACTCCTAAGGATAGATGCATCCCTATACACTAACCTAGGGGTAGACAGCACAAAGGCGGAGGTAGCTTCTACAAAGCGAGCCTCTGCCTTTATTTATAGATTGATAAAAGGCATTGACCCTGATAAGGGCCAACGCTTTTTGCTTGCAATGGGATTAACCAAATAGAATAGATATGAAAATCAGAATGCTAAACGGAGAGGAGCACGACCAAAGCTACCTCGTAGAGAAAGCCCACGATGATGACTTCTACTACGGCTACCTAGGTAAGGTTGCCTTTAGTAGCAGTAACCTAAAGAAGCTACTCGACAGCCCTAGGACGTACTACAATCTAATGCAGTACGGGGAGGAGACTAACAGCCAAGCCCTACGGGATGGTAGGCTCATCCATACGATGATACTAGAGCCACACAAGATAGACGAGATGACGTTTATTGATGTGGCTAGTAAGAACGCTAAGAAATGGAAAGAGGCGAAAGCAGAACACCCCAACCATTTACTATACACGGTCAAGGAGCGCAGCCTGGCCGAGCGTATGACCGAGGCTCTATTTAAGAATGCCCAAGCGGTAGAACTTCTAAGAGATGCCTCATTTGAACAGCCTGCTGTTGACTACATAGAGGGGTATCCCTTTAGAGGTAAGGCCGACATCATAAAGAATGACGGCACTATCATTGACCTTAAGACATCTTCTGACCTCAGGAACTTTGTGTACTCAGCGAGGCATAAATACTCGTATGATGTGCAGGTGTATATCTACTGCCGTCTATTCAATGTAGACTACACTAAGTTTAAGTTCTTGGTGATTGATAAGCTAAGTTGTGATGTAGGGGTGTACTCAGTCTCTGAGGAGTTCTACAACAAAGGGGAGGAGAAGGTGATGTACGCCCTTCAGCAGTACAGCGACTTCTTCGAGGATCGCACGCTTGAAGAGATTCAGCAAGAGGTGAACAACTATACAATCCAAGGCGAGTTATGAGAAAGTTCAGAGTATATGTCAAGGACAAGTTTGATGTAGTCTTTGACACCATAGAGAAGGCCAGAGATTGCCGTAAGGCATTACAGCAACTCAAGTACGAAGGCATTGAGATTATCATTAGCGATGAGGAGGTCAACCCCTATAATAAAATAGCAGGGGTTGACTTTAAGGACGCGCTTGATAAGTTAGACGGTCTAGGTTTGTAATTCGCGAATCCTCACAACGATGAGCCTTAAATCCTCACAAAACAAGGTGCTTATTTACACCACTAACAAGATTTTAAGCATATAAAGATGGGAAATTCCATCAAATCATATGCATAGACATAACCTTTAACACCAAAGGGAAATGAATGACCATAAACCCAACCGAAGAGCAAGACGGGCAATGCAGCGAGTCGGCAACAAAATTGCCGAGCGCATCATTGAACGTAAAGCCATTCAAAAAGTAGAAAGAGATGAGTCAGAACAACTGCCTGATAGACCTAATGAATAGAGACCTAACCGATAACGGAACAGAGAATGATTAGTTTAATACTTGTTACCATAATGGTACTCTATATGCTCCGCAGGGAATACCTTCGCTGCAAAGCGTTAGAAAAAATACTCAAGAGATATGAAAAAAAAGATTAAAGCATACCTCCGAAAGAAACGCCACATCAGATACACAGAGAAATACCTCACTGATATACGATGGGATATAATAAACACGGTCACCTCGTCAGCCCACACAGGCTTTAACGAGGGGACAGACATACAACTAGAGAACCTAGGCAGACTCATACGAAAGTACGAGAGACGAAAACGATTACTCAAGTTCTGATGATCCACGAGCCAGGTACTGAACTGATGCTTATAAATAAGCACAACTACAAAGCCCTCTTAGATGTACTCATACAAGTGCACCTAAGGGGGCAACTCGCTAGAGACGAACAAGAACTCCTAAAACGATTTGTCGATTTTTAGGTTAACCTAACTAAAGTAGTAGAACATAGTATGGGATTTACTGAAGGACATAAGAAGATAGGAGGCCGTCAGAAGGGCACACCTAACAAGAACACCAATACAATTAGAGAAGCCTTTACGAAGCTCGTAGAGGATAACCTAGAGAATATGACCACTTGGCTAAACAAGGTGGCTAAGGACTCCCCCAAAGAGGCCTTAGACATCATCAACAAGATGGCAGAGTACACCACCCCTAAACTCGCTAGGGTAGAGAATAAGATTGAGACAGACGAGGAAATTAACGAAGTCAAGATAGAAATTGTCAAGCGTAGCAATAAAGACGAGTGAGATATTTGAGAGGAATTGGGAAGCCCCTACCAAGATTGTAGTCAACCAAGGGGGGACACGTTCTGGAAAGACCTACTCACTCCTGCAACTCATTATGGTACTAGCCCTGTCCGAACAGGGTAAGGTATTCACCATTGTAAGGAAGTCACTGCCGTCATTAAAGATGACAGCGATGAGGGACTTCATAGAGATACTCACCAATGCAGGGCTGTACTCAGAGAAGAACCACAACAAGTCAGAGCATATCTACAGGCTTAACGGAAACATCATTGAGTTTGTTTCCCTTGACCAACCTCAGAAAAAGAGGGGGGCAAGGAGGAACTACCTGTTCTGCAATGAGGCGAATGAACTAACGTGGGAAGACTTCTTTCAGCTACTCGTGCGTACCACGGAAAAGATATACCTAGACTACAACCCCTCCGATGACTTCCATTGGATATACGATAAGCTACTGACCCGTGACGATGTCACCTTTATCAAGAGCACCTATGTCGATAACCCCTTTTTGGATCGCACCATTGTCTCAGAGATTGAGAGGCTCAAGGATACCGATGAGGACTATTGGCGCATCTATGGTTTAGGGGAGCGAGGCCAGAGCAAGGCAACCGTCTTTACCTTCCAAGAGGGAGAGGTTGAAGAGGGGTGCACCTTCCTAGCCTATGGGATGGACTTCGGGTTTACTAATGACCCTACCTCCCTAGTCGCTGTGTATAGCAAAGACCATTCTCTATACATCAAGGAACTGCTGTATGAAACCAACCTTACCAATAGGGATATAAGCGAGAAGATGAAAGCCCTAGGTATAGACCGCAGGGCTGAGATATTTGCTGACTCTGCAGAGCCTAAGAGTATCGAAGAACTCTATAGAATGGGATGGAATGTCAAGCCCACCAAGAAGGGGGCTGACTCCATCAACGCAGGGATAGATGTACTCAAGCGGTACAAGCTAAACTGCTCAGGTCACAACCTGGTTAAAGAGATGAGAAACTATAAATGGGTAGAGGATAAGAACGGCAAGCTACTCAACAAACCTATAGATGCATTTAACCACGCTATCGATGCTATGCGATACGCAACCTACAATAAACTAACGAGACCTAATTATGGGAGATACGCAGTACGTTAAGGTACAATTCCCTGAGCACGCCAATGAGTTAACCATTGGGCAGTATCAGAAGTATGTAACGATAGAAGAGGGAGAGAGTAATTTCAAGACCCTGAAAGCTGCAGAGATATTCTTAGGGCTACCAATACGGGAGGCCCTCAAGATGCAGACCACAGACTTCTATGCGATGACTAACGAACTCTTTGAGATGTTGGCCCAAGATCACAAGCTACAGCCTATCGTTAAGTACCGAGGTAAGGACTATGGATTCATCCCTAACCTAGAGGAGTTGACCTTTGGGGAGTACATAGATTTAGACAGCTACCTTACTGATGTGCAAAATATGCACAAGGCACTAGGCGTACTTTACCGACCCGTCACAGATAGGGTCGGGGACAAGTACGACATAGAAGAGTACGAACCCAATGAGGGATATAAGGACTTCCCACTCGGAGCAGGATTAGGTGCAACGCTTTTTTTTTGGACTTTAAGAAAGGAGTTATCGAGCGATACCCCGAACTCTTTGCCGAAGAACCCGAAGGACATACTGACCTCAGCCTTCAAGCCAACTTCTCAAGGAAGTGGGGTTGGTATGGAAGCATAGACCATCTGGCAGGGGGAGACATCAACAAATACGAGGCTGTAACTAACCAAGCCTTTCAGCGTGTGTTCCTCAAAATGATATTCGACAAGGAGAAGAATGAGGTAGAGAGAATGCTACTCAAGAAGAAAGGTTAACCGCTTGTGCTACAAATAGGGCGCAAAGGGGTTAACCTTTTATGGTATATGATATTCTTACAACAATCAAGAACCACCTAGAGGCAAACGCTCAGGTGAACACGGTTACTTTTGGGGACATTATGGAGGTAGACCTGAACAAGCAGAGCATCTTCCCCCTGTCCCATATGATGATAGATAACGCTACAATCAGCAATCAGATTGCTACCTTCTCTGTAAGCGTTATGTGTATGGATGTTGCAGACGTAAGCAAGGATGATGTAAGGGATGAGGCAGAGCCATTCTACGGGGTAGGCAATGAGCAGGACATACTGAACACGCAGTTCTATGTTGTTAATGACTTGGTGCAAGCCCTGAAGCGTGGAGACCTATTCTCTGACAAGTATCAGCTAGAGGGTGACCCAAGCTGTCAGCCGTTTATGGATCGCTACGAGAACCTATTAGTAGGTTGGTCAGTAACGCTAAGTATCAGTGTACCGAACACGATAGACATATGTCAAGGGTAAAGATAAAGAGAGCCAATCAGGAGGCAGTGATGAAAGCCTTTGGTGAGCGTGTTAAGAAAGCAGCACAACTCAACCTAGGGGCTACTCGCAGCATCCGATACAATGACGGAACTATAAAGAGACGGAGGAACGTAGCCACGGGAAGCCTAAAGGATAGTGTCGGCTTTGTAACTGCCCTATCACCACACCCTGCACTTGACTTCTTCTTTAACGTGCCTTATGGTACTTACCTAGATGAGGGTGTTGATGGTGTCAAGTATAGAGTGCCAGGTAACAGCCGTTTCTCGTTTAGGAGTAAGCAACCCCCTACCAAGTTCATCCGTGAGTGGATGAGGGTACGCAGGATTAAGGTACGAGACCCTGAGACCAATCAGTTTGTTAAGCAGACTGAAGAAGCAAAGGAGGGCTTTGCATTGGGTATTGCTCGCAAGATTAAGATGCGAGGTATACCCAAGACAGAGTGGTTCAGTCAGCCGTTTAGAGACGAGTTTGAAAAGCTACCACCTGATTTCTTAGTGGCCCTCGGTAAAGATGTAGACGAATTTTTGAAGGAGATAAAACCTTTCTAGTATGCCAATAATAGCACCAAGCAGTTTAGTAGGCTCACGCAGTCCTATATTCATCACAGCTAACTACTCAAGTCTTGCATCCTCTATAACGGATGCGACTATTGAGGTCTTTATATGGAATGGGTCGAGGAGCAGTAAACCTGCCTCAGCGACCTACACCCTTTTTAGGGATGTGTTCGCAGGGCAAGATGTATCCTTTGACATCTCTAAGTTTGTACAGGAGTACATAGACAATGACTACACAGGCTTTGATCCCACAGATGTCAGCTACGTCCCTGACGGCTCAGTGTATTGGGTACAGGTAGACTACAATGTTAGCTACTACAATAAGGCCGACCCTCCGACAATCGCAAATGACACGGGAAGCACAGACATCTTCGAGGTGTCTAATGGTTACCACATATTTATAGAGGCGGCAAACAAAGAGGTAGACAAAGGCTTTGCCTCTGTCAATGCTGTTAAGTACATACAGGACTCTGGCAATGAGGTCGTGCCCGTATACCTAGGTAAATGGGGAGAAGGGTACGACATCTATTGGGCCTACAAGGATAGGGTGCTTGCTGATGGTGGCACGGTTGAAGGCGGTAGTGCTTGTGCTAATATCGGTCTTGACATTGTAGAGATACTAGGTGACGGAGGCTACAATGTAGACATCCGTATTACTGAGGCCGACCTTCAAGGTGTACAGCCTGAGAATAGGATTATGCTTTTACCTTGTGGCGTTACTAACCTCACGGCTTGGGCCGATAGCGTTGGTGAGCCATTAATCTATACGAACTACTACGACATCAACCTAAAGGATAAGGACGGCACAACGCTAGACACCCGTAGGTTCTACCCGACTTGTGAGAGTAAGTACACACCACTACAAGCGCAGTTCATAAATAAGAACGGGGTTTGGGAGAGCCTTAATTTCTTTAAGGCAAGCCAAGAGCAGATACAAACGAGAACCTCAGAGTACCGCAGGTCACTCGGTAGTTCAGGTGCTACAGGGTTTAGCTACGATACTACACAGGAGCAGTACAAGAGATTCAACACCAACTACCGCAACAGCATCCGAGTAAACACAGGATGGGTAGGTGAGGACTATGATGAGTTGATGACTCAGTTGCTTGCCTCGGAGCGTGTACTGCTCGATGGCAAGCCTGTCAATGTGAGTACAGGATCGCTACAGCTACAGAAGCACATCACAGATAGAACTATCAACTACACGATAGACTTACAATACGCTTACGACACTATCTATGAATAGAGTTGACCTTTATATAGATGGCCAGAAGGTAGACTTCTTTGAGCAGGAGAGCATAGAGTTGACTATGAGCGTGCAGAACGTTAAAGACATCTCTAAGACCTTTGGTGACTTCTCTAAGAGTTTCACCTTACCTGCTAGCCCAAGCAATAACGCAGTCTTCAAACACTACTATAACGTAGATGTGAGTGGGGGCTTCAACGCCAACACACGAACAGATGCGTTTATAGAGGTCAATAACAATGTGCTCCGCTCAGGTGTTGTAGAGTTGGAGGGTGTGCAGTTAAAGAACCTGCAACCCCACGCCTATAAGGTCAGTTTCTACAGCAAGACCACAGCGTTAAAAGACCTGTTTGGTGAGGACACTTTAAATGACCTTGACCTATCGGCACAAGACCACGACTACAATGATACGAACATTGAGACGGGCATCAATAATTATGTAAGCGGTACGGACAATGCTATTATCTATCCGATGATAACGCCTGTCACTAGATGGTATTGGGACAGCCAGGGATCACACGGAGATGGCAATATCCACTTTCATAATGACCCTGACCACGGAGTATTCTACTATGACCTAAAGCCTGCCGTAAAGCTGCAGAAGATTCTAGATGCGATAGAGACCAAGTACGGGGTGACCTTCAATAGTGACTTCTTTGATAGTGCTGACTTCGGGAAGTTATTTATGTGGTGTCATAGGAGAGCAGGGTATATGTTCAAAGACCAACCGAATGGTATAACTCCGCAGGTTATAAACTTTACTTCAAGCGCAACAGGCGATTATAACCTTTCCACACAAAAGTATACCGTAACGGCTGCCCAAGAGGCAGACCTACGAGTGCGTTATGTAATGAATTCTTTGGATAGCTACAAGATTCAAATATATATTAACGATTTACTTTTTAGTGAAAGAAGCCATTCGGGTAACGTGTCCAACGTTACTATTGATTTAGGACAAAGAGAAATAGGAGACACTATTCAGTTTAGGTTCTCGCCTCCTAACGATTGGGATGCAAGTTCAGTTAGCATCAACACCATTACCTTCTACTTGGAGTATGACGATGAAGGAAGCTGGCAGGAAGCAGATACGGTAGGCAGGTTAGCTGCCCAAAGCATCACGAGTGAAGTTATTGTTGCCGACCAAATGCCTGAACAAAAGGTAAGCGACTTTTTAAGCAGCCTTATCAAGATGTTTAATCTAGTCTTAGTGCCAACGTCAAGTACGGCCTATGACGTAGAGCCGCTTGACGATTGGTATGCTGAGGGCAGTACTTATGATATAAGCAGCTACACGAATATAGAGGAGGTTGGGATCAACAGACCGAGCCTATACAAAAGGGTGTCCTATAGTTTTAACGAGACAGAGGCAATACTAGGTGAAGAGTATAGACTGCAGAATGACGTTGGCTATGGTGACCTCCGTGCCGACTTCGAGTTTGACGGAGACGAATTTGAGATTGAGGTGGGCTTCGATAATATGCTCTTCGAGAGATTGAGTGATGTTAACCCACAGCCCTCACAGAACCTAGGCCTAACGGAGTTAAATGTTGGGCAATGTGTAACGAGAGAACTAGAGCCTTATATAGGTGAGCCTATTATCTTCTATGCATCGGGTAATCTAAGGGTAGCCCTAGCCTACCATTGGTCGTACACTCCTATGGGTACAAGCCCTTCTGCTATTGAAAAACAGGATATGTGGCTCATAGGAAATGTAAACAGCAGCACAGCGGATTCAGTAACTCAGACCATCAACTTTGGTACAGAGGTTGACCCGTATTTGTTGCAGGGCTTTGGTCAGAGTCTATACAGCACCTATTGGCAAGACTACATCACCGACCTATACGATGTACAGCGTAGGTTGTTTAGCTTCAGGGCGCAGCTACCTGTAAGGGTAATGCTCGACCTGAAGGCTAATGACAAGCTAACGATATTGGAGCGTAATTATATTATAAACTCTGTGACGATGAACCTGGCCACAGGTGAAGCACAGCTAGAACTACTAAACGATGTCTAGTGTATTGGGTTATCTTATAGAAGAGTTGAAGCAGACTGACAAGCGCAGCGAGGCTATCGACATTGCAAAGGGCAGGTATGAACTGCCTAGGACTTGGGGACAAATGAAGAAACACGTTAAGAACAGATGGCGGTAGAAAAGACTTTTAAGGTAGAGGCGGATACCTCAGACATAGATAAAAAACTAGATGCCTTAGCGGACTCTATTGAGGGTGTTGGTGAAGCCGCCAAGGAAACCTCGAAGAATGTCGAAGAGGTTGCCGAGGCTGTAGAGGATAACACGAAGGCGGCAAAGGAAAACGCTGAGGCTAACAAGAGCAACTTAGCGGCACTCAAGAAATTGACCAAGGGGGTTACAGGTTTCGGACTTGCCCTTAAAGCTACGGGTGTTAAGTTCTTAATTGACGGCTTGAACTTCCTGAAGGATGCTGCCCTAAATACTCAGCCTGTCATAGATGCCCTTGAGAAGGTTTCTGTGGGCTTATCTATTGCATTCAATACGGTTTATCAGGCCGTATCAAATAGCAACGTTAGCTTCGAGAAGACGGGTGCAGTTGTAGGAGGTATTGTAAGAGGTGCGCTTAACCTACTTGTGATTACCTTGGAGAGCATCAAGCTAGGTGTGCTTATAGCACAGCGTGCTTGGGAGAATAGCTTCTTCGGTAACAAAGACCCTGATAAGCTAGCCGCCCTAAATGCAGAGATAGAAGAAACGAAGGAGAAGATTGCAGAGACGGGCACAGCGTTAGCGGAGAATGCTAAGGATGTAGCTAGTAACTTTGTTGATGCTGTAGGTGAGATAGCCAACGGGGTAAGTGAGATTACTCAGAACGCTGCAGAAGCCATACAGGGTATAGACATAAAGAAAGTAGGTGACCAAGCAGATAGGATTGTAGCCTTGCGTAGAAAAGCTGAGGAGGCTGACTTGCGTATCAATCAAATACAGACTGAGTATGTTGCCCTCATCGAGGAGGCCGAGAGCCTCCAGAATGAGGAGAACCTCAGCCTCGATAGACGTGAGGAACTTATCAGAGAGGCCAACCGTCTACGGGTAGAGTCTTTGGCAAAGCAGAAACAACAGCTACAGATTCAAGCGGAGGCACTACGCAAGCAGTTTGAACTCTCAGGGCTTGAGGAAGACCGCATAGCCTTTGAGGAGAAACTCAATGACGTTAAGCAGGTACAAGCCGATATAGACAGCAGCAACCTACAGCTAACTGAAGAGTTAAGAGACTTGGATCAAGAGCGATTCGATGCCGCTGTTGAGGCAGGCGAGCGAGCGATTGAACTCTCCGAGATAGAGGCAGAGGCTGCCTTGATTGCTGAAAGAAGTGAGTCTAAGAAACTAGAGATACAGAAAGCCAACCTCGAAGAGATTAAGAACCTGCGCCTGGCTGCCCTTGAGGAGCAGATGGCGCAACTAGATATAGAGAGTGAACTCTACAAGCAGTTAGCAGACGAGAAGAAGGTCATAGAGGCGGAGTACCAAAACGAGGTACGGGAACTTAATGAGGAGACCTTTGAACTCAACAAAGAGAAGGAAGAGGAACTACGAGATGCGAAGTTTGATATTGCTACCTCTGGCCTAGAGGCTGTCAGTGCATTAGCTGAGGCCTTTGCAGGTGAAGATGAGGAACGTGCTAAGAAGGCGTTTACAATACAGAAAAGGTTAAGCCAAGGCCAAGCATTAGTGAGTACCTACCAAGCGATTATAGGTGCTTTAAAAGCCGAGGGTGCAGACGGGTTACTACCCTTCCCTGTGAGAGTTGCAAATGCTGCCATTGCAGGGGCTACAGGTCTCGCACAGGTAGCGAGTATTGAGGCTACCCAATTTGGTGGCAGTGGTGGCGGTGGTATAGACACCCCGACAGCACCAAGCCAAACCCCTCAATTCAATATAGTAGGCACAAGTGGTATCAATCAGTTGGCACAAAGCGTATCGCAGGAACGCCCTGTGAGAGCGTATGTAGTAGCAGGGGATGTTACCACACAGCAAGAGTTAGATAGAAATAAAGTAAATACAGCTAGTTTCGGATGATGAATATAATTGAACTTATAATTGACGAGGAGGCCTTCATTACAGGTATACAGGCCATCTCTGTAGTTGAGCAACCTGCTATCGAGGAGGACTTCATAGCGTTAAAGGAAGAGAAGAAGGTAGAACTCAAGAGTATTGATGATGAGAAGCGCATCCTGATGGGGGCTGCTCTCATCCCTAATAAGCCTATCTATCGTAGAGATGGTGAAGAGGAGTATTACATCTACTTCAGCAAAGACACGGTCAGAAAGGCTAGTGAGTTATTCTTTATGAGTGGCAACCAAAGCAAGGCTACCCTAGAGCATCAGGTAGACATCGAAGGTCTCACAGCCGTTGAGTCGTGGATCATAGAAGGCGAGCAAGACAAGAGCCGCCTGTATGGTATGGACTTGCCTGTTGGTACTTGGATGGTTTCAATGAAGGTCAACAATGACGAGATTTGGAATGATTGGGTAAAGACAGGAAAGGTCAAGGGCTTTAGCATTGAGGGCTACTTTATGGACAAGGTGAATATGAGTGCAGACTCGTTAGCCTCCCTTGAGAAGGAGGCAGACGAGGTCTACGCTGAGGAGAAGTTAAGTGCTATTAAGGCGGTCATTAAAAAGGACAAGAGATACAAGTCTGGCAAGAAGACAGAACTCGAAAGCTATAACGACTATCCCGAAGCGGTGCGAAACAACGCCAAGCGAGGGAGAGAGTTAAATGAGAAGCAGAACAACAAGTGCGCCACGGACGTGGGCAAGCAAAGAGCAGCGGATTTAGAAGCAGGCCGTAATGTCTCAGTTGAAACAATTAAGAGGATGTACAGCTACCTATCCCGTGCGGAGGAATACTACGATGAAGGAGACAAGGAAAGCTGTGGGTACATCTCCTACCTCCTATGGGGTGGTAAGGCTGCCAAGCGTTGGGCAGAGAGTAAGTTGAAGTCTCTAGACCAAATCTAAAAATGTAACGCAAAGCCAAGTATTTAATTAACCTATATAGATAACATAGTTATGAAGTCACAAGAGACCCTATCAAAAATTATGAGCATCTTGAACCTCTCAGAGGAGCAAGTAAAAGTCGCTGCTGCTCAAGCAACATTAGAAAACGGAACTGTCCTAGAAGCCGAGGCGTTTGAGCCAGGTAACGAGGTATTCATTGTATCAGAGGATGAGCGAGTAGCTGTTCCTGTAGGTGAGTACGAAATGGAAGACGGCAGAGTCTTAGTAGTTGCTGAGGAAGGTATCATTGCAGAGATTCGTGAAGGTGGTGAAGAAGAAGCACCTGCCGAAGCACCTGCCGAAGAGCCTGCAGCAGAAGAAGAGTTGGCTGAAGAGGAAATGAACTATGTCACTCGTGAGGAGTTGGCTGAGGTCGTTAACGAAATCAAGGCAATGGTAGAGCAGATGATGTCGGAGAAAGAAGAGGAAATGGCTGCTGAAGCTAAGGAGAAACTTAGCAAAGCAAAGCCTGCTCGTAAGCCGATGAAGCACAGCCCAGAGACTAAGGCAAAGCCTCAGGTAAACTTGGGTCAGTCTAAAAAAGGCGGTAGCACTTTGGATCGTGTAATGGCAAAAATTGCTGAGTAATGAGTTGGCGTAAGATTGAAAAGGTATGGGACGAGGTTCGTGCGGCACAAGAGCCGAAACGAAACCTGTCTAAGCAACCTAAGAAATCTCGTGAGGTTAAGATGTCAAAGGTTCAAGAACTTTACGACCTTGTAACTACGGCTCAGAATGTAGACGATATGAATGCTCTAAGCACTATCGTAGAGATTACAGACTTAGCTGAAACACTTACGCAAAAAGTAAGAAACGCTTCTCAAGAAGGATTCTTAGAGGATGATTTCTATGTGAATTTAGTTCGTAACATTATGAATCAGATGTCAGAGGTAGGGGCTGTAGCAAGCGACTTAGGGGTAGACTTTGATGACGTTATGGAGGACTATAGCGGTTCTGACATCAATGGTTATGTAGATAATCTTGAAGATTTAATTGAAGCAGTTCAAAATCTTTATGAGACCCTTGAGTTTTTAAACAAATCAGTTAGAGGATAAAAAAGATATAATGAAAAAGGGAGTACAAAAATTATGGGCTGAGTTGGCTGCGGCTAAGAAGCCTGCCAAACTCAGCAAGCAAGGCAAGCAAGTTAAATTGTCTGTGGTAGATGAGTTAGAAGACCTATACAGCCAACTTGAATCAGCTACAAGCAACGCATCATACTTTGCTTACGATATGATTCCAGATATGGATGACAAAGTTCGTAAAGCTGTTGATGGTCTTGATGATATGCTAGTGAATAGCAATATCTCTGACCTTCGTGATATTGCGAATGAGGCAAAAGGTTTGTTAGACAAACTAGAATCAAATGCAGAAGATTTAGGAGTTGATGTAGAAGACATCTACGGAGACTTCCAAGAGATGCGTGACTGGGCAGATGCAGCTGATGATCTTGCAAATGACGGTGCTCGTTAATTTGGATCATCTCTATTGAGAGACTTGAATGCATTTGCAGACCGAGTTAAAAACTAAGTAAATAATCAATAATAAGATATAGAAATGGCTACAACTACTAGCATTACTACAACTTACGCAGGCGAATTTGCAGGGAAATACCTCTCTGCTGCCTTGCTAAGTGCTGATACTATCGAGGGTGGTGGTATCACGGTTAAACCAAATGTGAAATACAAAGAAGTAATGAAGAAGGTAGCATCTGATGCTATCGTCAAAGATGCTACTTGTGATTTCTCTGACACTTCAACGCTTACACTTACTGAGCGTATTCTTCAGCCTGAGGAGTTCCAAGTGAACCTTGAGCTTTGTAAGAAAGATTTCCGCAGCGATTGGGAAGCGATCCAAATGGGCTACAGCGCATTTGATAACTTGCCACCTGCATTCTCTGACTTCCTTATCGGCCACGTTGCTTCTAAGGTAGCTGAGAAAATGGAGAACAACATCTGGCAAGGTGCTAACGCAACTGCAGGTGAGTTCGATGGTTTCGAAACTCTATGGGCTGCTGATGGTGACGTTGTAGACGTAACAGGTACAACCGTGTCGGCTGCAAACGTTATTACTGAGATGGGTAAAGTAGTTGATGCTGTACCTACTGCTGTATACGGAAAAGAAGACCTTTACCTCTACGTTTCTTCTAACGTTGCTCGTGCTTATGTTCGTGCATTAGGTGGATTTGGTGCTTCAGGTCTAGGTGCTAATGGTTTGAATGGCGAAGGAACTACTTGGTTCAATGGTCAGAACTTGGCATTTGACGGAGTGAAGATTTTTGTTGCACCTGGTTTGTCTGACAATACTATGGCTGCTGCTCAGAAATCAAACTTGTTCTTCGGTACAGGATTGTTAGCTGACACTAACGAGGTTAAGTTGTTAGATATGGCTGACCTTGATGGTTCTCAAAATGTTCGTGTAGTAATGCGTTTCACTGCAGGTATCCAATATGGTATCGGTACTGAGATTGTATTCTACTCATAAGAATTAGTTTAAAACAATTTAAAGGGCAGGTGGGCTACAGCCTGTCTGCCCTTTTTTAATAAAAATATATTATGGCGTGTGTAATTACAGCAGGGCGTGCAGTCCCTTGTAAAGACGTAGTCGGAGGAATCAAAGCGATTTACTTTGCGAACTACGGAGACATCGGTACGGCTACATTGTCTTCCGATGAGATTACTGACTTAAGTAGCAGCTTTACGGCTTACAAGTATGATGTAAAAGGCAACTCTTCTTTAGAGCAGGCTATCACATCTTCTCGTGAGAACGGAACAACCTTCTTTGAGCAGACTCTAAATGTTACCTTGACTAAGTTGAGCAAGGAAGATCACAAAGAGATTAAACTATTGGCTTATGGCCGTCCTCACGTCTTCGTACAAGACTATAACGATAACTGCTTTGCAGTAGGTCTTGAGCACGGAGCAGATGTAACGGGTGGTACTATCGTAACGGGTGCGGCAATGGGAGACCTTTCAGGGTACACATTGACGTTCACCGCACAGGAGGTATTGCCTGCAAACTTCTTAGCAGGAGCGACAGCAGCAGACCCATTCGATGGTTTAGCGACAGCAGTAGTTACAATTACCGAGGGAACTAACTCGTAATTGATAAATAAGTGTATATTTGTGCTCTAGGGCATAGCACTCTGGTTTGGTTAGAGAGGGGAGACGTTTAAGTACGTCCCCCTCTTTTGTTTTGTAACAATGTCTAGCCAAAAGGGTTAACCTATTATGCATATAGTAAGTACAACAGATAGCACTATCAAGTTTGTCCCTAGAGCCTACGACACAACGCTCTCTGTCGTTATTACAGACGAGGAGACTAACACGAGTAGCACAGAGTCATTAACGGGCACTAGAAGCCGTAATTATGTGGTTATAGACCCTTCCTACTCCTTTGTGGAGGGAAGGTTCTATACGATACGAGTAAGTGGCTCTAACGAGGTCTATAGAGGCCGTGTGTTCTGTACTGACCAAACCGATTACGAGAAGTACACGGTCAACCAAGGGCAGTACACGCAGTACAACTCAGACAATAACGGATACATATACCGATGAGTAACATAAGAATCGTAAACCTCAACAGCTACACTACCCCTGTGGTGCAGGAGAACAACCGCAAGCAGTGGGTTGAGTACGGAGGTGATAACAACTATTACCAATACCTTATAGACCGCTACAACGGGTCAGCAACTAACAACGCCATCATCAATGGTGTGTGTGAGTTGATTTATGGTAAGGGCATTGGTGCAACAGATGCAAGTAGAAGACCTGAGCAATACGCTCGTATGGTCTCAATGTTTTCTAAGCACTGCCTTCGCAGGGTAGTCTTTGATTTAAAGGCTATGGGCCAGGCGGCCTTCCAAGTTATTTATAACGAGGACAAGAGTGCCATCGCACAGGTTGAGCACTTCCCTATTGAGACCCTCCGATATGAGAAGATGAATGAGGATGGTGAGATAGAAGCCTATTGGTACAGCAAGGATTGGTCTATGATCCGCAAGAAGGGTTATGAGCCTGAGCGCATCCCTGCCTATGGGTATGGGAAAGCAGGCGATAAGCTAGAAATCTACTGCATCAAGCCATACAGAGCAGGGTACTACTACTACAGCCCTGTAGATTACCAAGGTGCTTTGCCATATGCTGAGTTGGAGGAAGAGGTAGCTAACTACCACATTAACAACATCAAGAATGGCCTTAGCCCTTCGATGTTGATTAACTTCAATAACGGGATTCCAACGGAGGAGGAGCGTGAACTGATAGAGCGTAGAATCATAGACAAGTTCTCTGGCACTAGCAACTCAGGCAAGTTCATCCTAGCGTTCAATGACAATAAGGAGATGCAGGCAACTATTGAGCCTGTTCAGCTTTCTGATGCCTCACAGCAGTATGAGTTCCTTTCTGAGGAGTCCTCACAGAAGTTGATGGTAGGCCACCGCATCACCTCACCTATGTTGTTAGGTATTAAGGATGGTTCAGGCTTAGGGAGTAACGCTGACGAGATTAAGACGGCATCGTTACTCTTCCAAAACACGGTTATCCGTAGCACGCAAGAGATGATTCTCGATGCTATGGATGAATTACTAGCCTACAATGATATTAGCTTAAACCTCTACTTTAAGACGTTACAGCCTTTAGAGTTTATTGACTACGAGGGGTTAGATGACGAGACTGCAGAGGAGCAAACGGGTCGTAAGTTCAGTGCTGACGATCCTGAAATTGACTTAGAGGATTTTCTTGAGCAGATAGGCGAAGATGAACCACAAGACGAGGAGTACGAACTCATTGATGTAGACAGCGAGTCTACAGAAGATGAGCCTGAGGACTTTGATGTTGAGGGATACCTCAATGGCCTTGTGAACCTATCTGCTAAGGAGGATTCATCTCAGGACAGCGAACTCTACAAGGTTCGCTATACTTATGTGAAAGGCACGAGTAAGACCCCTGACGGGGAGACTCGTGACTTCTGTAGAAAGATGCTACGCACTAAGAAGCTGTACCGCAAGGAGGACATTGGTATGATGTCAGCCAGGGGCGTGAATAAGAAGTTTGGCCATAAGGGTAGAAACTATTCTATCTTTAAGTATAAGGGTGGCCCTTCGTGTTACCATAGATGGGAGCGTAGAATCTATAAGAAGAAGATAACGAAGAACGGAGAGCCTTGGGGAGGCAATGCCCTTCAGGGTACTAAGTTTGTCAACGTGAACCAAGCTGTTAGAGCAGGGTTCAAGTTGCCAAAGAATCCTAATGAGGTGTCGGTAGCACCTATTGATATGCCAAGACAAGGACACCATCCAAATTACGGAAAATAATGGCTAAGGTTTTATTTATAAAGAAAGAGGACATCGTGCGTAACAGCACTATCAGCGGAAACCTAGATAGTGATAAGTTACTGCCGTTCATAGAGATTGCTCAGGAGATACACATACAGAATTTCTTGGGATCAAAGCTGTACGACAAGATACGAAACGACATTATAGCAGATACTTTACCTGCTGCATACGAGACGTTATTGGATGAGTATGTACAGCCTATGTTGATACACTACGCTATGACGGAGTATTTACCTCACGCAGCCTATACGATTGCGAATGGGGGTGCATACAAGCACTCCTCAGAAGCAAGCGAGTCAATGACCAAGGAGGAGTTGGATTTCTTGAGTGAGAAGCATAGAGATATAGCAGAGCACTACACAAGAAGGTTCATTGATTTTATGGCCTTCAATAACAACACATACCCTGAGTATAATCAAAGTCAAGACGATGATATGTACCCCGACAAAAACGGAGTCTTCAACGGTTGGAATCTCTAAGCATTACAAGCCGAAGAAGAAGAACGTTGAGAAGTTGAAGAAACTGATAAAGAAGATAGAGAAGAATGGCAACTGATGAAAAGGGCTACGGCTCAATCTACGGCTCTACCTGGTGGGGAAGTGGCGATGCATTCACCAATACGATAGGTTGGGGAAGTGCAATGTTTTACATATTAGACCCTGCACAATTCCAGAACAGAGCGTTAGCGGATGGAGCGGTAGTAGAGGCTTTTGAATGTGTTAGTAAGCAATTAAGAAGATACCCACAGGCAGACTTAGGTAGACAGTTGTTTGATGCCTACGACCTCAGAGTCGAGACGGCATCAGGATCAACTGAATCAAGAACCTGTACAATTAACGAACTAAACGATTTATTCTAATGAGTTTATATAAAGATGCAAGTTTGGTAATGATACCAAG
>Ga0115564_10001780_pt1 | contig 19273 bp, 22 predicted proteins | sample COGITO_mtgs_1105_7_FD_88680 | JGI IMG/M metagenome (GOLD analysis project Ga0115564, IMG submission 88680) | Pelagic marine microbial communities from North Sea - COGITO_mtgs_110523 | ecosystem: Environmental > Aquatic > Marine > Epipelagic | place: Germany:Helgoland, sampling site Kabeltonne...
CCTCAAGTTCAAGGCGCTCTGCTGAGGAAAGAAAACCGGGGCGGATCATCGATATAGCTGAATCGTTCCGACAACCGCAGTCAAGCCAACAAATTCGGCTTCTTCAGGACTCGCAGTATAATAGAAAACTTAGGCGTTAGAATGAAATCATCCATCTGCATTTTTGCGATCAAACTATTTCTAAAGATCTTCTGCATCCCTGAAATGTCCTGACGATAGAGTACGCAACACCAATCTTCTGCCGATCACATAAATGTCTGACGAACAGCTATTGAACGATCTCAAAGCCGTCCGTCACGAGGCCGCGCATCTGGCCATCATGGATCGGGTGTATACGCCACAGTTTGCGCGCATAGAACGCGAGATTGCCGCAATTCAAGCCGAACGCGCCTTGTTAGAGCGCGCCAAAGAAGGGCTGAGGCTCGGAAATGACGATCTATGACCCATATATAGCGTAAAAAATGGCTACACGGTCAATCCGCCAATTCGACTCAACCATTTGTTTTATTTTTATAAAGTGGTGGGTGATAAGAGATTTGAACTCCTGACATCTTCGATGTGAACGAAGCGCTCTACCACTGAGCTAATCACCCTTCGGTCGCGGGATTAGCCAATCCGGTCTGGGGGTGCAAGAGGAAGCGTCGAAAAATGCGCGGCGCTTCCTCTTTGTCGTTCAATTATTCGGTTGTGTCGGCGTCCGCGTCATCCTTGCTCTCGGGGCCGGGACCACCGTCGCTTTGACGGATTTTCGCAACAAGGACGCGGCCATTTCTGACCTGCTTTTCACGGCGGATCATCACGCGGCCCAAGGGCTGCAAGTTCAACTCGCGCTTCTCTGCAAGGGCTGCTGCCAGAACCTCAAGTGTGCTTTCCACGATGGGTTTGACGTCTTTCTTTTTCAGGCCGGAATGCGTGACAACCGCGTCAATCAGCTCTTTCTTGCGCATTACAGGTCCCAATATCACCGATTGCGCGGCCTCAACGACGGAAGGCGTTGCGTCAGGCTTGCTGATTGGCGCTGGCGGGCTGCCATCAAGCGCGGAAAGCGGCGCCGGTTTGACGCTCGCCTTGGCAGGTTTACGTGCCGTTTTGGTTGCTTTGGATTTCTCGGTCGTTGTGCTTGTCGTGCTCATTCTGGCCTCGCTCGATTTTCGTTTATTATTGCGCTTACCATACGCACTTTGTCACAAAATGCCAGCAATGCTTGATTGCGGATAAAATATACGTCTTTATGAAGACACACCATGTTGGGGAATGGATATGAAACTCACACGAAATGTAGTTCTTGCTTTGGCATGCCTGGGCCTTGGTCAGACTGCCTATGCAGGCTCTCTTGACCCGGTCGTCGAACCGGTTGTTATCGTTGAAGATACGACAACCAGCAGCGGCGGGCCTGCACTTGTCTTTGCTCTTGCCATCCTTTTGTCGCTACCGCTCTTTAGCGACTAGGCGCAATCAGGCTGCCACCCGGTTGCAACAAAAAAGGCGCCCTGATTTCACAAGGCGCCTTTTCTAATTCTAGAAGGGCTAGATCAATGCGCGGTCGCCGCATCACCTGAACGCGATTGAGCTGCCAATGTTGCAGCTGCTGCTGCGTCCTCGGCCTCCTGGTCCCATTCGATCGGTTCGGGCTTTCGCACAAGGGCATGCTCCAGCACTTGCGATACATGCGTCACGGGAATGATGGTCAGGCCCGCCTTCACGTTATCGGGTATCTCCGCCATGTCTTTCTCGTTCTCTTGCGGGATCAGAACTGTGGTGATCCCCCCCCGCAACGCCGCCAGCAGTTTTTCCTTCAAACCACCAATCGGCATCGCATTGCCGCGCAAAGACACCTCGCCGGTCATGGCGATATCCTTGCGGACAGGGATCTGCGTCAGCACAGACACAATCGACGTTACCATCGCCAGACCCGCGGATGGTCCGTCCTTGGGCGTTGCACCATCAGGAACGTGCACGTGGATGTCCAAAGTATCAAACTTTGGCGGTTTAATCCCGATGGACGGGCTGATCGAACGCACATACGAACTGGCCGCATCAATGCTTTCTTTCATCACATCGCCAAGCTTGCCTGTCGTTTTCATCCGGCCTTTCCCGGGCAGGCGCAGGGCTTCGATGTGCAAGAGTTCACCACCAACAGATGTATAGGCAAGGCCCGTCACCACACCGATCTGGTTTTCATCCTCAGCCAGCCCATAACGGTACTTTTGGACCCCCAGAAACTCATCCAGATTGTCGCCTGTCACCGTCACACTGTCGGCTTCTTTCTTGATGATCTTGGTCAACGATTTGCGCGCAACCTTGGCGATCTCACGCTCAAGATTCCGCACGCCGGCCTCGCGGGTGTAATAGCGGATCATGCCTGTCAACGCGGAATCCTCGATTGAAAATTCCTTGGACTTCAGGCCGTGGTTCTTGATCTGCTTTGCCACCAGATGCTGCTTGGCAATCTCGCGCTTTTCGTCCTCGGTATAGCCCGACAGCGGAATGATCTCCATCCGGTCCAAGAGCGGCCCCGGCATGTTGTAGCTGTTCGAGGTCGTCAGGAACATCACGTTCGAAAGGTCATATTCGACCTCAAGATAGTGATCGACAAACGTGCCGTTCTGTTCGGGATCAAGTACCTCAAGCATGGCTGACGCCGGATCGCCCCGGAAATCCTGACCCATCTTGTCGATTTCATCGAGCAAGATTAGCGGGTTCGTCGTCTTGGCCTTTTTCAATGCCTGAATGATCTTACCCGGCATGGAACCGATATAGGTCCGACGGTGGCCGCGAATTTCGGACTCGTCACGCACCCCACCAAGCGAGATGCGGATAAACTCGCGTCCCGTTGCCTTTGCCACAGATTTACCAAGCGAGGTTTTGCCCACACCCGGAGGACCGACCAAACACATGATCGGGCCCTTCATCTTGCTGGAGCGCTGCTGCACGGCCAGATATTCGACAATACGCTCTTTGACTTTTTCCAACCCATAGTGATCATCATCCAGCACTTTTTGTGCCTTGGAGAGGTCTTTCTTGACGCGGGATTTTACGCCCCACGGAATTGACAACATCCAATCCAGATAGTTGCGCACAACCGTTGCTTCTGCGGACATCGGGCTCATGTTCTTGAGCTTTTTGATCTCGGCATCGGCCTTTTCGCGGGCTTCTTTGCTCAGCTTGGTCGCGGCGACTTTGCTTTCCAGCTCGGCGACTTCATTCTTGCCATCCTCGCCATCGCCCAGCTCTTGCTGGATCGCCTTCATTTGTTCGTTCAGATAATATTCGCGCTGGGTCCGCTCCATCTGTGACTTCACGCGGGTTTTGATCTTCTTCTCGACCTGCAAAACCGACATCTCGCCCTGCATCAGGCCATAAATCTTTTCAAGCCGTTCGGAAATGCTGAGCGTCTCAAGCAGGTCCTGCTTTTGCGCGACCTCGATCCCCAGGTGCCCTGCGACCAGATCAGCCAAGCGCGCAGGCTCGGTGGTCTCGCCCACGGCAGTCAATGCCTCGTCCGGTACGTTCTTTTTCACTTTGGCATAGCGCTCAAACTCATCCGCAACAGAGCGCAGCAAAGCTGTCGTTGTCGCAGCGTCACCCGGCATCTCTGTCAGATACTCGGCACGCGCTTCAAAGAAGTTGTCGTTCTCAAGATAGTCGGTGATGCGCACGCGCGCCTGCCCCTCGACCAGCACCTTAACCGTGCCGTCGGGTAGTTTCAGCAGTTGCAGCACATTGGCCAGCACACCGGCCTTAAAGATACCGTCAGAGCCCGGATCATCCTCACCGGGGTCAATCTGGCTCGACAACAGAATCTGTTTGTCGTCCGCCATCACCTCTTCAAGCGCGCGAACTGATTTCTCACGACCCACAAACAGCGGGACGATCATATGGGGGAACACCACGATATCGCGCAGGGGCAAGACCGGATAAGATGCGTTAAGTGGCTCTAACATGCTCATTTCCTTATATTAGCAAGACAGTTCCGGCCCCTCATGAGGCAGCCAACTCCGTCTCCTGTACTCAACGATATGTAGACCGGTGAGACCTGTTTCAATCCCCTTGGCAGGGCTTTGGTGCATCATTGCGTGGCCGCCGCGCTTTCGCAACCAGTGATTTCGGGGAAATTTGACGGATATTAAGCGGGGCAATGGTTAAGATATCGACTTACTTCAGAACGACATAGCCGGGCCGGGCTGACGCCTTGTCTTCTAGGTATTCTCCAATGCATCAGAAGCGACGAAATCATAGCGGCTCAATATCACCCTGCGCCCTGCCCTCGTGAAAATCCTTTTGCCACGCATCAAACGTGCCCGCTGCGATAGCCGCGCGCATGCCCGCCATGATATCCTGATAATACTGCAAGTTATGCCACGTCAGCAGCATCCCCGAAATCATCTCTTGGGACCGGTACACATGATGCAGATAGGCGCGGCTGTAATTGGCGCACGCAGGACAACTGCATTCCGCATCCAACGGGCGCGGGTCATCCGCATGGCGCGCGTTCTTGATATTAACGACACCGGTGCGCGTGAACACCTGCCCTGTGCGCCCCGACCGCGACGGCAGCACACAATCCATCATATCAATGCCGCGCGCCACCGCGCCCACGATATCGTCAGGCTTGCCGACACCCATCAGATAGCGCGGCTTGTCCTGCGGCAATTGATCGGGCGCATAGTCAAGACAGCCAAACATCGCCTCCTGCCCTTCGCCCACGGCCAAGCCGCCAACGGCATAGCCGCCAAAGTCGATCTCGCGTAGGGCCTGCGCACTTTGCAGGCGCAAATCTTCTTCCAAACCACCTTGCTGGATACCGAACAGCGCGTGACCCGGACGATCACCGAATGCTGCCTTGGACCGTTTGGCCCACCGCATCGACAGTTCCATGCTTTGGGCAATGCGGTCGCGGTCGGCGGGCAAGGCGGGGCATTCGTCAAAACACATCACAATGTCAGAACCAAGCAGCGCCTGTATCTCCATCGACCGCTCTGGCGTGATCTCGTGCTTGGAGCCGTCGATGTGGCTCTTGAACGTGACCCCGCGTTCCGTGAGTTTGCGCAAGGATGCAAGGCTCATCACCTGAAACCCGCCTGAATCGGTCAGGATCGGACCGGCCCAGTTCATGAATTTGTGCAGCCCCCCCAAGGATGCAATCCGCTCGGCTGTCGGGCGCAGCATCAAATGATAGGTATTGCCCAGCAAAATATCCGCGCCGGTTGCGGCAACACTTTCGGGCAGCATCGCTTTGACGGTCGCGGCCGTGCCAACTGGCATAAAGGCAGGTGTGCGAATATCGCCGCGCGTGGTGTGAATGACGCCGGTGCGCGCTTTGCCGTCCTGGCCGGTCTTTTCAAAGGAGATACGGGTCATAACCACACGCTTTCATCGTTTCTTACGCCGCCTAACCCACCGCAATGAAACTTGCAATTGTTCCCCCACCGCACCACATAAGACCTCAGGTTTACCCAAAGGATTACACGCGTGGACATTGAAACACTGATTTTCGGCATATTGGAAAATAACCTCGCGTTTTTGCTGTTGGCCGCGCTTGTGGTCATCCTGATCGTCAAAGCCGTCAAGATTGTTCCGCAATCCGAACAACACGTCGTGGAACGGTTTGGCCGTCTGCGCGCCGTGCTTGGACCGGGCATCAACATGATCGTGCCGTTTATTGACCGAATCGCGCACAAAATCTCTATTCTGGAACGCCAGCTGCCCACAGCATCACAGGACGCCATCACCCGCGACAACGTGCTGGTCCAAGTCGATACCTCAGTATTTTACCGCATTATTGAACCTGAAAAAACGGTTTACCGCATCCGCGACGTGGATTCTGCGATCTCTACAACTGTTGCAGGTATCGTGCGCGCCGAGATCGGCAAAATGGATCTGGACGAAGTGCAATCAAACCGCACCGCCCTGATCACAACAATCAAGGCAACGGTCGAAGACGCCGTCGACAACTGGGGCATCGAAGTGACCCGCGCCGAAATTCTGGACGTGAACCTAGATGCTGCAACCCGCGCAGCCATGATGCAACAGCTCAACGCCGAACGCGCACGCCGCGCACAAGTGACAGAGGCCGAAGGGTCAAAACGCGCAGTCGAACTGGCCGCAGACGCGGAGCTGTACGCATCCGAGCAAACAGCAAAAGCGCGCCGGATTCTAGCCGACGCCGAAGCCTATGCAACCCAAGTTGTTGCCACCGCGATAAACGAAAACGGGCTAGAGGCAGCGCAATACCAGATCGCCCTGAAACAAGTCGAAGCCGTAGGCAAGATGAGCAGCGGTGCCGGCAACCAAACTATCATTGTTCCCGCCGAGGCGCTTGCTGCATTCGGTGACGCATTCAAGCTCTTGAAAGGGCGCGGTTAATGGCCGTTTACCTATCCCTGTGGTGGATGTGGATCTGCATCGCACTTGCGCTGGGTGTCATCGAATTGCTTGTTCCGGGCTTTATTTTTCTGGGCTTTGCCATCGGCGCGCTGCTGATGGCTGCCATCGTGGCAGTCTTTGCCGGGATCAGCGTCCCTGCCCTGTTGGCGCTTTTTGCGATCTTGTCGCTGATCGCGTGGATCGCCTTGCGGATGGGGTTTCGCAAACAGTCCAGCGGCGCACGGATTGTGACGCGCGACATTAACGAAGGGTGAACCACGCGCCCGCTTGAGGTCCACGAAACAGCCTGTTAACTCACGGCTCTAATCAAGGAGAACCGTGCATGGACAAGCTGAATTTCGGCTGGGAAGAATGGATTTCGCTGCCCCGTCTAGGCCTGCCCGCCGTCAAGGTCAAAGTAGACACCGGCGCGCGCACCTCTGCGCTGCATGCCCATGATATCGAAATTTTCGGCCCTTCTTCCAAGCCGAAGGTCCGCTTTAACGTACACCCCATTCCCGGGCGCGACGATATCGTGATCACCTGCTCTGCGACGCTGATTGACCGGCGCGAAGTCACCTCGTCCAACGGCGAATCCGAGCAAAGGTTCGTGATCGAAACCGATCTGGACGTCGCGGGAAAAAGCTGGCCCATCGAAATCACGCTGACCGATCGCGGCGGCATGACCAGTCGCATGTTGCTGGGCCGTCAGGCCCTGAATGACCAGATCACCATCTCTGCCACCGAACGGCGCCTGCAGCCGGAACTGAGCTATGATGTCTATCATTCTGCCGCCGTGCGCAAAACCGCGCCCAAACGATCGCTGCGTATCGCGGTCCTCAGCCGCGAAGACAATTATTCGACACGCCGTCTGGTTGAGGTTGGCGAAGCGCGCGGCCATACGGTTGAAGTTATCGATACAACCCGTTGTTATATGGCGATAAACGCAATGGCGCCCGAGGTCCATTATGACGGAAAGCGGTTGCCGCGTTATGACGCCGTTATCCCGCGCATCGGGGCATCCGTCACGCCGTACGGCTGCGCTGTGATCCGACAGTTCGAGACGATCGGCACCTATTGCGTGAACGGTTCTGCAGGCATCCTTGCCAGTCGTGACAAACTACACGCCCACCAAGTGCTCGCTTCCAAGCGCATCGGCATGCCGACCACCGCCTTTGCCGCCTCGCCCAAAGACACGTCTAACCTGATGGCGCTTGTGGGCACCGCCCCGTTAATCGTGAAACTGCTGGAATCAACCCAAGGCAAAGGCGTGGTGCTGGCCGAAACCAAAAAGGCCGCAGAATCCGTTATTGATGCTTTCCGGGGCCTCAAGGCGAACTTCCTGGTTCAAGACTTTGTCAAAGAAGCCGCCGGCGAAGATATCCGCTGTCTGGTGGTGGCAGGCAAAGTCGTCGCAGCGATGAAACGCACCGGTGCCGAGGGGGATTTCCGTTCCAACTTGCACCGCGGCGGGTCGGCAACGGTCGTCCGGATCACCAAAGAAGAACGCGATACAGCTTTGCGGGCCGCGCGCGCCTTTGGCTTGGGCAAGGCCGGCGTCGATCTCTTGCGCTCATCAACCGGACCTAAGGTGCTGGAAGTGAACTCCTCCCCCGGATTTGAAGGCATTGAAAAGGCAACGGGCAAAGACATCGTCGCCAAAGTCTATGACGAGATAGAGGTCAGGGTCCGACCAAAACCGGTGCGCCGCCGCAAATCCGACTGACCCGTATCGCTGAGCGTCCCGGTGCTTGGGGCGCTCCTTTGACCAACGTGGCTACCGGTTTGGCCGCCACATATTACGCGCAAAAATTGCTTTTCCCCTTGGCCTTTACCAATGCCAATCTGTTTCCTATATAAATAGTCAGGTAAATAATTCCGAGGCTCCCATGACCGACACGCCACAGCCCCTTGAGGGCACACCGCTGATTGCGCCATCCTCCACGGATCATCCGCTTTATGAACAAATCGTTGAGGCATGCAGAAGCGTTTATGACCCTGAAATTCCGGTGAATATTTATGAGCTGGGCCTGATCTACACCATTGATATCGACAAGGAAAACGCCGTCGAAATCAAGATGTCGTTGACCGCCCCAGGCTGTCCGGTCGCCGGTGAGATGCCCGGCTGGGTTGCCGACGCAGTTGAGCCACTGGCAGGTGTAAAGCAAGTCAACGTTGAACTGGTGTGGGAACCGCCATGGGGCATGGACATGATGTCCGATGAGGCCCGCCTTGAACTGGGCTTTATGTAATCCAGCGTTGTCGTTGATCACATGTGAGACCCCGCAATCCTGCGGGACTTGAGATTGAAGCGCCCTCCCCCTAAGTTATGACCAAAGGAGAACCACATGTTCGGCATTCCAGGCAAACAAGCGGTCACGATTACGCCCAAAGCTTCTGCGCAAATCTCCAAGCTGATGGGGTCGGCAGGTCATGCAGGGTTGCGTATCGGCATCAAAAAGGGCGGTTGCGCCGGCATGGAATACACCATGGAGTATGTCGATGTTGCGGATCCCAATGATGAGGTTGTCCAGCAAGATGGTGCCTGTGTGATGATTGCACCGATGGCGCAGATGTTCTTGTTCGGGACCGAAATCGACTATGAAACGACGCTTCTGGAAAGCGGCTTCAAGTTCCGAAACCCCAACGTGACCGAAGCATGCGGATGCGGCGAGTCGATCAAGTTCGACGATGCGCTGGCTGCAAAATAACGATCTGGCATGAGCCTCGCTGATGCGGACATCGCATTTGCCAAAGAGTTGTTCAGCGACATACCAGATCTGAGCACGCGAAAGATGTTTGGCGGTCTGGGGCTTTATTCGGCAGGGGTGATATTTGGTGTGATGCGGTCGGATTCCGTGATCCTGATCAAGGCGCACAAAGGCCCGTTTGCTGACCGGCTCGCGCAGCTTGGCTGCACGCTGTGGACCACCACACGCAAGAACGGCAACATCTCTTCTATGCCCTACTGGTCCTTGCCAGAAGCCGCTCTGGACGATCCCGAAGCGGCCTGTGCTCTCGCACGCGACGCTCTGGACGCCCTTTAAACATCCGGCAAATGCGGGCTGTGCATAGGTTTCGACATCAGCATCCGTTGCCTCACCCCCCACCAACTGTTACCCAAGATCAAATGACTGATGAGGGTTCTGATGCCGTCCGATAAAACCAAACGCGCCAAGATCGCCGCAGGCAACTGGAAGATGAACGGCACGGCCACCGCTCTTGCAGAGCTTTCGGAACTTGGCGCCACTCTTCCACTCACGCCGCCCCGTGTCGTCATCTGCCCCCCCGCGCCCCTGCTCTTTCGCGCCAGCCAAGCCGGATCCCCCTTTGGCATTCAGATCGGCGCACAAGACTGCCACAGCGAAAACGCCGGCGCGTTCACAGGCGACATATCAGCCGAAATGATCGCAGACACAGGCGCAACCTACGTCATCCTTGGCCACTCGGAACGCCGCGATGCGCATCATGAAACAGACATGGAAGTGCGCTGCAAAGTGGAACGCGCTTGGGCCGCCGGATTGACAGCAATCGTCTGCATCGGCGAAACCGCACAGGAACGCGAGGCCGCCAACACCCTCGACATTATCGGCGGTCAACTCGCCGGTTCTTTGCCCGGCGGGGTCACTGCCGAAAATACGGTGGTTGCCTACGAACCGATCTGGGCCATCGGAACCGGGCTTGTGCCAAGCTTTGATCAGATCATAGAAGTGCACGACTTTATCCGCCAACGCCTCACCCGGCGCTACGGTCAGGAAACTGCGCAGATGATCCCCTTGCTCTACGGCGGCTCGGTCAAGCCCGACAATGCGGCGATGATATTTCAGGCCGAAAATGTCGACGGTGCCCTTGTCGGCGGCGCATCCCTAAAGGCGGTCGATTTCGCCCCGATCATCGCCGCCCTCGCCGCCTCCTGACCTTTCTTTGCCTCCTGACCTTTCTTTCCCTTTCAATTTTCCAAATAAACTCAAAAAAAATCAACCTGCATCACAACCACAATCCTCAGTGTTCTGGAACGGACGCAGCTTCGCCCATCAAACCAAACGCCCCCGTATTCCGAACCACCAAGGCATTCATTCACACGATGCAAACCCTCTCGCTCTCGCCCCATGATCCGGCCTTCATTCAAGACCCCTATGCCGCCTATGATCGCGCGCGGGCGCAAGGTCCGGTGCTCTACTGGCAAGACTACGACATGGCCGCGGCTTTCGATGCCGCCACCATTCAGGCGCTACTGCGCGACCGCAGGCTGGGCCGCGAAAAACTGACCGAAACGGATGTGCCGGATCATCTAAAGGATTGGGCATTGGTGGAGGCACATTCCATGCTCGACATGGAACCACCCCGCCACACGCGCCTGCGTGGACTGGTCTTGCGGGCGTTCACGTCGCGCCGCATTGCAGGGCTACGCAGTGATATCGAAGCGGTGACATCAGACCTGTTACACGCGCTGCCCGCCGACACCTTCGATCTGATCCCCGCGTTTTGCACCCAACTGCCCGTGCGCATCATCGCGCGGCTTCTGGGCGTGCCTGAAGCGATGTCAAACGACCTGCTGCGATGGTCGAACACGATGGTCGCGATGTACATGGCCGGTCGCACCCGCGCGGTTGAGGACGCCGCTAATCAGGCTGCCGCTGACTTCACTGATTTCCTGCGCGGCTATATTGACAGCCGCCGGACCGCACCAGCCGATGACTTGATCACCCATCTGATCGCTGCCGAAGAAGACGGCACAAAACTATCGACCGATGAATTGATCGGCACCTGTATCTTGCTGTTGAACGCAGGCCATGAGGCAACGGTTCACACGCTCGGCAATGGCGTAAAATGCCTGCTGGAACACGGCACGGACACCATCGCCCTGTCGCCAGATCACATTACGGGCACCGTCGAAGAACTGCTGCGTTATGATCCGCCCCTGCATATGTTCACGCGCATCGCATACCAAGATATCCAGATCGGCGATGACATCCTCAAACGTGGCTCAGAAATTGGCCTGATGCTGGGCGCTGCCGGGCGCGATCCCGCACTTTATGCAGAACCGCAAAGGTTCGATCCATATCGCACCGCCAAAACCCATGCGGCTTTCGGCGGAGGGCTGCATTTCTGCGTCGGCGCACCGCTCGCGCGGCTGGAATTGCAAATCGCTCTGCCCGCCCTGTTCAAACACCTGCCCGACTTGAAACTCGCCGCACCACCCCGTTATGCACCGACCTATCATTTCCATAATCTGACAGAACTATTGATCACTCCCTAGAGACCGATAAACCACGCCTAGAGCGGCAGCATCACCGTCGATTTGATCTCTTCCATCGACAAAAGCGCGGTGACGTTATGCACCCGCACTTCCGAAATCAGCGCCTGATAGAACGCATCATAGGCCCGCGCATTCCGAACCCGCACCTTGAGGATATAGTCGATATCCCCTGCCAGACGGTGGGCCTCCTGCACCTCTGGTCGATCCTTCAGCGCCTTGAGGAACTTCGCCTGCCAGTCCGCTTCATGCTCTGAAGTGCGGATCAGGACGAAAAAACACGCCTCGAACCCAAGCGCTTCGGCATCCAGCATCACAGTGTGCTGGCCGATCACACCAGCCTCGCGCAGCTTGCGAATGCGATTCCATACAGGCGTCTTGGAAGACCCCACATTCTTGGCAATTTCGTCCAAAGACTGGCTGGCATCGCGTTGCAGCTCTGCCAGAATTTTCCGGTCTACATCATCAATACGGACATCCATTCCGCTATTCCTCTTGATTGCGACTGCCTGTTCTCGCCCGCCTGTAGATTGGAACAAACATCCTTATCTATTCCCGATACTGGCGCATTATCGGGAATATTTCCTATATTCAAGCACAACGAAGCAGCGCAGACGAGGCACCTCATGGAACACTTCCCCATCTTTCTTGCCACAACAGGCAGACGGATTGTCCTTTCGGGCGGCGGTGATGCAGCAATGGCCAAGCTGCGCCTGCTCTTGAAAACCCGCGCGCGCATCAACGTATTCGCCAGCGATCCCGCGCCCGAGATTATCCAATGGGCCGACACCGGCAAACTGACCTTGCACAACCGCCGTCTTGATCCAGGTGATACGCTTTGCGCCGCGCTCTTTTACGCCGCAGATGAGGACGCGGTCGAAGACGCCCGCACCGCCCACATCGCCCGCTCTGAGGGCGCGCTTGTCAATATCGTCGACAATCTGGCGGACAGCGCGTTTATCACCCCCGCGATCGTTGACCGCGATCCCATCACCATCGCCATCGGCACCGAAGGGGCCGCACCGGTACTGGCCCGCGCGATCAAGGCTGATCTGGAGGAAAAGCTGCCCGCAACACTCGGCACGCTGGCGCGCATCGGCAAGACTTTCCGCAAAGCCTCCTATGTGTTGCCCTTTGGACGCGCCCGCCGCGACTTCTGGCGCGACTATTATTTCAACGCAGGTCCAAAGGCGATGCATGACGGCCAAGAGCACGTACAGCCCGCTCTTGAAGACCTCCTCACCGACCATCTGAACAAAACCGCCCGCGACGGCCATGTCGCGTTTGTCGGTGGCGGTCCCGGTGATCCCGAATTGCTAACCCTCAAAGCACGCCGCGCTTTGGACGAGGCAGATGTGGTCATTTACGACCGCCTCATCTCGCCCGAGATCCTCGAACTTGCCCGCCGCGAGGCCGTGATGATCGACGTGGGCAAAGAAGGCTTTGGTCCCTCCACGTCGCAGGACACCATCAATGATCTGCTGGTTGAGCATGCCCAAACCGGTGCGCAAGTCGTCCGCCTCAAATCCGGTGACGCCACCCTCTTTGGCCGCCTCGACGAAGAGATCGACGCCGTTGATGCACATGGGATCGGCTGGCACATCGTCCCCGGCATTACCTCCGCCTCTGCTGCCGTCGCGACCATCGGTCAAAGCTTCACCCGCCGCGGGCGCAACGCCTCTGTCCGGTTCCTGACAGGTCATGACATGAAGGGGTTTGCAGACCACGATTGGGCCTCCCTCGCCCGCCCAAATGAGGTCGCAGCGATCTACATGGGCAAGAAATCCGCCCGTTTTATCCAAGGTCGTCTGCTGATGCACGGCGCCGACCGCGCGACACCGGTCACATTGATTGAAAACGCCTCGCGCCCCGACCAGCGCGTTCTTGAGACAACACTCGACCGCTTACCCGATGACCTCGCGGCGGCCAAGCTTTCTGGCCCTGCGCTCACCTTTTACGGCCTTGCACCCCGTGCAGCGGTTCAGGCTGCAACAGATATCAAACTAGAGGAGACGGCATAATGTCCAAACCCTTCACCCCCTCCGTCATCACTGCGAATGCCCTGCTTGAGGGCGACGTGATCTACCAAACCCCGTTCGGTTGGACACGCGCGCTTGAAGAGGCCGAAGTCCTGCTCGACGAGGCGCACGCGGACCTGCGCATGATCGAAGCATCTGCCCAAGCCGGCCACGTCGTTGGCGTCTATCTTGCCGAGGTCGCGCTTGACGGTGCCATCCCGCGTCCCATCCACTTTCGCGAAGATTTCCGCGCCACTGGCCCTTCGAACTATGCCCACGGCAAACAAGAACGCGCCGCGCAGGAGCACATCTGATGTACCATTATACCGATTTTGACGCCGCGTTCCTGAAAGAGCGTAACGCCCAGTTCCGCGCCCAAGTCGAGCGCCGCATCGATGGATCGCTGACCGAGGATGAATTTAAACCCCTGCGCCTGATGAACGGTCTCTACCTGCAATTGCATGCCTACATGCTGCGTGTTGCTATTCCCTATGGCACGCTAAATTCGGCCCAGATGGACACGCTTGCGATGATCGCGGACAAGTGGGACAAGGGTTATGGCCATTTCACCACACGCCAGAACATCCAATACAACTGGCCCGAATTGCGCGATGTCCCTGACATGCTTGACGCCTTGGGTGCCGTGAACATGCATGCCATCCAGACCTCCGGCAACACGATCCGCAACGTAACGGCTGACCATTTCGCCGGTGCCGCCGCGGACGAGGTCGCCGACCCGCGCCCGATTGCCGAGCTGATCCGCCAGTGGTCCACCGACCACCCTGAATTCCAGTTCCTGCCGCGCAAATTCAAGGTCGCCGTTTCTGGTGCCTCTGCCGACCGTGCGGTGATCAAAGCCCACGACATTGGCCTGCAAATCGTCGAACAAGATGGCGAGATCGGCTATAAGGTCATCATCGGTGGTGGCCTTGGCCGCACGCCCATGATCGGCAAAGTGCTGTATGATTTTGTCAAATCAGAAGACCTGCTGCCCGCTCTTGAGGCGATTGTCAGCGTCTACAACCTGCTGGGCCGCCGCGACAACAAATATAAGGCGCGCATCAAGATCACCGTGCATGAGAACGGCATTGAAGATATCCGCGCCCGCGTCGACGCGCGCTATAAACTGATCCGTCCGCAATTCACTGGCGTGGACCAGCAGATGCTGTCCCGCATTGAGGCGGACTTTGCAGTGCCGCAATTCAAAACCGCAACCGAGGCCCCTTACCATCACGCCCGCCAGCACGATCCGCTGTTCAAAAGCTGGTCCGACACCAACCTAACAGAGCACCGCGCGCCGGGCTATGCGATCGTCTCGATCTCGCTCAAGGCGCATGGGAAAACACCGGGAGACGCAAGTTCATCGCAAATGCGCATCATGGCGGGCCTCGCCAAACGCTATGGCCATGACGAGTTGCGCATCAGCCACGAGCAGAACGTGATCCTGCCGCATGTCCACAAGTCAGACCTGCCCTCGGTCTATGCGGCCCTCAAAGCAGCAGGTCTTGGCACGGCCAACATCGGGCTGATCTCGGATATCATCGCCTGCCCCGGCATGGATTATTGCGCGCTGGCCACCGCGCGTTCGATCCCCATCGCGCAAGAGATCGCGACCCACTTTGACGCCCTCAAACTTGAGCACGAAGTCGGGCCACTGAAGATTAAAATCTCTGGCTGCATCAACGCTTGCGGGCACCACCATGTTGGCCACATCGGCATTCTGGGCCTCGACCGCGCGGGCGTAGAAAACTACCAGATCATGCTGGGTGGTGATGGGACCGAGGATGCCCAGATCGGTGAACGCGCAGGCCCTGGTTTTTCAGCAGATGAGATCATTCCGGCGGTCGAACGCATTGTCATGGCCTACCTCGATCTGCGCAGCGACCCTTCCGAGACGTTTTTGCAAGCCTATCGCCGTCTTGGCCTCGCCCCGTTCAAGGCGGCACTCTACCCTCAGAAACAAGCATCCGCAGCCTGACCCGAATATCCATACCTGCTTAAACTAATCTGCGCACTGCCTGCCCCCCCATGGCCCGCCAGCCACGCGAAAGGCGGCGTGTACAGACCATCCGAAAGACCGATATGACCCAACTCATCAACGACACCGGATTTGTAACCGACGACTGGACCCACGGCTTTTGTGCTGCGGGTGCAGCCAACGACTGTCGCGCGCTCGACCTCGCGCCGGACGCCGATCCGCAGAAGATCGACCTCAACACAACGCTTGAAATGATCCGCATCGACTTTCCCTCATCGGCAGACGGGCGCGGGTTTACCATCGCACGTGCCCTGCGCCTGCGAGGGTTCACAGGCCGGTTGCGGGCGCGTGGTCACATTTTAGCCGACCAATACGCCATGGCGCGGCGTGCAGGATTTAACGAGGTCGAAGTCAATGATGACGTCGCCGCCCGCCAACCCGCAGCGCAGTGGCAGTATCGCGCCGATTGGAAAGCCCACGATTATCAGTCCCGCCTGCGCGGCACAGCGTCCTAAAACGCACCCGCCGATTGCACCACCTTCGCCGATCTTCTACACAAAGGTCGCAAGCGTTCGCTTGCGCAGATGGACCCATGACAGAGCAAACACCCGTGACCCAAACCAACGCCAAGCCCGTACCGACCCTGCCCGACGCCCAGACCGTGACGCAAGTGAAACACTGGACCGACAGGCTGTTTTCGTTCCGCGTGACGCGGCCCGCATCGCTGCGGTTCCGGTCGGGCGAATTCGTGATGATTGGCCTGATGGGCGATCCACACCCCGAAACCGGCAAGCAAAAACCGCTGCTGCGCGCCTATTCCATCGCATCCCCGTCGTGGGACGACGAGCTGGAGTTCTATTCGATCAAAGTGCAAGACGGCCCGCTGACGTCCAAGCTTCAGCATATTCAGGTCGGCGACGAGATTATCTTGCGCCCCAAACCTGTCGGCACCTTGGTCCATGATGCGCTGCTGCCCGGAAAACGCCTGTGGTTCTTTGCAACTGGCACCGGCTTTGCGCCCTTCGCATCGCTGCTGCGCGAACCCGAGACCTATGAGAATTATGACGAGGTGATCATCACCCACACCACCCGCGATGTGGCTGAACTGGCATATGGCCGCACCTTGATCGAAGACCTGAAAGCCGATGAAATGATGCAGGAGCTGATCGGGCCCGAGAACCTCGCCAAGATCCGCTACTACCCCACCACAACGCGCGAGCAGAGCCCGAAGATGGGCCGCATCACGACGCTATTGCAGGATGGAACTGTTTTCAACGACCTCGGCATTGAACCGATTACTCCAGATACCGACCGCGCGATGGTCTGCGGCAGCCTTGAGTTCAACAAGGACATCAAGGCAATCCTTGAGGGTTTCGGCCTTGAGGAAGGCGCCAATTCTGACCCCAAGACTTTCGTAATCGAAAAAGCCTTCGTCGGTTAAACGGGGCCTATTTTCAAAACGAAGAAGCTGTAGAAACGAAAAACCCGCGCCTTTTTCAGGACGCGGGCTTTCTATGTCGCAGTGGCGGCTACCAGATTACATGTTCAGCGCTTCGCGTACTTTCTCAAGCGCAACTTTCAACAGATCAGGGTTGTCCTGTGCTGCCTTCAAACCCGCTGACAAAGTGGTTTTCTGAAACGTGCCCAGATCGGAGCCCTCAAGCATCTCAGAAACCTTGGCCATGTCAAAGCCTTCAACGCTCAAAAGTTGCTCAAGCATTGTGGCCTCGTTCACAGCTTCTGTGCCAGTGGTTACAGCCTCAGTCGCGGTATCAACAGCTTCGGTTGTCGTATCTGTTGCCGCCTCGGTGGAAGCAGTGGCCGTGTCGGTTGCGGCCTCGGTCGCTTCAGTTGCCGCCTCGGTCGTTGCTGTCGCAGCATCGGTTGCTGCTTGTGTAGCAGTCTCAGCCGCCTCGGTCGCTGCTTCTGTCGTTGCAGACACCGCGTCAGTCGCTGTTTCTGTTGCAGTCTCGGTCGTGGTTTCGGCAGCACCTGTTACCGCATCTACAGCATCTGTTGCTGCTTCTGACGCCGCATCTACCGCCTCACTTGCTGTCTCAGTCACGGCTTCAGCTGCATCGCTGGCTGCCTCGGTTGCAGTGTCCGCAGCTTCGCCAGCCGTCTCGGCCAAGGATGCTGCCGCGTCTGTCGCGGCTTCGGCAGCCTCTGTCGCGGTCTCGGTAACGGCCTCTACTGCTTCGTTAGCAGTCTCTGTTACAGCAGACGCCGCCTCGGTTGCGACGGCGGCTGCATCTTCGGCGGCTTCGCCCGCGGCCTCGGTTGCGGCTTCCAGCGCCTCTGGCGCATTCACAGCATCGGCAGCTTCAGTTGCCACCTCGGTCGGTGATTTGCCGGAATACAGCATGTATCCACCAACCGCGATGATCGCAGCCAATACAATCCAAACCAAATTCTTCATAATTTATCCCCTATCAGATTACAGCACACCGACATAGGCAGCCTTTTCCGTTGTATTTGGCCAGATGCGCGCGAAACCCGGAAGGTTCAAGGGGAAATTCCGCTTTTGCGCGGCATTTAGCCTAAAATAGCAGCTTGAAGAAGCGCACGAGCGCAGCTACTTTACACTCTGAAATTCTACAACAATCAAAGGACGACCATCATCGCTCGCAGACCCCACAATGCGCCGCCACAACGTGACACTGGCCCGCGCGTCAACGAGAACATCCGCTCCCCTGAAATCCGCCTGATTGGCGCCGATGGCGAAAATGGCGGCGTTGTAACGCCCGCCCGCGCCATGGTTCTGGCCGAAGAAGCCGGGCTGGATCTTGTTGAGATTTCGCCAAACGCAAACCCGCCGGTTTGCAAGATTATGGACTTTGGCAAGTTCAAATACGAGACCCAAAAGCGCGAGGCCGAGGCCCGCAAAAAGCAAAAAATCATCGAGATCAAAGAGGTCAAGTTCCGCCCGAACACGGACACGAACGATTACGAAGTTAAGATGCGTAATGTCTTCAAGTTCCTTGAGAACGGCGACAAAGTAAAAATTACTTTGCGTTTCCGGGGTCGCGAAATGGCGCACCAGAACCTTGGCCGCGAACTGTTGGAGCGTGTCGCCGAAGACACCAAAGAGGCAGGCCGCGTAGAGAACTTTCCGAAAATGGAAGGCCGCCAGATGGTCATGCTGATCGGACCACTGCCAAAATAACCGAAAAAAGTCTTCCGATCGCTCCCTCAAAGAGGGAGCGACTACGAGGCATCGGTAATTACCCCGCATTTTGCGGGTTTTTTTTGCATCATAGTGGAAAGATATCTCAACCAGTTATTAAGAGATTTCTGAAAAAACGTCTCCAAACGTGAGGGGGCGCTTACATGCAGCATGACTACCGCATTGCGATCATTGTGCTCATTGTAGGGGCCGCCGTGACGTACGGCGTTTTCTCGACCCCCTCGTTGATGACGACTAATGCCCCAAGCCAGTCCAATGTCAGTCAGGAAGAATTCAATGCGACCGTCAGCCGTGAACTCGCCTACTGCCAACGCAATACAGAAAGCATAAATTGCCGCTGTTTTGCCAGTGAATGACTACCGGCTGACGCCGGTAGCATCATTTGGAGGAATGTAATTCCAGATACCGCGTGATGATGTCGTCGGTTACATTGCCGGAGGTGGTTGAGAAGTATCCTCGGGCCCAGA
>Ga0115564_10001790_pt1 | contig 19201 bp, 16 predicted proteins | sample COGITO_mtgs_1105_7_FD_88680 | JGI IMG/M metagenome (GOLD analysis project Ga0115564, IMG submission 88680) | Pelagic marine microbial communities from North Sea - COGITO_mtgs_110523 | ecosystem: Environmental > Aquatic > Marine > Epipelagic | place: Germany:Helgoland, sampling site Kabeltonne...
TATGTGAACTATTAATCATTAGTAGAGATAAAAAAGAAAAAAATAAAATTAAGCTCCAGTTTTTAGATGAGTCTTTACTTAAAAGAAAAGAGCCTCTAATAAACTGGATTATTTTATTTTTCATTTTTAATTTTTTTCAGCAATTCTTAATTTGGCACTTCGAGCTCTATTATTTAACTTAACCTCATCATTTGTAGGTACAATTAGTTTACCTACTTTACTAAAGGGCAACTCCTCGTTACCATAAATATCTTTTTTAGCATCTCCTTGAAATAAACCACTTCTTATAAATCTTTTAACCAAGCGATCTTCCAAGGAGTGATATGAAATAACACTTAGTCTTCCTTTTTTTTGTAAAACATCTTTAGTTTGAGTTAAAAAAGATTTAATTACTTCAATTTCAGAATTCACCTCTATTCGTAAAGCTTGATATATTTGAGCTAATAATTTGTTACTTCTTTTTTGTGGCAATATGCTTAGAAGCAAATTATTCAATTCTAAAGTTGTTTTGATCTCTGAAATTAGTCGGTTTTCAACAATTTTTCTAGCAATAAGTCGAGCCATTCTTAGCTCTCCATAGTCGAAAAATATTTTTGTAAGCTGCTCAAATGAATAATTATTGATAATGTCATAGGCTTTTAATTCACTGTTTTGATCCATCCTCATGTCCAATTCAGCATCATATCTTATTGAAAAACCTCTCTCTGGAACATCAATTTGATGAGAAGAGATTCCAAAATCAGCAAGAATACCATCTACTTTATCAATATTAATTGAAAGTAAATTATCTTTTAAGTACATGAAGTTTTTGTTTATTAATAAAAATCTATCGTCACTAATTATATTCTCCAAAGCATCTTGATCTTGATCAAATGCAATTAATCTTCCTTTTTCCCCGAGTTTATTTAAAATCTCCTTACTATGACCTCCTCCTCCAAACGTAACATCTACATAAATACCATTTTCAATAATATTCAGACCTGCTATAGACTCGTTCAATAAAACAGGATTGTGGTACATCATAACTTAATCATCATTTCCCATTACATCTTCAGCCAATGCTGCAAAATCTATTGCTGAATCTTCTAAAACCTTTTCGTAACTACTTTTATCCCATATTTCAATAATATTTACAGACGATGAAATGACTATATCTTTAGAAATAGCTGCAAAATCAATTAAATCCTTAGGAATTAAAAATCTTCCAGATGAATCTAACTCCACTAGCCTTACACCAGCTGTAAACCTTCTTATAAAATCATTATTTTTCTTTTTAAACCTGTTTAATGAATTTACATTTTCAATCAGTTCATTCCATTCTGTAATTGGATAGAGCTCTAAACAATTTTGAAATACAGCACGCTTTAAAACAAAACCATCCTGCAACACAGAAGACAATTGTTTTTTCAAAGAAGATGGCAGCATAATCCTACCCTTAACGTCTGCCTTGCATTCATGTGTTCCAATAAGTGGTTTCATTTCTTCTTAATAATAGATACAATCAAATTTAATAAAAAAGTTACCACATTTTACCACATTTTACCACATTGTTAATAAAAATCTATTAAATACGTAAATAATCGATAAAAATGTATGTTTATTTTTTTAAAGTACTGGTTTTCATATATTTATATATTAGGAATAAGTAATCAACAATATCTAGTTTAAGATTGTTAATAAATGCAAAAAGAATTAATAAAAAAGCATATGGATACGTCTTAAATAAAATATGTTTATTTTTACATTAATAAATTTTATTTAAAAATGGAGCTCACCCCCAAGCAAGAAGACAAATTTAAATACATAGAAAAAGGAAGTGGAACTGCAATAATTTTTCTACACGGTCTAATGGGAGGTCTATCCAACTTTGAAAAATCTATAATATCTTTTAGTAATAATAATTTTAGAGTTCTAGTTCCTGAATTACCTTTATACGACTTACCATTACTAAGCACCTCTGTAAAAGCTTTTGCCGAGTACTTAAATGAGTTTATTGAATTCAAAAAATTAGATAAGTTTATACTACTTGGAAACTCTCTAGGTGGTCATGTAGGCCTATATTACACAAAATTATTTAAAAAAAGGGCAGCCGCTTTAGTTTTAACTGGTAGTTCAGGTCTATATGAAAGTGCAATGGGAAGTGGATATACAAGAAGAGGAGATTATGAGATAATGAAAAAAAAGGTAGAAGAAGTTTTTTATGATCCAAAAGTTGCTACTAAAGAATTAATTGATGAAGTTTTTGAGACTGTCAATAATAGATACAAGTTGGTTAAAACTCTTGCAATTGCTAAAAGTGCTATTAGACATAATATGGCAAAAGATTTACCAGAAATGACTTTGCCTGTGTGCTTAATTTGGGGAGAGAATGATATTGTTACCCCTCCAAATGTTGCTGATGAATTTCACGAATTACTTCCAAATTCAAATTTATTTTGGCTAAAAAAATGTGGCCATGCAGCGATGATGGAACACCCTGAAAAATTCAATGAAATTGTTATTCAGTGGCTTTCTGATAAAAATATTGCTTAATATAAATAGTAATGCAAATTAAATCCGCAAAATTTGTTGTTAGTAATCAGAATGTTGCAAACTGTCCAAAAACTAATATCCCTGAATACGCATTTATAGGACGAAGCAACGTAGGTAAATCGTCTCTTATAAATATGTTGACCAATCAAAAGAACTTAGCTAAAACCTCCTCTAAACCAGGAAAAACACAGCTCATAAATCATTTTATTATAAATGATAATTGGAATTTAGTAGACCTTCCAGGTTATGGATATGCAAAAGTTTCAAGATCTCAAAAAAATATTTTTCAAAAATTTATTACTAATTATTTCAAAGAAAGAGAACAGTTAATTTCTGCATTTGTACTAATTGACATTAGACATAGTCCCTTACCAATTGATATAGATTTTATTAATTGGCTAGCCTATAATTCAATATCATTCTCTATAATTTTTACTAAGTGTGATAAACTAAAGCCGAATGTGATTAAATCAAATATTGAAAAATACAAACAAAAACTTAAGGAAGATTGGCAGGTTTTGCCTAATTTCTTCACTACATCTAGCTCTAAGTTTATTGGAAGAGAAGAAATTTTAGATTTTATTGATGAAGTAAATTTATCGCTTAAAAAAAAGTCTAATCTTTAATTACAAAACTTAATACTTCCCCTGTAGAATTACTCATTTTTTTTAATCCAAGTAATTTAGCAATGGTTGGTGCTATATCTGTAATTTTTGTTTTAACATTAGATTCTCCTTGTACTATCTTTTTACCGAAAAATATAAGTGGCACATGTGTGTCATAAGAGTATCCGGACCCATGAGTAGTTCCCTTATTTCCATAACTGATGACATTTTCTTTAAGCTTAAAAATAATATCACCTGATCTTTGAATATTATATCCATTTTGGATTAATAGTTCATATCCTGTATCAAAATTACCATTAATTATTTCTTTTGAGGTGTATACTTTATCAATAAAACCTAGCTGAGTAAGTGTGTTAATTATTGTCTTCTCAATACTAGTAAGATTTAGATTTAATGAATTAATAGTTTTATTATTTAGATAAATCTGACTGTTCATGATTTTGCTAATTAATTGATTTGAGCCATAAGATTTAAACAAAACATTCTTTAAGATATTTTTAACTGTACCTTCCTCAATATTTTGAGATTTAATGCCTAATGAGTTCAAATACGCAGGAATTTTTGCAGCTCCATGATCAGCAGTTAAAAATAATGTGTACTCATTTTCTCCAACATAACTATCTAAAAAAATCAATAATCTTTCTATTTCTAAATCAAGTCTTAAATAAGCGTCTTGAGTTTCTTTAGCGTCAACTCCAAAATTGTGACCTATGTAATCTGTAGAAGAATAACTGATGGTTAAAAAATCTGTAAATTGATCTTTTCCTAATTTTTCATTAGATATTGCTTCAATAGCAAAGTCCGTTGTTAAACTATTACCAAATGGAGTTTCTTTTAACACATCATATCCATCATTTAAATCTTTAAGCTTGTTTAAATCATAAGGAAATGTAACTGAAGGGTCACCCTTAAATGATTTTTCAAAGTTATTATCATCTGATCTACTCTCTTTGTATGAATTAATATCATAAAGAGTATTCCATTCTCTAATATAAGTAGAAACAAAACCAGAATTATTAAAAGAGTTTACCCACATAGGAAGTTCTTCCATATAGTATTTACTTGAGACCCACTCTCCCTTATCTTTTCCATAAAACCAATAAGCAGCATTTGCTTTTTTTCCACCCATTAGAATTGAACCTCTATCTTTAATTGCAATAGAAATAGTTTTTGAACTCATATCATTTTCAATCCTATTTAAATCAGCTATAGTGTTAACCAAAAGGTTATTTGGAGACATCTTTGCCGAATATGCGTTGCCTCCTAAATTTTCATAATCCAAATCTGTGGTACAATAAACATCTTTTTGTGTTTTTTTATCAAACCAATTATTTCCAGCTATACCATGAGTCTTTGGGGTTGATCCAGTTGAAATAGAAGCATGTCCAGGGCCTGTTACTGTTGGTACATAATTAAAATGATTATTTTTTAAATTAAAACCTTCACGAATTAATCTATTAAAACCATTATTGGAATAGTTTGCTTCATATTTATCTAAATTGTCAAACCTCATTTGATCAACAACAATAGAAATAACTAGTTTTGGGTTAACTAAATCTGAATTTGAAGCTGTGGAATTAGAATTACAACTACTAAAGCTTAAACTAAAGATTGAAAATAATAAGGGGGTTAGTATTTTATTCAATTAATATTGAAATTTAAAATTATTTTTAAAAATAACAATTAAATAAATATTAAGATTTAATTTAGTCTTAATTATTTCAATATATCAATGCGCCATTTTCACAACATAGGGTTATACTTTATCATGATCAATAAAATGTTCCATAAGCCAACAAAATGGAGTGTTATGAAACAATTAATTTTAAAAGACATTGAGGATCTTGTAATAAATTCATTAGCAATAATTGCTTTTGTTTCATTTTTTATTGGAGGAGTTATTACAATACAAACAGCACTAAATATGGAAAACCCACTATTACCAAATTATTTAGTTGGCTTTGCAACAAGACAATCTATTGTTTTAGAATTCGCGCCAACAATTATTTCAATAATTATGGCAGGTAAAGTTGGCTCATTTATAACATCTAGTATTGGATCTATGCGGGTTACTGAACAAATTGATGCACTGGAAGTAATGGGTGTAAATCCATTAAATTATTTGGTTTTTCCAAAAGCAGTAGCAATGTTATTATATCCTTTTATTATTTCAATATCTATGTTTGTTGGTGTTTTAGGAGGGTTAATTGCTTGTGTTTTTGGAGGTTATAGTTCTGTTGATGATTTCATAGCTGGAGTGCAAATGGATTTCATACCATTTCATATGGCCTACTCTTTTATTAAAACTTTTATATTCGCTTTTATACTAGCTACTATCCCTTCATTTCATGGCTATTATATGAAAGGTGGGGCTCTTGAAGTTGGCAAAGCTAGTACTACATCATTTGTTTGGACAAGTGTTTCTATTATTTTAATTAATTTCATTTTAACCCAAATGCTATTATCCTAATGTTAAAAATAAATCATCTATATAAATCTTTTAATAATATTGAGGTACTTAAAGGGATTACCGCAGAATTCAAAAATGGAGAAACTAGCCTGATAATAGGCCAAAGTGGTTCTGGTAAAACTGTACTACTAAAATGCTTATTAGATCTTTATAGTTACGATAAAGGAGATATTTATTATGGTAATCAAGAACTAAATGAGCTCAGTGAGAATGAAAAAATGAAATTAAAATCAAAAATTGGTACAGTTTTTCAAGGAAGCGCACTATTTGACTCAATGAATATTGAAGAAAATGTTATGTTACCATTAAAAATGTTCACTAATTACTCGAACGATGAGATTGCAGATAGAGCCAACTTTGTCTTAAAAAGAGTGAACCTAATTAATGTAAATAAAAAAATGCCCAGCGAGGCATCTGGTGGGATGCAAAAAAGAGTTGCTATTGCTAGAGCAATAGTTAACAATCCAGAGTATTTATTTTGTGATGAACCAAACTCGGGTTTAGACCCGAAAACTGCTATTGTAATTGATAATTTAATTAAAGAAATTACTACAGAGTACAATATTATTACGGTAATTAATTCTCATGACATGAATTCAGTGATGGAAATTGGTGATAAAATTATTTTTTTAAAAGATGGACTAAAGGAATGGGAAGGAAATAAAGAAAATATTTTCAAAACAGACAACACCGCTGTAACTGATTTCGTGTACTCATCTAAGCTTTACAGAAAGATTAGAGAAACATTCAACAAATAAAAATATTAAAATTCTCTTTTAATTATAATTGAATCTAGATTCAATTTATATTTTAACCACTTTTCTAATTGCGAAGACTTAGTTATTATATCAAGTTCATTAACTAAGCTATCATTCCATTTGACATAAAAAACAGAAACTGTATCAATAGACTTAAAATCTGATTTAATAATATTTGAATAAGAAAACTCATCTATTTCAGAATAATTAATATTTAATTCTTTGAGTAAATTAGGGAATTCAATATAGTTTTTCTCCAAAACTAAAAGTTCTTGAACTTTATCTTCTAAAAAATTAATTTTTTGAGTTTGTGAAAGTAAATCTAAAGAGTCTCTAGACCTTAACTCTTCCATATATTCAAGATTATTGATTTCTCTAAAAATACTTTGATTAATGATTAACTCGGTATTATTTAGAGAACTGTAGTTTTTCATTTTTGTATTTAGAACAAATTCAATTTCTTTTGAAATCTGATCGTTACCCAGTGTTGTTAATTCAATCACAGAAGGTTTATCTGAATGATACTGAACAACAGTGTTTTTCTTAATATATTTTGAGTTTGGAAGAATATCGATTTCAGAATTTAAGAAGCTTAATGCATCATTCTTGAAATTACTTTCATTTACAACATTTACAAAAGTCCAAACTGCAGGGATCATAACAATTATGGCTGCCAAAGTTGCAAATCTAGAAATCCTTCTTCTTTTGATAGAATCCACATAATTAATCATTGGGAATTTTAAAAATTTGGTGACTATGAATGTGGCTAAAGCAATAAAAATTGTATTTATTATAAATAAATACATAGCACCAAGAAAATAATCTAAGTCACCAACCGCTATTCCATAACCAGCAGTACACAGTGGCGGGATTAGAGCAGTCGCAATTGCAACTCCATATATTACAGTGGCAATAGTTCCTTTTTTGGTTGTTGCAATTATAAGAGCTAAACCTCCAAAAAATGCAATTAAAATTTCTCTAATGTCAGGCCTAGTTCTTGCAAATAGCTCAGAAGTATCTGCATTGATATCAAAAATCCAGAAATAAACAAATGAGGTAAGTACACTTAGCAATATCATAGTTCCCAGGCTTATTAGGGAGGTTTTTAATGTGTCAATATCATTTATAGCTATAGACAGACCAACACCCAAAATAGGACCCATTAAAGGAGAAATTAGCATCGCTCCAATTACAACTGGAATTGAATTAGTATTTAGTCCAATAGAAGCTACTAGAATAGAACAGATAAGAATCCAAGCTGTTGCACCTTTAAATTGGATATTAGCTTTTATTTCTTCAATAGTACTAATTTGATCTGCATCTTTTCTAAAATCCAAAAGGGTTACCAAATACATTCTTGTATCAGAAAGTAATTGACTAAAATTCTCAAAAATATTATTATTTTGATTCATTATTTTAATTGCTTAAGCCCAGTTAGAGAGGAGGAGCTTCTAATTTTATCACCTAATCCATCGACCATTTCAATATTATACTTGTTACAAACAAAAGATTCTGGAATTTCTGAGGTAGCTCTGTCTCCTCCATTTGCAAATATATCGGGTTTAATTGCCTCGAGTGATTTGCAAACAGTCTTGTCAGTATCTATAGATAAAAAAACCTCATCAACAATATTTAAAGCTGCCACAATACGAACTCTATCATGTTCATCCATAAAAGGTTTTCCTTTTTTTAGTACACATTGATTATTGTTATTTACTATAACAATAAGTTTATCTCCGAGTTTCTTTGACATTTCTAGATAATCTAAATGACCAACATGAATTGGGTCAAAATATCCACTAACTGCAATAGTTTTACTCATAATTAGTTTGTAATATTTATTTCTGCATTGGCATTAAATAAGTAATATTTACCAGTTTCTAGTTCAAGACATTTATATCTTTTTCTTAATTTTTTTTCTAATTTAAAAATTTTTCCGTTGTAAATACTAAATTTTCTGCCTAAATCCAATTCGTACATGTAATTTTTATCATCCCTCAAATCATAACTCTTTAGCTCTTTAACTAATTCAATATCTGAATCTGTAGAAGCTTTAGGGTTTTTAAAATAATTAGCAAGTAAAGGCAACAGTGCTTTTGGGAAAATATCAGGTTTCAAAACAGGAGATATTAAAATTCTAAATTGATTTTTCCACTCTAGGCCATGTGGTTTAACTGTATTTTTAAAAAGTTTATATACATAGAGGTGGGTGATTTCATGAATTAATGTTATTAAAAATCTGTATTTATTCAAATTAGAATTGACCGTAATTAAGCAATTACCATTTCTTAGAACCCTAAAATCTCCATGTCTAGTTTTACGCTCTGACTTTATTTTAATATCTATACTGTATAGTTTAAGTAAATCTTCGACATAAGATATGGAGTTAACTGGTAAGAAATCCTTAAATAATTGCATACTTATGGAGTACTTGATGAGATTTGAATTATTTTTCCATTTATAATTTTAGATCCTTTTGTGGAAAAGTCGTAAATATAATCTGCCATTTCTTTGGCAGAAATAGATGCTATATACCCAGGGAATGCTTCTTCCAACATTTCGGTTTGTACAGCACCCAAAGCCAACACATTAAAATTTATTTTTAATTCTTTATATTCCTCTGCTAACATTTCTGTCAAAGTAATTAATGCTCCTTTACTAGAACTATAAGCAGATAAACCTGGAAATTTCACACTGCCTTGCACTCCTCCAATAGAACTTATATTGACTACCTGTCCATTTTCTTTCATAAACGGAAGACAGACTTGAATCAACCTTGCTACGCCAAAAACATTTGTATTATAAACATTATTGAAATCTTCTAAACTAGTTTCTTGAAAATTTTTATTAATCAACAAACCTGCGTTATTTATTAGTATATCTACAGATTTCCAGTTTTTAGAAATAAATTTATTTACTAATAAATGATCTTCTTCTTTAGTAATATCAAAAGACAAGAAAGAGGTATTATGTAAATTTAATTGTTCAGCGTTATTTATATTTCTTGATAGAGACAACACACTAAACCCTGAATTTGAAAATAGTTTAATAAGTTCTAATCCTATACCTCTACTCGTACCAGTAATAATGACATTTTTAGACATAATTATTGTAATTAGTTTAATTAAAGATAATAAATAAAAAAAGTAACTTGTTAAACAAGCATTGTTACCGGGTTTTCAACGTAACCTCTTAAGCTCTGTAAAAACTTAGCACCTGTTAATCCATCTACAACTCTATGGTCACAAGCAAGAGTTAACTTCATAGTATTTCCAACAACTATATTACCATTTTTAACAACTGGCTTTTCTATTATTGAACCAACGGATAAAATTGCTGTATTTGGAGGGTTAATAATAGATGTAAAACTTTCTATGTCAAACATTCCAAGGTTAGATATAGTAAATGTACTTCCTTCCATCTCTTGAGGAGTTAACTTTTTTGACCTTGCTTTCTGCGCAAAATCTTTAACCATAGTTCCAATATTTGAAAGCTTTTGCTGATTAGCAAACTTTAAAACTGGAACAATCAATCCATCATCAACTCCGACTGCAACACCAATATGAACGTGTTTGTTATATCTGATTCTATCTTCAAACCACTGTGAGTTGACCTTTGGACTATCAATTAATGCCATAGATGCAGCTTTAACGATAATATCATTAAAGGAAACTTTAGTGTCTGGAATGGAATTATATTGATTTCTAAAAGAAATAGCATTAGTCATATCAAACTCAACGCTTAAGTAGTAATGAGGAGCCGAAAATTTAGATTCACCTAATCTTTTCGCGATAACTTTTCTCATCTGAGAATGGTTAACTTCTTCAAATGACTCTGTTAAATCTAAAACCACACTAGTAGGAGAACCTACTTGATAATTTTCTATATCAATTTTAATGATACGACCATTTTCTCCAGAACCAGATATAGTATTTATATTAATATTTTTTTCTTCTGCTAATTTTTTAGCTAGTGGAGAGATAAATACTCTTTTATCAGATTTAGGTTCAACTAAACTAACCTCAGCTGGTTTTTGTTCTTGTGATGGTTTAGTTTCTTCAATCTTAACTTCTTCTACTTTCGTCTCTTTGTTAACAGCAGGATCATTAGTTACTTTAAAGTTATCTACTAAATGAGATACTTCAACATCCTTTGGTCCTATAATAGCTAATAAGTCATCTACATTTGCGGATTCACCAACTTGTAATCCAACGTACAATAAATGTCCAGATTGAAAAGATTCAAACTCCATAGTAGCTTTGTCCGTTTCAATTTCTGCAAGTATATCTCCTTCCTCCACATTATCACCTACTTTTTTAAGCCATGTAGCTACTGTTCCTTCCTCCATTGTATCACTAAGTCTTGGCATAGTAACCAGCGTAACGCCTTCTGGAATAGAATTGTTATTATTTTCAACTTCCTTTGAATCTTCTTGCTTTAATTCTTTTGTTTCTTCATTATTAACCTCAACAGTTTCATTCGAACCGGTTGAAGTACTTAACAAACTAGTGTAATCTTCATTAGGTTCCCCAATAATAGCCAAAGGGTCATCAACATTTGTTGTTTCTCCCTCTTGAACACCAATGTAAAGTAGAGTTCCTTCGTAGAAAGACTCAAACTCCATTGTAGCTTTATCCGTTTCAATTTCAGCAAGGATATCTCCTTCTTCTACTTTATCACCAACTTTTTTTAACCATGAAGCAACAGTTCCTTCTTCCATGGTATCACTAAGTCTAGGCATTTTTATTAATTCTGCCATAATTATAATTTATGAGTTAAAAAAGGATAATCATTTTGCTCATACACTGCATCATACATGAGACTTAAATCTGGATAATCAGACTCTTCAGCAAATTTCTCACACTCTTTAACCTTATTTTTTATTTTATCATCAATTTTTGACAATTCTTCTTGAGTAGAATATTTTTTCTTTAAAATTAAATCTTTCACTTGTGTTATTGGATCTATTTTTTTATAATCAGCTACTTCATCTTTTGTTCTATAATGTTGAGCATCACTCATTGAATGACCTCTATATCGGTAGGTTTTCATTTCTAAAAAAGTTGGACCTTCTCCATTTCTAGCTCTTTCAATTGCAGGACTTAAGGCTTCCGCAACCTTTACTGGACTCATTGCGTCTACTGGGCCACATGGCATTTCATATCCTAAACCAAGTTTCCAAATCTCCGTATGATTTGCAGTTCTTTCAACAGATGTACCCATAGCATAACCATTGTTTTCACAAATAAACACTACTGGTAATTTCCAAAGCATCGCTAAATTAAAAGCTTCATGAAGTGATCCTTGTCTAGCAGCTCCGTCTCCAAAACAACATAAAGTAACAGCATCTGAACCATGATACTTATCACCAAATGCAATACCTGCACCTAACGGGATTTGACCACCAACAATTCCGTGTCCTCCATAAAACCTATGTTCCTTAGAAAAAATATGCATTGAGCCACCCAAACCTTGAGATGTTCCTGTTTTTTTTCCAAATAACTCCGCCATTACTCTTTTTGGATCAACCCCCATACCTATCGGTTGAACATGATTCCTATAAGCAGTTATCATTTTATCCTTGGAAAGGTCCATAACATGTAGAGCTCCAGCTAAAACAGCCTCTTGACCATTATATAGATGCAAAAAACCTCTTACCTTTTGCTGTATATAAACAGCAGCTAGCTTATCTTCAAACTTTCTCCAAAACAGCATATCTTCATACCATTTCAAATAAGTCTCTTTAGTAATTTTTTTCATAAATCTGTAAAATCAGTTACAAAAATAACCATTGAAGTCTATTTAAAAAAAGTAAATAATAGAATTTTTTATAAAAAAGAAGAATCAAACTGAAAAGGCAGTAAATTTTCAATGGATTCAGTAAAAACTACCTCACCTTCTTCACCCATAAAATATATCCCTATAGGGGAATTTTGTTTGGTCTCAAATTCAGAGATAACCTGTCTACAACCTCCACATGGTGCAATTGGAGTTTTATTAACTTTAGAATCAGAACCAGCTACGATTACTAAACAATTAATAGTAGAATCAGGATGTTGGGAGTTTGCATAAAATAAAGCGGTTCTTTCTGCGCACATACCAGAGGGATATGCAGCATTTTCTTGATTATTTCCGCATATAACTTCTCCATTATCTAACAAAACAGCTACGCCTACTGAAAAATTAGAATATTTCGAATATGCAATTTTTCTTATTTTTTTGGCAGATTCAAATAATTGTACAACTTGAACTGGTAAATCATCAATTGAATCAAAAACTGAAAAATTTGAATTAATTGAGATCTTTTTCATAAAATTATTTTAGTATTCAAAATATTCGTTGTCTCCAAAATTAAAAGTTAGAGAAAATCTAAGTGTATTTTCAAGTGGACTTGGGACTTTAGATGCGGAGAATAAGTAAGATAAGTCAATATTTGTACCAGTAAATTTAAATCCTGCTCCTAAAGCTAAAAATTTTCTAGCACCTTTATCTTCACTTTCGTTAAAGAAACCTGCTCTAAGTGCAAAAGAATCTTCGTAGGTGTATTCTGCTCCTAATGACCATGTAAACTCACGTAACTCTTCACTAAATCCTCCTGGAGCATCTGAAAAAGACTGAAAAACTCCAGTCAAAAAGTCTACATCCGTTGGTTTACCACTAATAATTCCAGTGTAACTTTGACCAATTTGCTCTTCATCATCATCAAAAATACCATTACCATTAACATCGTTAAAATCAGTAAATGTACCAAGTAGCGGAGGAGTTGGCACAAGTAATTTTGAGAATTCGGCAGTCACTGAAACTTTATTATAAGAATCTAAATTAAAATCAAAACCACCGCCTAATCTAAGCATTGTTGGTAAGAAACTTTCTGAACCAGAGTCATCATACTTGATTTTTGGCCCTAAATTTTGAATTATAAAACCTGCTCTCCATCTTCCATCAAAGTCATTATATGCCTGTTCTTCACCTTTATAATAAGCTGAAATATCCACTCCATAGGAGCTTGCCGCTATAGCATTTTGATCAACTGCCTGAATTTTAAGATCGGATCTTAAGTATCGTAATGACACTCCCATTGAAAACTGATCTGCTAATCTTAAGGAATAAGATACATCCATAGTTAGTTCGTTGGGCTTTTCAATTAATGCTTGAGAAAATTCATCTTGAATTAGTTCTATTTCTCCTAAACTAAAATATTTAAAACTTACAGCGAATGCACTTCTTTCATTTAATCTGTTAAAATAAGTAATGTTACCTAGTGAAATATCATTCACTAGTTTACTTAGGTATGGTGTGTAGCTAATTCCAAATCCAGACTTGGATTCTGAAAAAGCATATTTAGAAGGATTCCAGTGCTGTGAATATGTATCAACATCAGTTGCTACACCCATATCTCCCATTGCTGCTGCTCTAGCGTCCGATGCTATTAATAAAAATGGAACCCCAGTAGTTATTACTCTACTATCATTTGGATTGGGGACAATCTGAGTTTCAGTTTGTGCAATTGATTCAAAAGTGAACAATAATAGTGTGAAAAATATAATATAATACCTCATTTAAATGATTCTTTAATTTAACAAATATAATCTAATATTACAGGATAACAAGTTTTTGAATTTTTTGTGTTTTTTTGTTTGTTTGCAGCGACCTTACCTTAAGTTTATAAACATAAACTCCTTTTGCTAGTCTATCACCATATTCGTCTCTACCGTCCCAAATTACATCTCTGGATAATGAAGATCCAGAAATATTTGTTTGTTGAGATATAGTTTTAACAAGTTTACCTGACACTGTGAATATTTGTATGATAACGTCCAAAACATCACTACTATTGTGGTTGAACCAAAATTCAGTGTAATTAACAAACGGGTTGGGGTAATTCAATACATTTGAAATAACTAGTTTGTCATTTTGATCATGAACTAAAAATTGAATCTCACTTGAGGAAGAGTTGTTAAACACATCCCAAGCTTTAAAATTTATAGTATGTAATCCAGGTTCCAGATCTCTAAATGGATATTTAATACTACCATTTTTATAATCATCTAGAGCTGCTTCGTAATAATCGTTTAATTGAAAGGTGTTAGAGTTATCACCATCAATAACAGCGGTAATATCATGTCCGATTCCACTAGATGTATTTATTCCATTTTCATCAAATAATTTAACAATCAAAAAAGGGTTTTCATTTGTAATACCACCATCAATGAAACTCTCATCGTTCATATATAAATTAATGTCAGGCCCTGTATTATCATTTTCTGCATTCTCATTAATGCCTCCAATTAATATACTCATTTCATTTCCTGAGTTATCTATATTAAAATTAGTATTTTCTGCGTATAAGCTAAACTTACCATTATCAATAGCCATAGATATATCTCTAGGTACCACAAAATTAAATTCAAAGAGACCATTAGAAATAGATGCTTTCCCTTTAAAAATTGTTTCACCTAGAGTTGTAAAGTCGAGAATTATTGGCTCATTATTTTGATAAACGTTATCATTGGCTAGAGTAGATCTTGAAATATTTTTATCAAATACAGTAGAAGTTAATTCTCCGTTATAATTAGTCAATACATCACCACCAGAATTCTCAATCTGGCCTTTAATATTAACTAAACTTAGAGCCTTTAAAGGTTCGTTTAAATCATTTACAGAAATATCATTAACACTTGTTATTTTTATATTTGGATCTGGAAAAGCTAATTTCATAGCAGGGTCTCCAATAAAAAAAACTAACCTTCTTTGTATAATATTAGAAATAGTTGGATCATTTTTAGTTAATCTCAAAGCTTCGGCCATACTAAATGTTGAATTAGAGTTTAAGGAGAAAAGGTATTGTTGAAGAGTGATGTTAAAATCAACTCCAACACTAACAAAAATTTGACGTGTAGTGGTTATTAGTCCTATAGCACCTCCATTTTTATTCCAATACAAGAATTCACCAGCAGTTTCTCTATTTGGATTGTCAAATTTTGTGAATTCGCAGGTAACTGAAACAAAGCAATTTAATTTATTTTTATTTAAAAGCTCTGAAGCATCAATTTTATCAAAAATTCTCTCTCTAGCGATTCCATCTTCACCACCATGACCAAAATAATTCACAACTAATGCACCTACTTCGATGCCTTCAACAATTGCATTATTTACTTCTGGATATCTTTCACCACCAGATGTAGATTCTTGTATATATGCGTCAGCATAAATTTTCTTGATATTTATAGATGGTTTATTAATTTCAATTAATGTTGCTAATGAATCTGATGTGCTTTGAATTATATCTTCCCATGACTCATCTACATCATCAGCAATTACAATAGTGTTATTTCTCCAACTACCATAAGATTCTTCGCTGTAATAAGATTCAATTTTATCTACTAGAACTTTAGCTCTTTGTGGAGTATCCGCTAAAATTCTGCCAACAGCAATATCTAATTTATCAGATGAACTCATTGAGCCCTCGTTGAAGTCCATCATGCCAAAAAAATCATCAGAAATAAAAGAACTTGACAAACTAAAACTTGATAAAGAGTGCCATGAAGGGACAATATTTGTATTATTTGCTATCCTGTCTTTATAGTCATATGATGCATCTCCAAATAAACACAGGTATTTCAAATTACCTGAAGAGTTATCATAAACATATTTAACAAAATTTCTGATTGCTGATATATCAGCATTAGAAGAGTTAAATTCATTATAAATTGTTTTTAAGTCAACTACCTTAACATTTAGATTATTAACATTTCTATTAATTTCAGCTAGTCTATTCGCTTGACTTAACATTTCTTCAGAAGTGACTATTAAATAATCTATATCTTCAAAATCATTGTTATCGGAAATAAATATGCTATTTTTTAAATTTTGATTAACTAAAACTCCTGTACTATTTGACACTGGTGACAACAACTGAGATCTTGAAAAAGCAATATATTTTGAACCAATACCAAGATAAGATTTTAGACTAAAGTTGGAATCTAAGTTTGTGTTTTGTTTATGAGTAATGTTTGAAATATCTTTTACATTCCAAACCTCATCCAATGAACTTGCATTTGAAATAACATATTTGCCTACACCATTTAAATTTTCCACTTCATTGTTGTAAAAAATTAGCTGAGAACCATTAAAAGACAAGCCACATGTAGCTTCAATAGAAATATAATCTAAATAAGCGTATGAACTTGGATTACCATTGTTATTATAATCTAGAGTTACATTAATTAGTGAATTAGAAACCAATATTTGATTATTAAAATAATCCTCACTTGCCAAAATTGGATCATTAATAGATTGATAATTAAAATTATCTATATCCAAGTTATTCACTTTTAGACTCATTGAAGTAGGAATCTCGGAAACTGCAGCGGTATAAACCTTTAAATCAATTGGTTTAGTGGTTATTATATTATCAAATTCAAATTCAAAATTTTTATTGGTTTCAAAATCAAATCTTTCCCCAAACCACCTTCTACCAATTTTAGCTATATTATAATTGTCAATTTCATGAAATTTATAATTTTGATATTCGTCAATAATAACATCTTCGTTCTCACTTGGCTCTACTAAATCAACTACCCTTTTTCCAAATCCAGCACTTACATTTAACAAATAGAAAGTTTTATCAGTGAAGGTGTTTAAATTAGTATTACTTTCTTCATTAAAAATATCTTGTCCTTGGGCATAAAAAATAATGTAATCTTCATTGTTGAAGACTCCATCTTGTTCTCCAATAAATTTTATAGCATTTTCAACAGGATCATATGGAAATTCAGAAGAATTCATTAGCGGTAGCATTCCCCCTCCATTACCATAGATTTTAATTGTTCTTGGATCAATACTATTAGTGTTAATACCCAAATTATTTAAGAAACTTTTACTTAGCTTGTATACACCAGAATTTTCAATCTCAAATTTATACCATGAACCTTGACTAAGAACTGAATTTGAAATAATAGATGATTTTTGATTGTCCTGTGATGATTTTTTGTTGTAATGAATAGAAAAGGATAAAACTTTTTTTAAAATGTTATTCTCTTTAAAAAATGGGTTTAACTCTAGATATAATGTTCTATTATTTTTAGAGAGACTATTGTTTAATTTAAAATCTATTTTATTTGGAACGTTGTTAATATCTAAGTTACCAATTTCGCTAGTATTTACAGATTCAGAATTGATTTTTTTAATACGAATTGAGTTAGGGTCAATAAGAAAATCTTCTTTCCATTGAGTGACTAGAATAACTCCTACATCAGGTTCAAAATTATGTGAGTAATTATCAAAATAAGGGATATCAAAAGAGTTAGATTCACTCAAGTAAGTTTTATTATCAACCCAATTTATGTTGATTAACTTTTCCTGTGAGGCAACCGAGCAGAAGTTAATTAATAATAGAAAAGCTACTAACTGATTAATTTTCATATACAAAAAACGACTAAAACTAAAGAATATTATTATTAATCAAAATTACAATAATAAAAAATTAATATTATCGTTTTAAGGTCAATAATCTTCTTTTTTTATAAATATTAATGATTGTAATTTAAGGTTAAATTCATATATTGCATAGCATAAAATTTTTAAGATTAAGGATTTTAAACAAATTATATCATAAAAAATATGAACACATATAGGTTATTCGTAGTACTTATTTCAATTACTTTTTTTAGTTGTAATAATTCTAAGACATCTAATAATACATCCAATGCAACAGGTTGGACTATTAATTCAAGGGATGGTGGGTTTCAATATAATACTAATTACAAAGGACAAGAAGCGGGACCGGGATTAGTATTTGTTGAAGGTGGTACCTATACAAAAGGGAAAGTTCAAGACGATGTAATGCGAGATTGGAATAATACTCCAAATCAGCAGCATGTAATGTCATTTTACATGGATGCTACTGAGGTTACAAATAAAATGTATTTAGAGTATTTACACTGGCTTAAGGAAAATTTCCCTCCAACTAACGAAAAATATACAGATATTTATTATGGAGCCCTTCCGGACACTTTAGTTTGGAGAAATAGATTAGGAAATTCCGAAGATTTAGTAGAAAATTACTTAAGACACCCTGCTTATGGTCAATATCCTGTTGTAGGAGTAAGTTGGATACAAGCTAATGAATTTGCTAAATGGAGATCGGACAGATATAATGAAAAAATATTAATGGATGAAGGATATTTAGCTACGAATCGTGAATTAAATGGAAATAAAAGAAAAAATGATGAAGAAGTAGAAGTTAAAGAAAAAGCATCTGGAGCTCAAGCTAATTTCAGTATTGAAACTTATGTTTTAAATCCAAACTCAACCTATGCTGACAGAAATGAAGATCGATTAAATGGACGAATTAACCAAAGAAATAAAAAAGATACTACCAACACAGAATTCAAGTCAGCAAATAGAGAAACTGGATTAATTACACCAAAGTACAGATTGCCTACTGAATCAGAATGGGAATATGCAGCACTTGCATTAGGTGAAAACAGAGACTTTAACATGCACAGAGGAAGAAAAAAATATCCATGGAGTGGGCAATACACAAGATCTGGAGAAACTAAGATATTAGGCGACCAATTAGCGAATTTCAAAATAAGTGATGGTGATTACGGAGGAATAGCAGGGTGGTCTGATGATGGCGCTGACATAACAAATGCTGTAAAATCATATGCTCCGAATGATTTTGGACTATATGATATGGCTGGAAATGTTTCTGAATGGGTAGCTGATGTGTATAGACCAGTTGTTGATGATGAATTCAATGACTTTAACTACTATAGAGGGAATGTATACAAGAAAAATGAAATTGATAA
>Ga0115564_10001799_pt1 | contig 19164 bp, 19 predicted proteins | sample COGITO_mtgs_1105_7_FD_88680 | JGI IMG/M metagenome (GOLD analysis project Ga0115564, IMG submission 88680) | Pelagic marine microbial communities from North Sea - COGITO_mtgs_110523 | ecosystem: Environmental > Aquatic > Marine > Epipelagic | place: Germany:Helgoland, sampling site Kabeltonne...
GCACCCACAGTGGCATTCGTCATTTTATCAATCAGGATAAAACCACCCAACGTACGATTTTCTGCATAGGGCGCAAATGGGATATCGCGGTCTGTTGTGACGTTGGCCACACTGATTGCGTTCAGCTCAAGCGTTTTGGCCGCCGCGTGTTCCAGCGTATTGACGTTGATCTGATACTTGGGTTCTGCCACCGTTGCTGAGACGGTTTGCGCGCCAATTTTCAGGTAATAGGAACGGCCTGGGATCAGCGCCTCTTCATCCATCCAAATCAGGGTGGTTTCAAATTGATCTGCCACTTCAAGCGGGGCAGACGCGGTTGTGATCACCTGACCACGGGAACAATCCACCTCATCCTGTAGCGTCAGTGTGATGGATTGACCTGCCGTCGCACTGTCCAAATCACCATCGTATGTCACGATGCGATCCACATGGCTGGTTTTGCCAGAGGGAAGAATGCGCACCTCATCCCCAGGTTTGATGGTGCCTGCCGCGATTTTGCCGCTAAACCCGCGGAAGTCCAAATTAGGTCGGTTCACCCACTGAACGGGCATGCGGAACTCTTGGGTCGCGCTCGTGTTTTGATCCAGATCGATACCTTCTAAATGTGCCATCAGTGTTGGACCGCTGTACCAACTGGTGGCAGCAGAATGGGCCGCGATATTATCCCCTTTGAACCCAGAGATTGGGATGGCGGTAAATTCCGTAATACCGATGCTGTTTGCAAATTCGGTATACTCTGCAACAATCGCATCGAACGTGGCCTGATCATAATCGACCAAGTCCATTTTATTGACGGCCAGAACAATGTTTTTAATGCCAAGCAGGTGACACAAATAACTGTGGCGCCGCGTTTGCGTTAAAACACCCTTGCGCGCGTCAATCAGGATCACGGCCAATTCAGCGGTGGAGGCACCCGTGACCATATTGCGTGTGTATTGTTCGTGCCCTGGTGTGTCCGCCACGATGAACTTACGCTTTTCCGTGGCAAAGAAACGGTAGGCCACATCAATTGTGATGCCCTGTTCTCGCTCTGCAGCCAATCCATCAACCAGCAGTGCAAAATCAATCTCTTGGCCCTGAGTGCCGACCTTTTTGCTATCTGCTTCAAGCTGCGCAAGTTGGTCCTCAAAAATCATCTTGCTGTCATAAAGCAGACGACCAATCAGTGTTGATTTGCCGTCATCCACGGATCCGCAGGTGATAAAGCGCAACAGCGTTTTATTTTGATGGCTTTCTAGGTAGGCATCAATATCCTGCGCAATCAGCGCGTCAGTTTTATAAACTTGATCTGTCATATCCCGCACCCCCTAAAAATACCCTTGCTGTTTTTTGACTTCCATCGAGGCCCCTTGATCCTTATCGATCGCGCGGCCTTGTCGTTCGGATGTCGTTGTCAAAAGCATTTCTTGGATGACGTCAGTTAGGGTCGCGGCCTCAGATTGCACAGCGCCCGTTAGGGGGTAACAGCCCAAAGTTCTAAATCGGATCGAGCGCATCACAGGCGCTTCGCCAGGTTCCAGTGGAAAGCGGTCATCATCCACCATCAGGATCAAACCATCCCGTTCCACAGTCGGACGTGGCGCCGCAAAATAAAGGGGTACGATTTCAATGCCTTCTAAATGGATATACTGCCAGATGTCCAATTCCGTCCAATTTGAAATTGGGAAAACACGCATGCTTTCCCCCTTGGCTTTGCGCGCATTATAGAGCGACCAAAGCTCTGGGCGCTGCGCCTTGGGCTCCCACCTGTGTTGGGCGGTACGGAAGGAAAACACACGTTCCTTAGCGCGCGATTTTTCCTCATCCCGACGCGCACCCCCGAAGGCCGCATCAAACCCGTGTTTATCAAGCGCCTGTTTCAGCCCTTCGGTCTTCCACATGTCGGTATGCAGTGCGCCATGATCAAAGGGGTTGATCCCCTTTTCCTTAGCCTCGGGGTTTTGATGCACGATCAATTCCATCCCTGCGTCTTTCGCAGCCTTATCGCGCAATTTATACATCTCTTGGAATTTCCAAGTAGTATCTACATGCATCAGCGGAAACGGAGGAGGAGAGGGATAAAACGCCTTTTTCGCCAGATGCAGCATTACCGCGCTGTCCTTACCAACCGAATACAGCATAACTGGGTTCCCAGCCTCTGACACAACCTCGCGCATAATCTCAATCGCCTCAGCCTCAAGCCGAGATAAATGCATTTGAACAGATTTCATGGTCCCTCTATCAATCGTCACTACAGCGTAGTGGTTAATCATGAATTACGTCAAATCTATGGTGTTTGAAAGGAGACTTCATACAAAACTCAGTTTTTGACATTGTTTCAGCTTCGAATAAATTTTGCAGTCTTTTACCAACATCGACGACACTAAATTTAATTCCTCTTCGTTAATATCTAATTTGAACGTCGATCTAACAGATTTTTCTTGTGCGTCCAAATTGTTATAAAATCGTCTACACGCTGCAAGGGAATTCAACAGCATACTTCTGCCCCTGGGTATATCTTCATCAAATCTAATGGTAAAATTCGATGTTGGTTTGAAATCAGGCTGTTATAATCTATAAATTGGGAGTAATTTTTGCGACAATGCGGCAGATCTTTTGTATTGGCGTATGTATCCTTCAAAATGCTATCGAGGTCGATAAAACCTGCGCGGTAACAATGATTAATCGCACTGACGTAGCGGCTGATGGGATCGCGCAGTGGTATAATAACGTAATATTCTCCCGGTATATTTTCGAAGCGTTTGTCATGACCGTAATATTTAATATTCATAGTAAGGCGCATTAAAGCATTAAACAACCGAGTGCCGCCACATTTATTTACATGTAGAAAAGCATATTTTCCATTCTTTAGCATAAAGTTCTCCATAAACATTATCGACTACCAGGTCCCATACTTATAATTCTTAATTATAAAATAATAAGCTATTTTTATGAAAATTTAATCTTAAATTCACCGTGAGCAATATCCGGAAATTCGCGAAATTGAATTAAGACACGCAATAGGTAAATCGATATAAAAATACCAAAATATATTTTAATTAGAATTAATTCTTTATCTTTTTAAAGTTGCCTCTTCAAATTCCGAAAAGCTGCATGTGAGTATTTGAATGCTAACCAAATAAAAAGAAAAGGAAGAAGCAGATTGAATAACTGAATGGATATTTCGTAAGACCATATTTTAGGTATCGCCCACCACCATGTATCATGCATTATAATTAATAGTGGCAACCCTAAATACTTAAAATTCACGCACAATAATACAACCAAGGCACAATATATTCCGGAGAAAAATGACGCCATAGCAACCCCTCTTAAACCAAACTCCCAATATCCATGTAAGCCCGTAAAGAAGCCGCTCATATTCCATAATGTTCCACGAATATTGTTATGTATGAGACGCATTCCCAAACCAAGAGCAGTACCATCAACACTACCCGGAATTGGCTTATCCGCGTAAAAAGCCCTTGGCAAAAGATACAATGAGTTTTCGAAAGGTTTTAATCCAGCACTATTACCATTTTCATACATACGTATGAAACCAACAGACATCCTTGAGTTCTCACCAAACCGCCACTCAACTTTATCTAAAAAGGAGCTGCCAGGTGTATGAGTTTCTGTAACTGCAGAATCAGAGGAAACAATCAAAATTAATTTTTCTTGTGGTGTTAAAAGTGCGGCGTTTGGTAGTGAACTCAATGCTCGGACTTGGTGCATTTCCTTGTAAAATAGTGCTAAAAACAAAAATAGAAACAATCCAACATACATAGTTGGCTTATTTATGTTATGGAAGAGATTATAAAAGCACAAATACAGTACAGGTGCAAAAATACTACCATGAGATCCATTAGCTGCTCCCAGTAACAGAATAAGAAAAAATGTCACGAATATCAAAAAGGGTTCTAACCTCTTTTTGTAAAAATTTAGTATAAATATTTGATGAATTGTAAGAATTAAAGAAGATTTAATCACAACTGGGACTAACAACCAGTCAATTGGTGGGAATAACCCTGCATCTATTTTCAATATCAGCTTCTGTAATTCAAAATAAATTCCAAGTAATATTATGAATAGCGTAAATGACCTATGTGGTTGAAATTTTCTTAATGAGTAGGATCTATAAAATTCCCTGAGCTCCATTCGATTTTGCGAAATGATTTTTTGTAATGAACTCGACTTTAGATAAACATGGTTTAAGCTCTTTATCTGGAATACTGCCATGAACGGTAATAAAAATATCAAAAATGAAAACAATTCAAAAGTATAAACCTGTAATATCTCAAATGGTAATATACCATCATTTTTTTCATGTTGACCTTGGCTTAGAATTCTTAGAAAGGCCGGAAGGACGTGCCACAAAAAAACATTAACGAAGGTAAAAAACGCTAAAAAATCGATTACAATCGGAAATCTTACTTTAATTCTTATACTCCCAAAAACTAATAAGGCAGCATAAACGCCTACCCCTGATAGTAATATACAAATTAATTGTATCGAAGCTAATAGCATTTAATACATTTCAACACGAAATTTAAGCTTGCAGACTACTAAGGATAACCAATACAATACGTTTATGCTTCTGTATATATGCAGTTGTTTGTCCCTAATCATTAAATCTTTATCCATGAAGTTGGCAACAATCCATCGAAACCCCAACATCCCTCTCCATCGATTATTTTAAACGCTGGCGCAATAACTTTTTTCTGCTTGTTATTGCAAAGCCAAGCTCCCCACCAACTGAAAGTACTGTTGGCAATAATAAAATGTTGACACTGCGTCATAAGCCACAAATCCGCGTAAGCTGTGACATCGCCGCGATTGTGCGAAACTAGTGTTATACGATCATCTTTCAGTGGGATACGTGCACGTGCTGCATCTGGTCGATCTGAAAAGATGAAGTAATGCGCATTAGGTACCAAGTTCTCCATGGCTGCTATTGCGCGCGTGTAATAGTCAACTGGAGAATTCACTTTGCGCAAGTCGTTTGCTTCATCAAAAAAGCGAACGTGTACGGCCACCGATACTTTTGAATTTATATCACTCGCTAAAGCAATGTTTCTAATATCACCTGGAGGAATAATTGTTAATTCTTGACGTATGTCAGTTTCAATATCATTAAAATACTGTTCACTTTGCCAATATCCCTCCAAGTAAACGTCTGTCTTTGGCTCGAAAGATATCAGACTTGGAAAGAACTCCATGCCCTCCTGTGTAATGTAATTCCGCTGATCAAAGCGTCTCCTTTGATTTATCACACGCATAAACCTGCGTCGAAAGTGTGAAAATGGCTCCATACGCTCGGCCGAAGTAGCTCGCCGGCAAGAAATATTAAAATGATCAAGCTGGCAATGACGCTGATACTTTTTATCGTAAGCGAAGCCGCTCACATCATCGATTACCAAATCAAAATTGTTTACAATAGCTAATCTACGGGCTGCGGCGTAGCAAAAAAGTTGGTTTCCGAGTCCACCAAAAATCCGGGTTATGACCTTAGGCATAAATCGATCCTATATTGCTAATTTAGAATAAACAAATCACGTAAATAATGGCGACAACGCACTATGTTGCGTAAAAATACCAAGGGGTGCGCCACTATTATCTTTAAAAATGCCCATTTATAGAAATAGGCCGATCTATCAATTCTTTGTTCTTGAAGAAGTTCCATCACTTGCCCTATTACAATCTCTGAAAATTTGACTGAAGTAAATTCATGGTATTTCGAACTTTTAAGAAAATTTTTTGCAGCATCCAGATAAATTTGATATTCTGAGTGACTTAACTGGCTCAAATAATCGTAAAGTTTATCATAACTTTCATAATCACAAAAATTTATATAACAACCGTCTGGAATGTATTCAGAGGCGTTAGGGGGACCATAATAAATCGGAATTGTACCTGCTGCAAAACAATCAAAAATCTTTTCTGTTATCAGTCCAGGATAACCTGTTGCATTTTCAAAACAAATAGAAAATTTATAATCTTTTAATGTATCTTTTTTAACATCACAAAGTCCTCTATATGTCTTCTTGATGTAATTAAGATTTATTTTATCCCAGCCAGTTCCAAATAAGTCAAACGTCAGTTGTTTTTTTGAAAAAAATTCAAAAGCAATATACCTTTCTTTATGTAAGCCGTTTTTATGTTTTACAAGTTTGCTTGATGTTATAGCAACTAAGAACTTTTTGGTTTCAAATGGTACAGAAGGTATAGTTCTTACATTTATTACTGGCTGCCCAATATTACACTTTATCGCCCGTTCATCATAATTTACGAAATCATCATTCCAAGTCAAAATTCGGTCAAATGGAAGCATTTTAAGTACGCTTAGTATATGCAAACATGAAATGACTGGTGGCTCAGTGGGTATGTATATAATCTTCACTTGAGGGTTAGACCTTACAGCGAAAATTACGTCTCGGGTCTGACTGAGGATGTCTGAGCAAACGAGTATATCGACCTTGTCGTGATTGATCATATCAAGTGTTAAACATTGTACTCCACGTTTGATCAACTCTAGCTTGAGTAAGTGAAACCTCTCCAAGGCACCATCGCGAACCGCATTAAGATCAAATAAACGATTTTCACTGAGCCCTTTGCTCACTGCGAACGCCACGACTTTCACTGTGTCTTCACTGCTAATATACGATTTTCCAGCCACAGACATATCTATTATTACACTTTCAAATACTTAGCGATTTTATAGTTAATATCCATATGATCGCAAATCGTACCCGATACGATCCATTAGTACAGTATTCGAATGCCTAAATCGATTTTGGAAGATGTGCAAATAATCTTCGTTTTTTGTTAACGGATATTCAATAACCAGATTTTTTTTGAAAATCACAGGCATATTTTTCAAAGTTTTATGAACATTACGTCGTAATTTAGGAAATTTACTCATCAAAGCATAGCTATCTAGTACTGAGCCCTTATAGAGCATATCGGCACGTGTAATATTTTCGCGAGTACGTGCATCAGGAATTAAAAAATCACCATCAAATCCCAAAAATACATTTATCGTTTGAAAGAAATTATCAGGATCTGATTTTAGTAGTTCATAAGGAAGAGCCAAGACATTTTGTGGTCCGAAACGTTCTTCCATCGAGTCTATATATAGGTTCCAGTCTAAATCAATAATCCCTGAAACATGAGAGTCGCCAAAAAGATCTTCAAAAGGAACAAACCGCGCAAAACGATCTTCAGCTAATAGAAATTGCCTCCACAAAGACAAAGCCCAGTGTGTTTGCTGCCGAAATATAAAGATAACCTTGCGCACTCCTGAGGTATGTAACAGACACATGTTCGTACTTGATACGTCTCTCGATAATCCTGATAAGCCTTCCGCACTTAATATCCAGTTGCTATGAGAATTTGAGAAGTGATCTAAATCCACCTTCCAGTTTGGAATTTTTTTGTGAACATTAGCCGAATACGAAATTCGTCTCTGCTGACTATCCCTTATTATTCTGTTACTCAGCAAGTCATCATACCAAAGATAATTCGTTTCTCTGACAAAGTCCAAATGAGATGGCCAGTCAAATGGCTTTTGAGTTGAAAAAAAAGGTAATGTTAGTTTTGATAAATAATGTTTCTGTAAATATGTCGAGCCAGTTTTTGGAAGCCCGACGTGTGCAATACCATAGTAATTCTTAACATTTTCTCGAAATTCGCCCTGCATTTCCATAACCTTTAAACTTGTATTAGCGGTCACTATCAGATTTCAGCCGCCAGCTTTCCCAAATGAATGGAAAGTCCCACATAATCTCATGAGTAGCACTCATTTTGTGTCGAATGTTTTCCCGGAGCTTTTCAGCGTTGGGTACAAAGTCATGAAATTGTATCTGCAAATACCGAATTTTTTCAATGTCGTCCGGCGTCTCAAGAATTGAGTTTAGTAAGTCATATTCACCACCTTCAATATTAATTTTTATCAAATCAATGTTGCCATTATTCCGAGACCTTATGTAATCAAGAACAGGTATAATTTTAATAGATTCAAAATCGTGATGATTGTACGTTGCGGAGTATGTGCTTGAGCCAAGTCCTTGTTTGCAGATACGCTCGGTCCGCTCGGCGGCACCTAAGCCTGCTTGTATTATCTTTATACTAGTATTACCGTCAAAACGTTTTTGTATTTGCTCGAAATACTCGTTTACTGGCTCAAACACATCCACTTCACATTTGAACCGTTTATGTATGTCATTTGCGAAGTCACCTATATATCCACCTGCATCGAGAACTATTGAGTCTTTGTCTAACTGGTAATCGAGTCGTAGACTTTCGCCGCCAGCTTCCTGATACTGATAGAAGGCGCGCGCATTACCATCTCGGCGTACATAGATATCGTAGAACTTTTTTAGCCATAGTTTCAAATTGTTTCTCCTCGTCCAGCAATTTGCACTGTCACTTTTTCGCAGCAACCACATTCAGACTCATTTGTCGTCCAGTTTCAAATTCCATATGAGGCAAGTATGAACGGCTATAATCATCAAAGCCAGGTGGCAAAAAATCCCGCCAATCATATTCAGACACAGAAATAAAACCAACATCACTCAGCAAACTTGTAATAAAATTTAAATCAAATGCAACATGGTGGTAGTTGTAATCATATGTTTGGCCGCCATACAGCAAACCTTGCAATCGCGATAAGTCACCGTTTGCATTATATTCTGCGACAATCGCGGAGAAATTAGGCACGGATATACGTAAAAGACCTCCAGGCTTTAATACTCTCGCCCATTCTTTTAAAACATCTTTCACTTCGTGTCGTTTCACATGTTCAAGAATATGACACGCATAAATCTCTGAGACTTCTTCATCTCTTATCATTATTAGTTCTCGCGTATCGCATTCGTAATCAACATGCTCAAACGGAATAACATCCAAGTGCTTAAAACCCGGCAGAAATTTTTTCCCACAACCAATGTGTAACTTCATTTTTCCATGAACTCCATTTCATAATCATATAGCTTCATCACTTCTTGGTGATGTTCTTCGATTTCTCGAGTAATTTTAGCAATATTAAACATCTTCCAATCACCAACTCGACCACTTCTTAAAAAGCGTGCGTTTGTCTTATCACCTGATTGAGTAAAATCGCTTTTACGTGCTGAAAAACTTTGGTTTGATATCGATTGGCTAATAGTCTCATCATCGATTTCTAAGCCAAAGTCTAATAATATTCTTTTTAACTCTACCTCAGGCTGGTGCAACAAATCTTCGTATTTCACAACTATGGTATTTGGCCTATTTGCCCATTTACGAACGTGTTCACTCCAGTCACCTATTATTTCTTTCTGACCGTGTATAATATTCAAAATGGAGGAAAATTCATTGCCACGCCATCTCTTATTCATCCTCCGTGTTTGATGATTATAATAGAATCGCCAAAACTTGCCCATCAATGTTGTATTGGAGGCCAGTACCCAACTCTGCTTTACAAAGTTATTATTGAAAAAAAATGCAGATACTAGTACATCCCGGACATCTCGGATGATATACACAATTTTCTCTTCTGACGGAAGATTACTCTTTTCGTCCTGATGCAATTTGTATACCGTAAATCTTCCTTTTCTTTGTTTAGAATTATCTACTGCGTTTACTACATCTTGCTCATTACTAGTACTAATATTGGATTGAGTGATGTCTGCAATTAGCCTCGCTAACCAAGTATTTCCAGACTTTGGAAATCCTACTACATACAGCGCGTCACAATTAGAAGGTTTTTTCTTTATTTCCATGACCTCGTTTGCTCTTTAATAAATTAATGCGGTACAGCAGCTCATTGCGTAATTTTGATTCAAATCCTAGGATTGCAACACTTAATATAATACTAATTAACAAGCTGTTTAAAATAAACGCAATCCAGCTATTATGCACAGCAATAAATTCATCGGCTAACATTGCAAAAGCAAAGGAGCAAGTGAATAATATTACATGTCTTATTGTTAAATAGCTTCTTGAGGTACACATACATTTCTTGAGCCTCGCCTGCAGAGCAATCAAAAAGCAAAAATTGGTTCCAAAAATTGCCAATGGAATACCCCATAGGCCAATTATTTTCGCCAATATGAACATTAGCAACAGACGACTCACAGCTTCAAAAAGTATCCAAATAGAAGGTGTATGTATGTCACCTAAACTTACAAGTAGCCGGTTAAAAGAATTTACTACCAACACTAACAAACCACTTACAGCGATTAAAATATGTATTTCCGAAGATAATTTGAAATCTGGTCCCATCCATATGTGTACAAAGCTTTCATTAAGGGCAACATAACTCCCAAAGCCGATCAATCCAAAAACAAAAACAAGTGATATAATTGTACGTGCCACGTGCTCCATTTCGTCATATTTCTTTTCGCCTATAAGATTTCCAAATGAAGGCGCTGTGGATGCAATAATCACAGAAAGCAAGTTAGATACGATTACTGAGGCCCTTTGAACGATTACATAAGTAGCAGCAATACCTGGATTCGATAATGTAACCGTAATGATAAGTGGTTCAATTCCTGACACTAAGCTGGACCCTATTCTTCCAACAAATAGTGCAGGACTTAGTTTTAAATAGTCTATAATAATATCTTTTTTTATGACCGGATTTACGTCAAGAATACGAAAAGCTCGTAAAACGTTTATAATATTAAGTTTGAACACTATTAGTGATGTTATAATCATACCCAATGGAATCGATATTAAGCCGTGATCAAAAATCAATAGTAAAACTGTGCAAATTAGTCCTAATATCCTTCCAATAATTAGTATGGTGATCGCAGACACTGGACGAAGTAATGCTTGTGAAAATGCTCGCATACATTCATTCAATAAATTTATGGATGTCGCAATAACTGAAATTAGAAAACACGTTTGAAGTAATTCTAGGTGTATACCATTGTGCAAGAACGCAATACCCCAAATTGCCAAACTGTAACCGAAGAGAACGAACATAATTATTAGCACAAAATATATAAGCAGTGCATTTATGAAATAATCGCCAGCTTCTTCATTTCGTCCGCCACCATACGCCTTGGACACACGTTGCACCAACATCGCACTGATACCAATATCTACGATACCCAGAAACCTTAGAATTCCTCCCGTTGCCAACCAAAATCCATATAAATTCAGCCCAATAAAATGAATGTATACAGGGATCAACAGTAATCCCTGTATGATACTTAAGCCAGTATTAGCATAGCCGCCCAAAGCCATATAGCTCGTGGCTTGGGTGCGATTAGTGGTATTCACAATTGTTCCCTCGACGCGAGTATAATCATTAGCTAAGTTACTAAGTATTGGAAAAGTGGCACTACCAATATATATTTTTTTCTAAAAATTTTACCTTCTCAACGATTTAAAATATGTTACTAGGAGCATAATAGCGTCTTCGAATATACCTAATAACAAGTTATATTTTTGAAATTGAAAAAATATTAATATTTTAATTGCAATATTTGACTTGAAAATCATGTATCTATTTCCAAAATTAGTCATCTGTTTTTCATGCCGCCTATACCTAATCAAGCGTTTCATTTGAGTTCCTATTCGCGCTTTTGAAGCGACAGCTCTCAACCATAGATGGTAGTCTTCCGAGTGCTGAATATTCGCATAACCACCTAGTTCAGTTATAGCAGTCTTGCGCGCAAGCATAGTGGGATGTATCAGTCCACATCGGAAATTGATTTTACCGAGCTTTGACACCATTACCTCACCCGTCTTGATACCCTTTTCGTTAATCACAATGGCTTCACCAAATACAAAATCAAAGCTATTTTCGCTTATAAATTTCAATTGTGTTTCAAATCTGTCTTCCTCGCAGATATCATCTGCGTCCATTCTAGCAATGAAAGTGCCTCGTGAGGCTTGTAATCCAATATTCAGCTTAAATATAATATTATCTACTGTGGAAGTAATAATCACCACTTGCTCATATTCCACAGTCCATTTCTGTAAAATTGAATAATCACTAGCATTTGATGTGATTAAAATCAGTTCAGCATCAATATTTATCAAAGCATTCAATGTTGAAAATATGGATGACTTTGTAAAAGTATTCACCTCCCTAACTGGTAGTAATACACTTAATTGCACTTTTTTATCCTTTTGATTGGTATGTGTCTCAGATAAACGGTCTTATTGTTTGCAACCTTCGTAAAGTGATCAAGTAACTGATCAATTTACTTTTCCCTCAAGACAATTAATGAGATAATTCGTGATCCCCTTCAAAGGTGGTCGAGTACAACTCAAAAACGAGTTGTTCATAGGCCAAGTTCCAAACGTTTCGTTTGTTTGATCTAATGTTTTATCCAAAATTACATCAAAAGATGGATCAATGTCGTTTTTTACACTAGTGACAATGTCTAACAATGTTACTGAATTACCAGAGCTACAATTGGTATAATTTTCCTTAGTATTGTAAGATTGCAGGACATATTCAGCAATATCGCTATAGTGGTGATATTCTCTATGCTGCGTGCCTGAGCTCATTGTAAATGTATGACCTGTTTTTAAGGCTTCATAAACACTCCCTAAAAACATATGGCTTTTTGGCAATCCGATCCCGTACAAGGTGTGTAATCTATAATGTTTGAAATACTCAACCTTAGTTAAAAGCTCCGAAGACAATTGCCTTTTAGAATCGATATAAAGATTTGATAATTCCATTATTGTCCCGAATGTCACTAATTTTGCAGATGAAAACCTATTTGCGATTCTCAATGGAAGTGAAATATTCACATCATAAAATTCGTCCCGTGTGCATTTGGGATCAGTTAATGCACCCGTGCACAGAATTATTTCTGGGGCAAGCAAACTCTCGGTTTCGCTTAACCAAGATAAATTACGAGAAGAAAAAGTGACACAACTTTTTCCAAGTAAGTTCTTGAATGCTATTGATAGTCGCGAATTGTTACCGACTAAGAAAATCATAAAGTTGCTCTTCACATATACCCAGTTCCACAAACAGATCGAATTTTTAAAACACATAAAATATTTTAGAAACAATCTTAAATGCCTATTATTTTGTGAATTAAGGTTCATCTTTTGGGGCCGCAGAAAGGTTTAGAAATTTTCCTGCTCGAATTTTGAGATTTTTTAAATACTGAAAGGCATCTTCAGTGTCGGGTTCAGGGGCCCAACTGGGATGAATTTTACCCTCATGTTCTTTAAATGGACCTGCCTTACACTCAAATAGAATACTATACTGATCCAATGCCAAAACAGTATGAAAAATATTTGAAGGTATTGAAACAATAGGGTTTCCATCAGTCGAGGCTGAATTTGATAGAATTTTTACCTCTGAAATTTTCCCACAATCTGAAAATAAAATAACAAGTAAACGTCCACTAATTGATACTAATGTTTCTAGATGTGGTATTGATGGATGTTTATGTGGCTGTATATAACTGTTGTAACCAACAGCGTTTAGAAATCTTTGGCACGCGTCATCATAACTGTCATGAATATTATAATTCATCCTAAGACGTGGGTTTCTAAAAGCAGAAAATCTCAGTTCTGCAAGATCATTTTGCGTGACTAGCCTTAACATGAAAGTTCCGAAGCTATTTTGTGTACTGCAGATGTTGCTGTATATCGACCTTGAAATAATTCACGACAGTTTTTGCCGATCGTTTGATTATCAACAACGTCGTCCATGTACTCTAATACAATTTTACTCCATTCCGAATTTTCCTTTGAACGCAACACTATTCCGACCTTATTTTGCTCTATAACTTTTACCAGATCATTGTTTTCATTTACAATTGCTATTACTGGTAGTTCGCTGCGCATATAAAATAAGAATTTTCCCGGTATATTGTGAGTTAAATGTCTCGGGTCTAACGCCACTATTCCTAACGTGCAAGATTTGCAGATTGAAGCAAGCATTTCGTGTTCTACCACATCAAAAAACCTGATATTTTGCAAATCACGCAAACAAACTTCTTTTCTTACTCTCTCTAATTCACTTCCACGACTGAAACACGCAAACAGGATATCTTCACGGAGACTTAATTGTTCCGCTAAGTCAATAACCCGATTGAAACCTTGCGCAACACCGACATTACCAGCGTATAAAAAAATTTTTTTCTTTGTATATTCTGTTTCATCAAAATAAGAATTAGGGATACGTAATTTTGGGTCAGCTAACCAATTTTCTAAAACGTGTACTTTGTGATGGTACCGCCTCGGAATGTATGAAATATTATTACTTGCTTGTATGCCAATACTATCGGCTAACTTATATTGAAATCTAGCATAGTACCTTAATATTAAAAATATGATTTTGGATTCAATTGTCCTTGTCTCAAAAGCCCATTCTGGAAAGATATCGCGTAAAATTAAATAACTTTTTATTTTTGAATTGAAACGTAAAAGTAATATCAGTGGCCATAAAAAACTACTGGGTGAATACCATATTATTCCATCAATCGCATTAAAATTGAGTGCGGTTTTAGCTTTTGAAAACATTTTGAAAGGCAGAATAATTTGATTAATTAATTTGCGAAAGAAGCTATCAGTATCCTGTGAGCGGTATTTAACTCTGTGGATATCAATGCCAGATATATTGCTGGCGTTTAGCTGACCGGTTTCTAAAGTGGTCAGAAGAATTACTTCATGTCCTTGCCTTTTGAACTCAACACACAGATCATGAATTTGAATCGCAGCAGAATTTTTTTTCGGCAAGTAGCTGTCACATACAATAAGTAATTTCACATTTTTTTCCATGTAGTTCGGTTTACGTAATCAATGTAACTCAATATGACTCTCACAATGTGCGCTGAAGCTTGTAAGTTTTGATAATCTGTAACGGTTGGATCAATGAAAGTACCTTTTTTTCGCTGATTAATAGTAACCTCTACTGCTTCAGTCACTCGCTCAGGTGATAGGCCACTCATAATTACAGTCCCAACATCCATACCTTCTGGACGCTCATGTGCGTTCCTAATCATAACTGCTGGAAAATTTAAAATGGAGGACTCTTCTGTTATTGTTCCGCTGTCGGAAACAACACATCTAGATGATATCTGCAATTTCATGTAATCGAAGAAACCAAACGGTTTAAGAAAGCGTATACGCTCACTAATCTTTAGGTGAGAAATTTGCTCGATTTTATTACGTGTTCTCGGGTGTGTGGAAACAATAATTGGGATCTTATAACTCTCTGATAGTTTATTTAATGTTTTCAATAGGTTATTTAGATTTTCATCGCTATCAATGTTCTCTTCGCGATGTGCGCTGATAAGAAAGAAACCATCTTTTTCTAAACCTAAGGTGTTAAGAATTTGGGAAGAATGGATTTTTTCTTCATAGCACGCGATTACTTCTGGCATATTCGATCCAGACTTAAATATGGTTTCTGGCCTAATACCCTCTTGTATTAGATAGCGCCGAGCATGTTCCGTCAGAACAAAATTAATATCTGAAAGATGATCTACAATTTTCCGGTTGAGTTCTTCTGGCACTCTCTGATCAAAACAACGATTGCCTGCCTCTAAGTGAAATATCGGGATTTTTTTTCGTTTTGCGGCAATCACGGCTAAGCATGAGTTTGTGTCGCCGTACAATACAACCGCATCAGGCTTTTCTTGTTCAAGTAATTCATCAACTTTGAAGATAACATTAGCTATCGTACTAGCCGCGTTAGTACCCGCTGCATCTAAAAAGAAATCAGGTTTTGATACGTCTAGTTCTTCAAAAAAAATCTGGTTTAACTCGTAATCATAATTTTGACCAGTATGTACAAGTTTATGGTTTGTGTAATATTCTAATTCATTAATGACGCGACACATTTTGATAATTTCTGGCCGTGTGCCTACAATTGTCATTATCTTACGCATCAAGTTCACCTCGTATATAGTCAAGTGTTAGAAGCTTTTTTATAACTTCGTCTCGCGTTAATTGATGAGTATTATGGGATGTATAATCATCAAGTTGATTCAATTCTCTAGACCCACGACTAAAAAAGTTACTGTAATTCAAATCACGCGTATCAGCTTGCACCTGAAAATGTGCCTCAGTTTCATTCGAGCGTATCATTTCTTCCCTTGAAACCAGTGTCTCATAAAGCTTTTCACCGTGACGTGTACCAATCGTACGGATCTTCGTTTTTGAATTAAATATCTCCATAAGGGCCTCGGCTAATACTTGCACAGTGCACGCAGGCGCTTTTTGAACAAAGATATCACCCTGTACCCCGTTAGCGAATGAATGAAGTACTAGATCAACTGACTCCTCTAAAGTCATCAGGAATCTAGTCATATTGGGATCTGTAATAGTAATTTCTTGCCTATGCTTAATTTGCTTCACAAACAATGGAATCACTGAACCGCGAGATGCCATCACATTCCCATAGCGCGTTGCACAAAAGACCGTATCATTTTCGGGAAGGGTGGATGATTTTGCAATCAAGGTTTTCTCTGCAAGGGCTTTAGACATGCCCATAGCGTTAATAGGATAGACGGCTTTATCCGTACTTAAAAGATTCAATTTCTCTACACCTGCTGCCAGAGCACAATTCAGAACATTTTCTGTTCCCAAAATATTTGTTTTCACCGCTTCCATCGGATAAAATTCACAAGAGGGAACCTGCTTTAATGCAGCGGCATGAAACACATAGTTCGCTCCCCTAAATGCAGCCTCGATAGATCTTTCATCGCGTACATCTCCGAGCATAAATTTTAACTTAGGATTGTTGAAATTCAATCTCATGTCTTCCTGTTTTTTTTCGTCGCGACTAAAAATACGAATTTCCGAAATATCAGTTTTTAAAAATCTGCTTAGTACTGTCTTACCAAATGAACCAGTGCCACCTGTGATTACCAAAACTTTATCTTTAAACATTATCAATTCCTCGTTTGATACATTTCAAATATAAGCTCATCCCAATCTGGCAAAACTACTCCAGTTCGTGACTTAAATAATTCTCCGTTCAGGCTTCTATCAATTATGAAATCATCACTCGCGACAATTTCAATATCTTTCCTGTATCGCTGCTTTATCTTATTCAAGAGATCGAATTTATTAATCGGATCAGCACTAAGGTTAAATAGGCCCGTTAATCCCCATTCTGGAACTACATTGGAAGCTAGAATTTTTGCTAAGCGTATCGTGGGGATGCCAGAAAAAATTGCATTTCGATATCCAAAACAACTCTTATTTTGAGATAAGAACCATTCAAGTAACCCATGTTTGGTATCAATTTCATGTCCTATTGTGGACGTTCTGATTGTCACGTGTTTTTTATCATGTATTTCTCCGATCGCCTTCGTTTTTCCATACATATCATTTGCATCAGTGCGAGACATTTCAGTATATCCACCTATGTCTCCGGCAAATACACAGTCTGTAGATATGTGAATAAGACGAGAATCTACTTCAGTGGATAAATTTGCTAAAAAATGAGGGAACGCCGAATTTAATTGGATAAGCTTAAAGGCGTCAGACTGTGCTGGTACATGCTTCGTAATCCCAATACAGTTTATGATTTGATCTGGCCGAATTTCGTCTATCAATTTCTTGACACTGTCAAAATTCAACGCATCAATCCCACATCTAATGTTATTGGAGTTGTGGCTAAACTTCGGTTTATCTGTACGCACAGTACCGACTACATTATATTGGGTAGCACTATCAAAATAACGATAAATCGTACTCCCAATTAATCCGGAAACGCCTAAGATTAATATCTTCACAGTAAAAACTCCACAATTTCAAACATAATCTAATAACTTTTCAGCAGGTTGAACGACCAAAAATTTTGGCGTGGGACTTTTTCGAAAATTACTATTTCGGTTGTAGATATAAGAACCGATTGCCTCTGCGATAGATACCGAAGATAATGGGTCAAATGAAACATCTGGGACGACCACATCCCGTACAAAGTCAAAATCGCTCGCGATCACGTCTAAGCCAATAGACCTAGCTTCAAGCAATGGTAAACCAAACGATTCCAATAAAGATGGGTAAATTAACGCATCATATTCAGGCAATTTATGTATCAGCTCGCAATGCGAAAGAACTCCTAAATTTTTAATTTTCACGCCATATCTTTTCACAATATCAGTTCTTAGGAGTTCTAATTGAGGGTACTTTTTCTCATCAACAGTAATTGCCAAGGTAGGATATAACCCTTCCTTTGCGAGCACTATTAATGCTTCAAATAAACGAATATGGTTCTTGTGTAGATCACCAGACGCAACATAAATCAAATCCTGTTTGGTTTTTGAACATGTAGCTTTTGCCAATAGTGTAAGTTGATCCACGTTAGCAGCAATAGGAACAACATGAATATCGCAGGGCAATTGCACCTTTTTCTTGAACAGCGAAGACATAGAGTCTGTTTGGACGATGACTCTATCAATATTTTTCACAAATATCCTTAACCAAATCCGCTCGATCCCTAACTTTATACGAGATTTCACACCCAAGTAACTATCACAAGATTTATCGAGTAAAAATCGATTTTGTAAAAATAGTGTTACCTGCGCTTTTGACGGAAAAAGTGGAGGTAAATTTCCAAAGCACAACACTTTATCCTGGTACCTTGCCCAAATCTTTAGTTTAATTTCGGCCTTGAGACGAGACAGTAAAGTTGGGTCGACCTGAAAGTACGTTATGTCACATCTAACATTATCAACTAACATCCTTTTGTCGTGTAACAACATCGCGCCGCTTGGTAGCGATTTTATCAAGTCTGACAGTAACACCATTCCGCCACCAACATTCACATTGTAAGCAACCACTATTACTTTGCCCATTGCATGTTTTTGCGTGTATTCTGTGCGAGAGCGTTTCATGCCATAATTCTTGATTTTTATATTTTATGGTGGCGTTTATATTGTTTAGATATCGAATACGTAAACTTTAAGAAAGTGAGCTTCAAAAGCGTTTACACCTAAATCGGTGTATATAGAGCCTAACTCAATTCAGACGGCCGCTTTCAGCGCATCGATCAGATCGGTGCGCTCCCAGCTGAAACCGCCATCAGCGTCGGGCGCGCGGCCAAAGTGGCCGTAGGCAGCTGTGCGTTGATAAATCGGTTTGTTCAGGCCCAGATGCGTACGGATACCGCGTGGGGTCAGGTCCATACAGTCTGACACAGCCTTTTCGATCTGCTCTTCGCTGACCTGACCTGTGCCAAATGTATCTGCATAAATCGACAAGGGA
>Ga0115564_10001805_pt1 | contig 19140 bp, 27 predicted proteins | sample COGITO_mtgs_1105_7_FD_88680 | JGI IMG/M metagenome (GOLD analysis project Ga0115564, IMG submission 88680) | Pelagic marine microbial communities from North Sea - COGITO_mtgs_110523 | ecosystem: Environmental > Aquatic > Marine > Epipelagic | place: Germany:Helgoland, sampling site Kabeltonne...
ACTCCGTTTTAGGCAGACGTGAAGACAGACGAGCCGAAAACGGAGTCGATGGCTGAGGCGGTGGCTGTGCCGGCCGTGGCCGCGATTGCGGCATCGGCAGCCGTGGCCGTGGCGGCACCAGCGGCACCAGCGGCACCAGCGGCACCAGGGGCACCAGCGGCACCATCGGCACCATCGGCACCATCGGCACCATCGGCACCATCGGCACCATCGGCACCATCGGTACCATCAACACCATTGGTTCCAGCGTCACCTTGGGCACCTTGGGCACCTTGGGCACCAGCGGCACCAGTTTCACCTTGGACACCTTGGGCACCTTGGACACCTTGGGCACCTTGGGCACCAGGGGCACCAGCGGCACCTGTTACACCAATACACCCCTTTTCACCTCTAATAACTGTTGAACCAGCACAACCCAGACGACCTATCATATTATATATATATAATTATATATATATTTTTTTTTGTTTATTATGATATTTTTAAATATATCATTATAATAATGGGAAATACACCTTCACAAAATCAAGATGAAGGCTTATATAAATCATATATTGATAAACAATTTAATACAATTCAACAACAACAGGAGCAAATTACACAACTTATAAATAATATGAATACTAATAATTCACCAAATAATTAAGTTGAATTGGAAAAACTAAAAAGACTTAATAAACTTCAAAAACTTAAATATATTGAAGATTTAAAGAAGATTAAATCAGCAAGAGAAAAAATGGCATCGCAAAATAATGAACAAAATCATCAGTATAATAAACTAAATAATAACCCCGAACAAATTAAAAAGATAGAAAATAAATTAAATCCATATACAATATTAAATATAAGTAAAGAATATGATAAATCATCATTAAAAAAAGCATATATTAAAGCAGCCCTACATATCCACCCTGATAGGGGGGGACACAAGAAAAATTTCAACAGGTATCTATAGCTTATGCTGTTTTGATGAAAAATCTAGAAAGGCAAAATCATAATGGACATGATGAATTAAAAAAAGATTATGAAAATAAAAAATATGATAATGAAACTAAAAAAAATGGATAATGATCATTTTGATGTAAATGTTTTCAATAAAATTTATGAAGAAAATAGAATGGAAGATATCTATGATAATGGTTATGGTGATTGGTTTAAAAAAGATAAAGGTGAAGGGGAGCAAAAAAAAAATGTTTCAAGGTAAATTTAATAAAGATTTATTTAATAATGAATTTGATAAGTATAAAAATTCAAATAAGAAAAAGGATGAACTCGCTTTGAGAGAACCTACAGAAGAAATTTCATATAAAGGTTCGGATTCAGAAATTTTATAATCTAAAAAAATTCTTGTACTGAACTTATCCATGATTTTAATTTAATACTTTTTATATCAATTGAATCTCTTATTTCTGTTGTTATTTTTTCAGAATCAAAATAAGACCTATCAATTAAAATTTCATATTCACTTAATCTTTTATATAATATATCAATATAATCTGGATTTTGAACGACTCCAATTAATAATAATATAAAATATCTCTTCATTTGTTCTATTTTACTTTTTGTTAATAATTCGCCCTTATATGTAAGTTTTCTGTCAATAACTGTTTCTTCAAAATAACCGAGGAGATCTTCCATAACTTTTCTTCCACTTGTATTTACATTGGGTAATATAACTAGATAAGGTTCTCCTCCTCTGTGTAAAATTTTAACTCTTTCATTTGTTTTACCTAATTTAAATGTATCAGAAAGTTCATCAATATAGTTTGGTCTGATATCCCACGGATTACGTGTTTCACCCATTAAATTAAAATCTATTAAACAATCAATTAGAGCAGTTTTACAAGCTTTAGAAAAATATTTTATATTAATCTTATTAATAACTTTATCTATCATTAAATGTTCCATTGGATTTTTTTGCTTATATCTATCATGTTTAAGATCGGAAGAACGTGATTTAGGGTCGGGTCGTTTACCCACGGGCCATATCCAATCATATGGAATATTAAAGAATGTATCAATATATATAGTTGTGGCATTATCTTTGCAAGGTTCAATATATTCATTATAAAATTTAGAATCATAATATAATTGTGGATTTGTATCAAGTATTTTTCTAACACGCTTACATTTCATTACATCCAGTTTTTCCATATTATCAAGTTTACTTTTATAAACATCACGTTGAGTTTCAGCTTCACGTTGTAACATTATATTTTTTCCTTGTGTTCTGACTCTTTCTTCATAGTCTTTAATTAAACGCGTCCGTTCATCCCTAACACCTTGTTTTATTGTTTCATTTTCTTCTTCATCTGATACATATTCTTCATTATCATCAATATCATCATCAAAATATATTTCCTGTCCTTTCTTAAAATTTTTGTCACCAGGATCTTCAACCGCATATTTTTCGTCTTGAGTATATAAACGGTTATATGCTCTCGTTGCATTATCTCTTCTCATACTTAATTCTTCACGCATATCATCAATATCATCATCCATATCATGTATATATCTATTTGTAATTTTCCGTTCTGCATTGTGATCTAAAATATCCCGTTCAGTTACAGGATATCTCTTTTTTTTTCTAGTTAAATTTTTTCTATACCTATTCTGAATTTTCCTAGCTGCTGAACTTTTTTTTTCATAACTATTTCTCGGAGCAAATGTTGGAATATTTGGATCCATTTGAAAGGGTTTATTTGGAGCAAAACTACTTGCTGATGCTCTCAATGACATAATTATATAATTAATAATATTTTAAATATAAAATTAATATTTATAATTGAATAGAATCAATTTGATCATTAATTATATCCATATCACATTGATATTCTTCTAAAGGTGGTTTTATCATATTTGATTGGTGATTCATTTTAATATAAGCATGAATATCAGCAATTAAATCCATAGAATCATTTAAAAAGTCAATAGTTTTTAAATCAAATGTAGATTTATAAATAGAATGAAGGTCTATAAATGTATAACGTTTATAATTATAACTATATCCATTAGTGTCTTCAATTACATGACCTTCTTTGATTAAATAATTGAATAATAATGTTTCAATTTTAGATTGAATATTAGATAATGACATCTTTTATATTATTTTATGATTAAAAGTTTAAATAATTTTCCCAAAAAAAAATATATATATATATATATATATATATATATATATATATATATGAAGTTTGATGATATATTAATGGTAATTATTGTCATATTAAGTTTAATAATATTGTATAAGATTTATAAAGGTGTATTGGTTGAAGGTATATCATTGGGGGATATAAAAAAAGGAGGAATTGATGGAAGTAACGGTTTAGATTTTGATTTTACATTAATTCCCCCTTGTGAAGATTTTGATAAAGACCTTGATAAATATAATTGTTATTATTTTAACAATGATATTCAAAATTTACAAGATGAAATTAATAACGGTAAACATTGTGATTATATTGAATGTAGTGATAGTAATTTTAAACAAAATACTAAGGACAAAAATAAAAGCAATCTTAAATGTTTAGATGTGAGTAACGTAACACTTATGAATAGTAGGTGGAGTAAGTTGGGGGAGACTAACGATATATTTGAAATAGATATGAATCAAGGTTTAAATGATTGGGATGTCTCAAATGTTACGAATATGGAAAATATGTTTATGGGATGTACAGAATTTAATAAAGATTTAAATGATTGGAAATTACATAATGTTAAAAATATGTCTGGTATGTTTAGTTATTGTTCATCATTTAATGGAAATATAAGTAATTGGGATATTACTAGTGTTACAGATATGAGCTATATGTTTCAAGAATGTCAATCTTTTAGTGGAGATATACATAGATGGGACGTCTCAAATGTTGTAAATATGTATCATATGTTTTTAAATTGTACAATCACGGAAAACATTATAAAAGGAATCGAATATTGGATAAATATACTTGAAGCGAAAATGTTACAGATGGAAAATATAAATATAGCATTTACACGATCAAGTCATCCACCTAAAGATGTATATGATTATTTGATGGGTTCGGAAACCTATCAAAATTATACAGGGGCCAAAGGTGAATGGACCGCTGGAAGTGATAACAATACTTATGTCTGGACCCAAGCGCCACCACCACCACCACCACCACCACCACCACCACCACCGCCACCAGCGCCACCACCACTGGGACCAGGTGGAAAAAGCGCCGCCCGGGTGGAAGATTGATATTAGGGGGGATCTGCGACCGATTGGCGTTCGATAAAAAACACCAGTCGTAACGACAACACCAGTCGTAACGACAACACCAGTCGTAACGACAACACTCAAAGATGAAGAATATTATTATGTACAATCTATAAAGAATAAAAATCATTACTTATCTGAGTCAGGTGGGTATAGAGAATTAGATGATGCTAGAAAATATGCTATTTAATGATCAATACATTTGTAAATGGAAAGTTAAAACTATCCAATTAGTATAAAAAAAAAAAAGAAGAAAGTGATGGATTTGGCGAGTTCGATTATTCAGCTATATCATGTGAAAATTTACATAACCTTAATAAATATAATTGTTATTATTTTACAGGTGATATTGGAACTTTACAAGAAATGGATATGAGCAATTCAATGTAAATTAAATACTTTTTGATTTTTCAATAATTTCTTCTAAAATATTTACAATTTCATCAATATTATCTGAAATACTAAATATAACTTTACTAATAATAGATAATTCATCAATATCATTTAATAATTTATTAAATATGACTAATTTAATTTTTTCTTCTAATGGGTGAATTTTTTTATAACCACAAAATGTAATTAAAGTATCATCCGTTATATTATTTACAATATGAGATTGTAGAATATTACCAATTGTATCATTTTCATCCTCTAATATAAAGTGTAACGCATTATTTTTTTCAATAGTTACTGAATATCTTGACTTTTCGGGTTCGATGGTAATTAATTTTAAATTTTCATTACATCTATTTAACCGATCAATTAATATATTCATACTATTTATGAAAATTTCTTTAGAATTGAAATAGTGATTAGATTTAATTACAAAGTTATACCAATAAGGTTCATTATCATGATTTCTATAATAATATCTTTGTTTATAAGCATTTGTAAATTCCCTTTCAAATGTTTCTTTTTCTTCTTTAGCAATATTTTTAATTTTCAATTCATTAGTTAAAGCAAGTTTTAATAATTTGGGACTTTCTGTAAAACTATAAGAACATTGGGGAATATTATTAAATAAAGCATTAGTTTTTCCTGTTCCAATAGTTGGGAATAAATACAATTGTAAATGCTGGAATTCTGTTTCTGAATTAGTATTTTTTAATTCGGTGATAATAATATAACTAGTGATATCTTCAATAATAAAAGGTCTTAAAATTTTCTTTTTTAATTTAGAATCAATTTCTTTATCCAAATCATAATTATCTTTACTCAATGCTAAATCTTCTTTTCCGATATTTTCTTTTTTTAAATGATGTATTTTAAAATCATTTGTAGTAATAGTTTTTATTTGACTTGTTTTATTTTCCACATCCAATACTAATAAATAGTCATTATCATATGTTGTGGGATCAATATTTAATGGAATCAATGAAATGCGATGTTTCATAAATTCATTATGTAATGAAGTTTCATTATGATTAATATGAATATTTTCTTGTTGGATTCCTACAGCAGGAATATCATTTAATATGGTTCTACGGATACCATTAATAATACTCTTATCTATTGGATTATCAACATTACTTTTAATTTCAAAATTTAATATTCCATTAGAAGTTTTTGAATTAATAATTGATAAACTCATAATATATATAATATGTTTATTTATTTTTATATAAATTCAAATTATTAAGTTTATTTATCAATATTATTATAATTTTATTAATAATAAAATATGTCTTCTAAGATTATATATATTAGTCGTAGGTGTTCAAATTGCCAAGAATTATTAATACTAATACATAAAAATGCGGAATTGCGAAATTTATTTAAATTTGTTGATATAGATACTAATCCATACCCTCAATTTTTAAAAGTCGTCCCAACGATGCAAATAGATGATTCAATCATACTTGGTGAAGAATTATTTAAATATATTCATATTATATTGGATAAATTAAATAAAAGAGTAACCCCCCCATTGGAAAATAGTACAAAACCCATGCCTTCAGAATTAGAAAAAGTAGAAACAGAACCAGAAAATCCAGGAGATTTAGATGGTTATTGTTTAGATGGAAATTGTGCATTGCCATTTTCTTCATTGGAAGAAGATGAATTTATTGACAATAGAAATTTTTTTGAAGAACTAGACACAGATGATAAAAACACCGATGATAATAAATTAAATAATAATTTACCAGCAGATACGAGTGATAAACATACTCAAGTATCGGGGGCATATGAACAAATGATGTTGGAACGACAAAAACAGGAACAACAATAATATACGTCAAATATTTAAAAATAAATAATAAAGTAATATATATATATATATACATGGATATAGAGAAATTATCTAATAAAACTTTAACTTTATTTCAATCTTTTATTAAAGATTTAATAATAACATTACCAGAATATAGTGAGATACTAACAGATAATTATAATGATATAATTGAATTAGAAACACTAGAAGATATCAAAAAATGTCCTAAATTAGATAATTTTATGAATATAGTATATAAATATAATACATATATTACAAAAAGAGATAGAAAAATATTTGATAAAGATATTGAATTATTGGAAGGTATATCGTCAAAGGAATTATGGAATAAAGAAATAACCCCTAAAAATAGAAATATAATTTGGAAATATTTACAATCATTTTGTATAATAAGTATGAATTTAAAATCAAGTGAAGATTTACAAAATTTAATAAACGGAGAAGATGAGAATGTATTAGAAAATAAAAAAGATTTAAAAGATTTAAAAAAAATGAATCAATTAACTAAAGATATAAAACATAAAAATATGGGTTCAGGGTCTGAAGGTTTCGGGGGAGGTATGGGGGAAGGGTTAGAAAATATATTAGAAAGTTCTTCAATTGGTAAATTGGCTAAAGAGATAGCTTGTGGGTTGGATATAGGAGATATGAATATTAATCCCAATGATGAAGATATGGATATGAGTAAAATGTTACAGTCTACAGATTTTTTAGGATTATTTAACAAAATAAACGAACAAGTTAAAGAAAAATTTGATTCGGGTGAGATAAATGAAGATATTTTATCTACTGATGCTGAAAATTTAATGCCAAATTTGATGGATAATCCGTTTTTTAAAAACATGATGAATAGTGATTTATTTAAAGGTGGAGTAAATAAAAAATAAATATAATATATATATATATATATATTATATAATGTTAAATTTTTGGATGAATGATATTTCTATATTATTAAATAAAGATAGTATATTTGAAATAATACCAACAACAGAATTTGATTTAAATAGAAAATTAAACGCAGTATTTAGATTTAGTATATATTTTTCAATATTATCATTTTCGATATATAAAAATAATTCTGTATTTTGTTATCCATTTATAGTAATGTTAATAACTATATATATATTTAAATATTCGGGAGGTAAAACAGATGATTCCCCTGTAACCAGTATTACAAATGATAATGATATACAAGATAGTGCAGAATTACTTTTAGAAAACAACAATCCCAGATGTAATATACCAAAGCAAAATAATCCATTTATGAATTTAAATATGTTTGATATACCAAAGAATAAAAAACAAGGGTGTTTATCTTATGATAATGATGGAGTTAAAGAAGAAATAGATAAAATATTTGATGAAGGTTTATATAAAGATCCAACGGATATATATTCAAATAATAATTCACAAAATAGATTCTACACAATGCCTAATACTAAATCGGCAAATGATCAAGGTAAATTTGCTGATTGGTTGTATAAAACATCTACTACTTGTAAAGAACCTGGTGGTGGTGTTCAATGTTCGGCTAATTTATATAATAGATCCAATGATAATGGTATTTGGAGAGCTTCTGGGGGGGGGTCGCAATTTGTATCAGGTGATGGTCCAAGAGTAAGTCTTGATAGTGTAAGTAAAGAGGATACTAAAAAATTAGATGACAACATGATTACAGACGAAGATTTAGATAATCAAGAAGAAGAGAGAATAGAACAACGAAATTTAGACAGGTATGCTATAGATGAAACAAGTGGGAATACAAGAACCACTTCCGAAGATATTGTAAAATTACTTTCACAATTATTAGAACAAAATAAAACATAAATCATATAAAGTTTAAACAAGAATTATTATAAAATGCCAATAAAAGATAAAAATCTTAAAAAATGTCATAGTGATAAACGTTTAAATATAGATGTATTACATAAAAAAAAAATATTAGAATATGAACAGAAAAAAAAAGAATATGAACATAGTAAATCCGAGTTATCTAAATTATCATTTAATATATATGAAGATGAATATATGTATCATAAAAAAATAGTTAAAACATATGAGGATAATATAAATGATAATGAAGATAATTATTATTTAGATAATGGGGTCATATTAGATCAATATTATACAGATATTTATCATATAACTGATAATAAAAAAGCAGGTGATAATACTATATTAAATTGGTTTTCAACAACCACTAATGAAATTGATAATATATCTGAAGATTTGGACGATGATATTATAGTAAAATATTTATCAAAGGTAGATGACGGATATTTAAATATAAATATCAATGATGACATAGAAAGAATGAATTTATGTGCTAATTGTAATAAATATTCAATGGTTTTTAAATTGAATGATAGTGAAATGTATTGTTCTGAGTGTGGATACACGGAAGATATTTTAATACATACTGAAAAAACGTCATTTAAAGATATACCAAAGGAGATAAGTTATTTTGCTTATAAAAGAATTAATCATTTTAATGAATGGATCGCACAAATACAAGCTAAAGAAACAACAGCTATACCATCAAAGGTGTATAAAGATGTAATTACTGAGATAAAAAAAAATAAATTAGATATAAATAAAATGACACATAGACAGATTCGTGATATATTAAAACACATAAATTGTAATAAATATTATGAACATATACCACATATTTTAAACGTAATAACAGGTAATAAAACTCCAATAATATTTGGAGAGTATGAAGATCGTTTGAGGAATATGTTTAAAGAAATACAAATGCCATTTATGCAAAATTGTCCAAATGAACGAAAGAATTTTCTATCATATGCATATGTTCTTCATAAATTTTGTGAATTATTAGAATTGGATCATTTATTAGAATTTTTCCCATTATTAAAAAGTCGTGAGAAATTAAAACAGCAAGATATGATATGGTATAAAATATGTAAAGATTTAAAATGGCAATATATACCCAGTATTTAATATTTATGAAAAACATTTACGACATACAGGTATATATTTATCTTTTTCCCCAACATCTATTATATCATTATTCTTTAAAATTTTTTTAGAAAATATAGCCTCCGTTCCATCTTTACAAATCATACACATTGCTTTTAACAATTTAATCGAATCGGCCAATGGATAAAGTTTATAAATATCACCAAAATTATTTCGATTAGAATCACCATTTAAACCAACTACTATTAAATGTTTAGAATCTCCAAATAGTTTAGTAAATTCATATAAGTCTGGAAAAAATTGAGATTCATCAATAATGATATATTCATATTCAAAAATATGATTTTTATCTATATTTAATAATAAATCTACTGATAAACAATCTATTTTATTTAGATTGTGAGAACATATAATATCTTTTCCATATCTCAAATCTTTAATACTATTAATTAATAAAACCTTTTTATCGATAGATAATAAGCGATTTGCTTCTTTGATAATTTCAGAACTTTTCCCAGAAAACATACATCCAATAATTAATTTCAATGACATCTTATTATAATTTATATAAATATTTTTTAATATTTTTTTCAAATTATAAAAAAAATAATTTGATAATAATATAATTTTTTTTTTAAATATAAACATGGAATTGCGTATTTCTACAATCACGGGAATCAGTAAATTTTCTAAAGATATAAATTTAGATAATTTATATTTATCATTGGTAGAAGATAATATAATAAAATTTATAGAATATGGTGAAAAATATAAAGGTGAAATAGATAGGAAAAATTTAAAGAAGAGGGAAAAAAACAAAAAGAAATTCTTTTATAATCAAATAACATTACATGTATATTTAAAATATTTAGATATAGATAAAAAAATAAATGTGAAATTATTTAATAATGGTTCGATACAAATGACAGGTTTAAAATCAATAGAACTGGGTGAATCAACCATACAATATTTATTAGAAAAAATAATAGGTTTAAATTCCGAATATGAAATATATAAAACAGACGAAACAAAAGAACATCTGAAATTATTGGAATATTATATAGCAATGATTAATACAGATTTTGATATAGGATTTAAAATAAATCGCGAAAAACTAAATCGTTATTTAATAAGTATAGATATATATACATCTTTTGAACCTTGTATATATCCAGGTGTAAATATTAAATATTATTATAAGACTGGGAAAAATAATGGTATTTGTAATTGTGAAAGTGTTTGTAATGGTAAAGGTAAAGATGATTGTTGTAAAAAAGTAACAATTGCTGTATTTAATAGTGGTAAAATTATAATAACAGGTGGAAGAAATATGGAACAATGTAAAGAAGCTTATAAATTTATTTTAAATATTCTTAATGATAAATTAAAAGAATTTGAAGATAAATAAATATAATACTATATATATATGGATAATATTCTTATAATAATGTTGGGTGTTCTTATATTATTATTTTTTTATAGTAAAAATAAAAATACAACCGATAGATATGTCTTGAATATGATGGGGTCTGAAAATAATGATAATTCACATGAAACAAATTACGAACAAAGTGATGATTTTAATGATTTACATATGAGAAGTAATTTTGTAAAACCAAATAATAAAATGCATCATTTATTTAAGAAAATATCTCAAAAAAATAAAATAGAATTGATTTCATCGGGAATAGAAAGGATGTATACTAAATCAACAATTGATGAAAAATTATTATATTTTATAAAATATTTAATAAATAATATAATAAGAAAAACTAAAAGAATAAAGAATGGTGTAGATTATTATTTAAAAGATATAGTTGAATTATATCAACAAGTAGACGGAAATGGAAATCAAAGATATATAGTTAATTGTTTTATATATGATATTAAAAATTTTTATGAAATACGTATATTAATAGATTTTGTAATTATAAAAAATGATATATATTTAAATTATATAGGTGAAGATTTTGCTTCTAATGATAATATTATAAATCGATATGATTATACTATGACAAATACCGGATATTTAGAAAATAGAAATCAAATCAAAAATAATATGAAACAAATCGTAGATGGTTATTATAGAAAATATTATAATATAATAGGCTATGATTCCCCACCATTAGATTATGGTCATTATATATCTAAATTAGATACAATATATAAATTTAATATAGGAGATTTAACAAAATATTATGTCCCCCCTGAAATACCTCAAATTTATAGTCCAGATTTTGGAGATAATCACGGTAATGATTGGGATGAACATGGTGTTAAAATATCTACAGGGAATAATTATTTAGCAAATAATAATTCAGCATATTCTCAACCCAATGTTCCATTGGATTCACCTGGTTCTAATCCCCATACAAGGTCTTATGAAGGTGAATATGATTATTTACAAAAAGTTAGTTATAATTCTGGAGGAAATGTTGTAACTAGTAGTTGGTATTATTAAAGTATTCTATATCATCATTATCTATATCATTATAAATATTAATATCAGATATATTATTGGTTATTAAATTAAGGATATTATCAGATGTATTCCATTTATTGAAAAATATATTAGAACAACAATTATTTGATATATTTTTAAATTCTATAAACATGTCAGTTATATCAGATGTATATTTTAATTCAAAATATTCAGTTGATTGTTCACCTGTTTCATTAACAATAAGTACATTATTATTATAATATTCATAATAAACCATGTTAATAAAACTATTAAAAAACTCACCTTCATCGGTTATTAATTTTATTTCAGAATTATCTAGAATCCATCTATATAAAATATAAAAACATGTTTGTAATAAATATTTATTTTGTAAATACCACAATGATAAATTCATTTAAATATAAGATAAGTTTTAAATATAATTAATAATATATAAACTTAATTATATTTAAACTTATATAAATATAATAATAATATAATGGATGTATCTGAAAAAGGTTTGGAACTTAAGAAAAAAAGAGGTAGAAAACCTAAAAATAAAGAAAAAGATGTAGATATACCTAAAAAAAGAGGTCGCAAACCTAAAAATAATATAATTATAAATGATAACCCCGTATTCGATGGAAATTACAATGAAGATATAACTGTTAAGTTGAATATTAATGAAGATAAAACCAGTTCTCCATTGTCGGGGTATAATAAAGTCATCGATTATCAAGATATATCTATAAATAATAAATCAAATGCTAGTGAAATATGCTGGAATTGTTCTCATAAATTAAATAATATGATATATGGAATGCCCATAAAATATATTAATGAAATATTTTACACATATGGAGATTTTTGTTGTAATAGTTGTGCTCTAAGGTATGCATATGATAATTATTGCGATTCTTATTATTATAATATAAAATCAAATATACAATTACGTAATAAAATAAATAATAGTGAAAATATTATAATATTACCTCCAAGTAAATTTACTCTTCAAAGTTATGGGGGCGAATTATCTCATGAAGAATATATTAATTCTCGGGATAATTATAATATTGAATTATCAAATTGTATTCATATAAATCATATATTTTCAAAAAATGATAATAAAGTTGAAAATACTCAAAACATCAATAGTGATCTTAAATTATATAGAAAAAACAATATATTTAAACATGATATAAATAAACTACTTAATATTTAATTAAATGTAATTTATTATTTATATTCTGCATAGCCATTGTATTATTATTATTTATAAATTTACCAGTGGGATTATAATCTTGGATATTTCTAAACCGTGTATCTTTTTTCTTTACTATTGATTTATTTTTTTGTTTTAAATCCCAAGAAATATAAATGGCCTCCAATGTTATTTGTTTAATTTTAAATCCCGATTTTATCAATGAATTTTTAATATATTGCTTTAATTCTTCAAAGTTATATAAGGGAGTACCAATTATAAATTTAGGTACCGTATAAATACAAGATAATTTTAAATTTTCAGCATGCCTTTTAATTCTTTGATGACATTTCTCTAATACACTATCATATGTTTTATATTTAATCACTTTTTTTTCCAAAACACTATTATATAATTGATTTATATTAATAGTTGACATTTACTATATAATAATATAATAATATAATAATAAAATAATAACATTATTTATAAATGGATACATTAATATTATCGGCGGCAGGTATTAAAGGTATATATTATATAGGCGTATATATGGCATTATTAGAACATAATATTATAAATTCAAAAACATTAAAACATATTATATGTTGTTCCAGTGGATGTATATTTGGTTTATGTATATTATTAGATTATTCAATCGATTTTATTTATAAAATAACAGATGGGTTGGATATGGATAAATTTATAAATTACGATGATTTAATAGATATATTTAGTGATAATGGATTATTTAATATTGATAATATTGAGAATTTTTATAGTTTATTAATTTATCATAAATTTAATGTAAGAGATATTACATTTAATGAATTATATGAAAAAACGAATAAAGAATATATAGTGAAAGTTTATAATTATACAGATAATAAAACTGAATATTTATCATATATAAATAATCCAGATTTATCTGTCATTAAAGCTATAAGTATGTCATGCTGTATACCTATATTTTTTAAACCTATTAAATATAATGATAAATTATATATAGATGGGGGTATAACAGGACATACACCAGAAATAAAAGATGAAAAATATAAAAATAATATTTGTATTAAAATTTGTAACACAATTAAACACGAAGAAGACGAAAGTATTTTTAATTATATAAATAATCTAATGTATATAATGGTTAAACAAGATACAAATAATTCTAAATATGAAATAATAATACCCTGTATAAAAGATATTTCATTTGCTAATTTTCAAATAGAACATTCGTGTAAAAAAGAAATGATAGACTATGCTAAATTATTTACTGATATTCATATATATAAATATCTATAGATCACCTGAAGAATCGGGACCATCGGGATCATCGGGGTCATTTGAAGAATCAGGTGTAGTTGTTGAAGATGGATCTGTTGTTGAAGATGGATCTGTTGTTGAAGATGGATCTGTTGTTGAAGATGGATCTGTTGTTGAAGATGGACTATCATCATTTATATCATCAGCATATTTTCTTAATTTTTCTTTGATTTTTTCCATTTGTATATCTTGTTTATTTAATAAGTATTTTGAATCGACAGTGTTAACCGCTTTATTTAAAATATCTGCTCCATTATTTAAATCTTCAATGTTTTGAAATTGATCTAAATAAACAAAGTTACCGCCAGCTAAATCAATACCTCTACCCGGAAATATAGTATCCATTATATCTTCCGCACTAGGGCATTCGGGGTCTGGACATTCAGGTTTGGGACATTCGGGACAAGCGGGACATTCAGGACATTTAGGGACTTTTGGACATTTAATATCAGGGCAACTTAAATTGATATTTTTATCCATTTTATCTTTTAATTTACGATTTAATTTATTATTTTTAGAATGAAGGTTATATATAAAAACACATAATATAATAATGATTATAAATAATATAATATACATTATATAATTATTTAAACTATTATTTGATTCGGTATACATATAATATAATTACAATAAAAAAAATATGTGTTTAAATGTAACATTATTAATATATAAATAATAATAATGGAATTCTTAAGTAGCAAAAATATCGTAATCATATTATTATGTATAATTGTTGTCTCTTGCTTAGGTTTGGGATACCTTGAAATTAAAAATATTAAATCTAAATTAACTATATTGGAAAATACATTAAATGAAACAAATAAAGGTAAAAATAATAAAATACCTCTTACAACCACCGATACGAATAATAAAATAATAAATAATCAAAATAATATTAAAAAAATGTGTATAATTTGTAATCGCAAGGAAGCTTCACCATCAAGTTCTTTAAAATACCATAATAAATATTGTGTAAATTGTTCAACCATAGATTATAATAATAATATTAAAGTTCAGAAATACATGGAATCTAATAAACAATCTAAACAAACAAAAATTAAAATAGAAAATAATAGTAATTCTAAGGTGGATTGTCCCAAAATAGAACAGGTAGATAAAAGTATAACTGACCCCGATATAATAAAAGGTATAGTAGATACAAGAATACAAGATATAGAAAGCGAGGAAGAAGAAGAAGTTGAAGAAGAAGAAGTTGAAGAAGAAGAAGTTGAAGAAGAAGTTGAAGAAGAAGAAGTTGAAGAAGAAGTTGAAGAAGAAGAAGAAGAAGTTGTAGAAGAAGAAGTAGAAGAGATTAATACAGCAGGTTTTAATAAACAATCAAGTGAAGATTTAAATAAGATTAAATTAGATATATTAAGAAATTTATTGAAAGGAAATAATATTTCTCATTCGGGTAATAAACAAATAATTATTGGGCGGATTATAAAAAATAATATTCAAACAAAACATTTATTTGAATAAATATAAAAATAAATATGTTTATTATATATATATATATATGGTTGATGGTAGAGCTTCCGATAATTACTATATGGATTTCCCAGCTAAAATGCAAGATGGACGATTATTTACAGATTATAAATCATCCTGTATAATGAACGCCCAATCACTAGGAATGACTAGTTTTGAATATAGAAATTTTTTAACCCAAAATGGTCAAAAAATTTTAGATAATAATACAAAAATTGTAAATGAAATTGCGGGGTGTGGTGAATGTAGTGATTATTCAGTATTCCCCCCGTATGTTGCCGTTGAATGTAATGAAGATAAATGTATCCAAAATATAAACTCACCTGAAGGTATTGGAGCCGAAATTAGAACTCATTTATCAGAAAATAGACAGAAAAAAATAGAAAATATTAAATATACATTGGATAATGATAAAGGTGGTTTTACTTTTAGTTATTAATTATTCTTTCCATCTATTATTACATTTAATACAAGTAATAAATTGTGTCATGGGTTCGTCGGCAGACCTTGTTTGAACTTCATAATAAGAGCATTCTTTACTTCCACAACGTCTACATTTAAATAAAGATGTCATGGCTTCAGTTTTATTTTCATATTTTAATTTATCAATTTTAATTTTTTTATTTATTAAGTCTTTCCAAGCCTCTGGAAATATATCTGTAATATGTAAAGATGAAATATGATTATAATCAATTTTTTTATTGATAATTCTATTTAAAAATGTTTTATTTTGAATATAAGTATCTGGATTAATATTTGAATATATGGAAACACATTTGTTTAAATATAAATTTTTGAAAATATGATTATTCCAATACCTTTTAATATTTTTTTCTTTGCAAATATTTATTGTTGTATTATATATATCTCTTTCAATACATCTTGATATATATTCATTTTTAATATATATATTTATTTTTTTTACAGATTTATCTCTAATTTCATCATTTAAACTTGAAAACATATTATTATTATTGATTTATTATATTATATACTTTCAAATTTTTAAATATAAATTTTGATCTATATCCAATTCCAATTCATTATTTAGTAAATATTTATCAGGTATATCTTCTTCTAAATAATCATTATTTTTATATGTATCTTCAAGTAATTCTTCCTCGTATAATTCAATTTCATTATCCGAATGAGAACATTCATCTTCTAAAGATAATATATTATAAAATTCACCATAATCAGATGTAGTTATATTTATAATATTATTGTTATTAAATTTAATAATATATATATTACCATATATATGAATACTATTTGAATTTTCTTCCAATAAATCTGATAAACCATTTATAGGTAATTTATGAATATTTTTTTGAATACATTCTTCTTGTTCTATATTTCCATGGGCTTCATATTTATCTCCATCTGATAACCACCAATAAAGTAAATGTATGTTTATATCCCGACTTAGTAATGTATTAAAATGTTTAATATCATTTTGAATAGAAATTTCTTTAACTATCCCTAATGTAGTTATTTTAAGAATATTTACTTTCATTATATTTTATATTAAGTATTATATGTATTTATTTAAATAATTATAAATATTTAATTACATTAATATTAGAACCATTTAAATCTTCCATTGTAGAGAATTTAAACCATCTATAATCTGTTTCAATATCTAATTGATCATAGGGGAATGATATAAACATTAATTTTTTAGAATAATTTATAGGTGTTTTCCCCAAATAATCTTCCATATTTAATTTGCGACCATGTATATTATATGTTCCATCTGATAAACAACAATAATGCTTATGTTTCACATTAAATAATTCAATTGATTCACCCAATGGATTAAAGTCTATATCAACATGTTTGTGAAGAGCTTCAATTTTACCCATCATTAAGTCTGATATTCTTTTAATATATTGCTTAATTACAGGATTATTTGGTTTAGAACCAATTATATAATTATTAGGCATACGATCATCACAAGCAAAAGCATTTGTTGATCCAAATGTCACCATATCTCTATTTATTAAATCGAGATATAAATCATTATAGTTTCTTTTTAAAGTAACAGTTCCAGGGTATAACCATAATCCACCATATTTATATAATAACATACCACCTAATAAATCCATAATGTCTTTATCTCTGTATCTATTTTCATTATTTAAATTTAAAGGGAAATCGGGTAAATAACTATGAATATTATCTTTATCTAACACTTGTATATTAAATAAATTACTATCCAAATTGTCAACTAAGGATTTAATAGTTAATTTAATGTATGTTGGAGCATAATCATAATTATTATATGGATATCTTAAATTATTTCTATATTTATTTGATTCTTGGGGAACATAAGTCCATACTTTTATTCTATTATCACTAAATTCAGGAGTATTACTATTTAGAACTTGTGGTTTCATTAGTAAATATAAAACGAAAATGAATATTAATAAAAATAATAGTTCTTTCATATAATTATTATAATATATTAATCCAAATTAAAATAAATTAAATTATCTTTTTTTTCTTCTAAATATATATCAAATATATCTCTATTTAATATATCAGCAGGAATACCATTAATTGCTTTATTTGTTATATCAATATATAATTGAAACGTATTATCACTTCCATCATATATTTCTTGATTATCTTTATCTATTAAAATATTTTGTATAAGTTCCATAAATTTTACATATGTATCACATTTTTCAATATTAATTTCTTGAAATTCATCATAAATAGTTGTTGATAAACGACACATATCAAAACTATAATTTGGATTAAATGGTTTATTATCTTCTTTAATATTAGAATTTGGATAATTATATTGCGAATCTGCCTCACCATATTTAGAAAAAGCATCATTTAAATATAGTCTACCTTTAAATGTAAAGATACATCTACCATAATCAATTATTTTAAATATTTTACCATACGTGGGGACTTTAAAATATTTATTTTCATGTTGGTAATATAAATATTCTTCATTGGTTTCTTTAAACATAATATTATTAACATGTAAATCATTATGTAAGAATAAATAATGTTTTTGTAGATAAGCTAACCCAAAAGTTATTTGAAAAAAGCAAGATATCATGATATCAATAGTAAAATCTTTATTTTGTATGATATCTTCTAAAGTACCATCTAATTTTTCTATAAATAAAGACATAACGGGGATATTTTTAAATTTAATGATATAATCATCTTCTTCTTCAGATTCTGATTCTACCAATTCTTCAGATTCTGATTCTACCAATTCTTCAGATTCTGAT
>Ga0115564_10001813_pt1 | contig 19105 bp, 22 predicted proteins | sample COGITO_mtgs_1105_7_FD_88680 | JGI IMG/M metagenome (GOLD analysis project Ga0115564, IMG submission 88680) | Pelagic marine microbial communities from North Sea - COGITO_mtgs_110523 | ecosystem: Environmental > Aquatic > Marine > Epipelagic | place: Germany:Helgoland, sampling site Kabeltonne...
ACAGGATGAAAAACGCAGATGCCATAATCGTCAAATGGCAAATCGTAGCGTTCCTGCACCTCGGCCAATGAAACGCCTGAAGCACCGGCATGGAAATCCAGTTCTGGAGAACCGATGGCGTGGATGTTCTGCGCAGGTTCTCCTAGAGTCATGACGCGACGGGCTGCGTCGTCGGATGATACGAAATGCTGGCTGGCCAGTTTGCTGTTACAATGGCGGTAAATCTCGTCAATCGTGCCAGAGACCTCTCCGCCTTCGATATGTGCGCATCGGATGTAATTAGTGGCGCAGACCAGCGCACAGGCCAGCGCTTCGACGCGGTCACCATGGATTACCACAAGATCGGGCGCATGTTCTTTCACAAAATCTGAAAAACCAATGACCGTCTTTGCCAATATCATGTCCTGGGGATCACCTGGCCGTTGATTCAGAAACTCATGCACCTGCACACCGGGGGTGCGATGCACTTCGAGTTTCGTTAGCCCGTATCGCTCTAGCATGTGCATGCCGGTTGCGAAGAAAGCGCTGTCAAAACCCGCATCCCGCGTGGCAATCGCCAAAGGCTCCAGCTTGCCAAAGTCGGCCCGCGTCCCTGTTACAAATAGAACTGAGCGTGGCATCCCGTCTTCCAAATCAGTGCGTTATCGGCCGACCCGATGAACTGGTGCGATTAGATTAGCGGGCTGGACTGAGAAAGGAAACGGGCATCACGCAAAGCGAAGAGCAGTTCTTGTCGTTGTCTGGTGCGCAGACTATCATAAGCGCTTGACCTTATCCGGCGTCATCCTTAGGTGACGGGGTCACGAGGCGAGTGGGCAGGTAGGTTATGCAGCGGATTGCAAATCCGTGTAGACCGGTTCGATTCCGGTACTCGCCTCCAATAAAATCAATGACTTGTGTCATTCGTTTGCTCCCTGTCCGTTATTTTTGAAACAAGCTTTGAAACTTTCACGTTTCGGTCTTGTTCCGTTCCATGCGATTTCGTGCGTCTTGAGCTCGGGTAGCCAGCTCTCTTTGCCGGATCGGCCCGCCATATTTTTTTAGCATTTCCACGCCAGAGTGACCTGTGACCGCTTTTACCATCTCATCGTCACATCCAGCTAGATAAAGCTCGATCGTCGCGTTTTTCCTCAAGCCATGCGTTTTGTAGTAGGCGGCCTTCTCGTGCTTCATCTTCTTTTTGATCGCACGCATCTCTTCGGCGACTGTACGATAATTGACCGACCTGCCTTTAGCGTCAGTTACAACGGTGCCCTCAAGACGCTCTAGCCCGCTCAGGTGCGCCTGGAGGCGATCCGTCAACGGGATCCAAAGCGGCTTGTCAGTTTTGCCCTGAGTGAAATCGAATCCATCATCAGAAAAATGCGCCCATTGCATTTTGACGACGTCGCCAATGCGCTGCCCAGTACCAATGCAAAGCTCGTAGACCAAACGTGCGCGTTTGGAGGCCAGGGCCTCGAACTCGGCGCGCACATCGTCTGGCCATGGCTCCCAACCATCACTTTTCTGCTTGAAAAGTGGAATGCCTTTCGCTGGATTGCCATGTTCCTTCTTGATGAAGCCAATCAAGCGCGCGTGGTTCATCAAAACGACCATCACTTGAACGAGATAATTTGCCAGACGCCAGCGATCGGCATTCGCGCGGTGCAACTCATAAATGTGATGTGTCTCGATCTTGGTCGGATCTTTTTCTGCCCAGATCTCTCGTATGTGACTGATGTATCGGCGGTAGTCAGATTTCGTTCGAGGCTTCAGCTTCTTGTAAGCATCACTCTCATAGTAGCTGAGGATCAGTGCTTCGAAATTGCGTTTCACTGGTGCTGGTGCTGGCTTGCCCTTTAGCAACCGATTGTAATGATCCCAAAATTCCGGCGTGCCCGCCTCTTCATGCATCATGACTGAGATGCCACGCGAACGTCGGATGAAGCGCAAATAGCCTCGGTCATTGTAGACGTATTTTGGCAGGCTCTTTCGGGTCATTCGCCCATTCTCAAGTCGCTGTTGAGGAAGTCATCTCCAGATTCGGTTACCGCCATGTTGGCATCTACGATGACGCTGCCATCCGGCTTGATTTCGAATTTTGCGCGCTGCCAGCCCGCCTCCCGAGCTTCGCGGATAAAGGCAGAAGCCGCCTGCTTAGCTTTGGTTTGTGCACTAACCTTGGTCATGGTCGAAATACCTTTCTCACCCAATTAACAACGAGCAGTATCACACTGATCAAAATTGACATTTCCGACGGGACGAAGTTCTGCGCGCCTATCTTTTGCCGCCCGAATGGCCCGAATTACTTCGGAGTTTTGAGAATTTCCGTTGCGATCCGACTCTGCCTTGATCCACTCCTTGAGCTCTTTTGGAAGCCTGAGCTGCATTGGTTTTCGATTGTTCATGAAACGCCTCCAGGTTGAAACCTCAACCACAGTAGTGGCAGTTAGCCACTATTGCGTCAACTGAATCTTATGGCATTGTGCCACCATGGCGGAACAAAGCTCTCAAAATCAGGACAAATTCATAGTTCGCTTGCCCGACGGCCTGCGCGACCGGATACGTCTAACGGCCGAAGCAAACCACCGAAGCATGAATGCAGAGGTGGTTGCTTTGCTTGAAGAGAACTATCCCGCGCCGGTGCCGGAAAATGTCGATGATCCCGCTGCGCGGTTACTTCTGTGGCTTGCGAAAAGGATACGCCGCAGGACACCCAAGCCTGGCACCGCTAGGGAACGGCAGGCAGCACTTTATGAAAGCATCGCGAACGACATTATCGCTCGCATGTCTGATATCGATCGCAGCACGCCGAAGGACGAGCGCGTCTAGCCCGTTTTCAGTACCCAGCCTCTAAATTTTATCGAGCGCAAGAATGTTTAATAAACTTTGGCAACGAACAAAGAGCGTTGCCGCCACATATACTTGGACCTTCATCGTTGTGATGGTCCTGAACCAACTATTGTTCTTCGGACTTTGCCTCAATCCGATTTGCCTGATTGCAGCAATGCCTCACGTCCTTGCAATCACAGTTGCGCTGGGAAGTTGGTTTAACAAGATCAATGGTTGGGGGAATGGCGAGCAACGCGAGGAGCCAGTTTCCGAACCAGCACGGCGAGCTGTTGTTAGACTTCCCGCGATTGGACCAAGCTCGAGTTTTTCCGAATGGCGCTCTGTCTGGACCCCTACCGTTGACCGCGCCAAATGGATACCCAAACGCTTCGCGTCCGAAATTGTTCAAGATTTTCCACCTCGTGAAAACGGGAGTGAGGCTCCCGAACCAGCTTCCGAGCACACTCGGTTCCAGAAAGCTCTTCGTGCAGAGTTTGATATTCAAAACGTGCAATTCATCAAGGAGCAGAAGGCCAAACTGCAGAGCTTTTTCTCATCGGTCGAACGCAATCCTTTGACAGAAGAGCAGATGGACTGCTGTATCTGCATGGACGATGCGGTTCAAATCGTTGCCGCTGCCGGTTCCGGGAAAACCTCTACCATAGTGGCACGTGTTGGATATGCGTTAAAGGAAGGCCTCGCGCTGCCCGAGCAAATCTTGATTCTGGCGTTCAACCGGTCTGTGAAAGAGGAGCTGGAAGCGCGTATCAAGGAACGCCTTGGCGGAATAGAAAATGTCCAACGTATCGACGTAAAGACATTTAACGCCTTTGGTCTCGAAGCGATCGGGAAAAGCACAGGGCGCAAACCCAGATTGGCGGACTGGGTTGAGCCTGGCAGAGACGTTCAAGCGATTTCAGAGATTGTGGATGACCTGCGCCAGCAAGATCCGCGTTTCAGACTAGACTGGGATATGTTCAGAACAGTCTATGGTCGCGACATTGGGGATTGGGAAAGCATAAAACAAACTCGCTCCGACGCGACCGGCCAAGGCAGCATTCAAACTGCAGACGGAAAGTACGTGAAGAGCCAAGAAGAACGGATGATCTGCGACTTCCTTTTCTACTATGGCGTCCCATATGAATACGAATCTCCCTATGAGCATGACACCGTCTCTGAGGAACACTCGCAGTACCATCCAGATTTTTACTACCCTCGCACCAAACTCTATCACGAGCACTTTGCGCTCGATATGAAAGGAAATGCCCCGGCGCATTTTTCTGGCGACTATGTTGCAGGTGTACGTTGGAAAAGAACGTTGCACGAAGAAAAAGAGACGCATCTCTTTGAAACCACATCGTACGGTCTACGAAATGGCGATGACATTGATCGCCTAAGGTTGGAGCTGGAACAACGCGGCGAGACCCTTGAATTTGATGATAGCCGTCCGCCGCCCGGACAAGAACCCATCCCAACAAGACAGCTGGCATCCACAATCCGCGCGTTTCAACAACACGTCAAAAGCAATGGCCTAAGCCATCAAGATCTCCACAACGCAGTCGCTAAACTTGAACGAGGTCACCGTGAGCGGTTGACCCGTTTTGTGAAGCTTTACGAGAGAGTTGCTGATGAATGGCAACGACGTCTACAATCAGAAGAAAGCGTCGATTTTGACGATATGCTGCTGGCCGCCATCCACCACATCGAGAGCGGCGCATACAAAAAACCATACAAAATGGTTCTTGCTGACGAATTTCAGGATGTGTCGCGAGCAAAACTGCGACTTCTTAAAGCTCTTAAGGAAAGTGCTGAACCGTCATCAAACCTTTGCGTCGTTGGCGATGACTGGCAGGGCATCAACCGCTTCGCGGGGGCAGACATCTCAGTCATGACGGGCTTCGAAAAAACATTCCCAAATGCAACCCAGCTGACATTGAGCAAGACCTTTCGATGCCCCCAAATATTATGCGACGCATCCAGCGAATTCATCCAAAAGAACCCAAAACAGATCAAAAAAAACGTCGAAACCACGAACCATCATGAAACGCCGCCGTTACATGTATTCGCAGCCGAAACGATGAGCTCTGCGATGGACCGCCTAGAGGGGCATTTAAAACAACTATTTGGTGCAGCAGAGGCTGGTGATCTCGATATGCCAATCGGCAAGAAGGTCACCGTCATGCTGCTAGGACGGTACCACAAGGACAAGCCCGCAAGCTTCAACGCATGGCAACGTGCATTCGGTGATCAACTCGACATCAGCTTCTCGACGGCGCACGCGTCGAAAGGCCTGGAAGTTGACTACGTGATGCTGCTCAATGTGACCGAAGGCCTGATGGGCTTCCCCAGTCAAATTGTTGATGATCCGGTGCTGCAGTTGGCGATGCCAGAGCCCGATGATTATCCTTTAGCTGAGGAACGTCGCCTATTCTATGTGGCGCTGACGCGTGCCCGTCGCCAAACACGTATCTATACTCTGCAAGACAAGCCTTCACGGTTTGTTATCGAGCTTGCAAAGGACGGCCATACCGAGATCAAGAACGACACCACCACGCTGAAGATTTGCCCAAAATGCGGCAACGGTACACTGAGCCAGAAATCTGGGAGGTATGGCCCATTCGAAGCCTGCAGCGCGCACCCCGAATGTGACTACACCAAAAAGATTTTGTCTTTTAGCTCAAGTAAAACCGCGCCAGTTAAACCGGTTCGACTGAAAGAGCCAATATCCGAAGGCGCTACATGCCCAACCTGCAATCGGGGAACGATGGCTGTTAGGAACGGGCAGAGTAATCAGCCGTTTCTCGGTTGTTCGTCGTTCCCTAAATGCCGAACAACCGCGCCGATTGCCGGTCCGCAAGATGGAAAGGCTAACTATAGCCGCCGCCGTTAGTAAGCCACCCACTCATAACCGTGGTTGCCCTCGTGATCTTCCCATTCAACACCAACGCCTCGCCGCCAATTTGACGAAAAGCAACGACGCGATGGTAGAACCCATTGCGGGGCGGCCGCAGGCGTAGTGCGCTGCCAGCTAAATTCGCCCTGCGTGCCATAGGTGCCCAGACGCAGATTGTAACTTTCTGAGCAATCGTCATCGCGACCACGTTCACGATGGCTATAGTGACGTACGTCCCAAACGCGGATCGAACGAATGAAATCAAACTCCAGGCCGCTGATATCGATATCAGCGCCACCGTCTATGACCTGTGCCAAGATGACCTGAGCATAACCCATCTCGGCCTGGTCACTTGCCTGCCAAACCCGATGAGCCTTGCTTTGCAACGGACTCCGCTCCGCCACCCCCATCGGGCAACGCCAAATCTGCAACGGCGGCTCGATTGGCCAAGGCGTGATCCGCCTGATGAACACAGCACGGGCATGCGCACATTCTGCTGAAGCTGGCCACCCACCAGCAAGGCAAAGCAGAATGGCACAATCAACCTGATAGGCCTTTGCAGCCTGCGGAGCCGTGCTGGAAATGAAAGTTAGGGCTAGCCCGCCAAGCCAGTTGCGGATGATTTTGAGTGACATTTCAATAGATACCTTCCGACCACATTACAATAATATTGTATATTTTCGCTCAACTTCCCCCTTCACACCATATGCGAGCAAGCGCTTAGAACCGCTCGCGCGCGTTTTGTGGAATATATTCCGTAGAGCAACCCGCATGATTTGGCCGAAGACAGGCCATGAAATTTTAGGGAACGAGTAGGGCTAAATATCCAGAATCTAAGAAATTCTAGAGGATTGAGCCAAGAACAGTTAGCTTTAGCTGCGGACATGGATCGCAGCTATGTCAGCGAGATCGAACTCGCCAAATTTTCAGCGTCGCTAGATGTTTTGGAGCGGATAGCATGCGCACTCGAGGTCGATCCACAGGAATTGTTTACCAAGAGGGGCTAGTTGTGCCCGAATTTGAGAATATTCGCGCGACGGCCGAAGCAATCGGCCGCATTACGTGCATCAAGACAGGCGCTGAAATTGGTCTGCTGTACCAGTGGGACAACGGCGACACGAAGGCCGCCCTCTGTGAAGATGACCTACCCGAGACACCGAGCTGTCTGGGGCATGGAACGGAACCGGAACTTGGTGCAAATCGCAGCGAACGGCAGGAATGAGCCCACACTGTGAATTCAATTTTTGTGCTGCGTGCGCTCGCAGCGCGAAAAATGCTGCGTCAGCCAAATATATGATGCTGCCAAGCAGCAGAGAAACCGGTCGTTCATGCATGCCGCGGCGAAGATCAACGGTCGGATTCACACAATGCGGACAAAGCCGACCTTATTACTTCAAGTCTAGCCAGTCATAACGCTCCACTTACAAGAGGAGTAATGTTGCGCTGAACTTGTTATTACCTACGGCCTGCGCGGAAGTCTCAGGGAGCATGGGCGACCTGTTCCGGTATCAGTCCCATCCAATTACCGTTTCCAGAAACGACAATTAAGTCACCGGCACTCAGTGTGTGCAAAATATTTGGATCAATGCTGCAAATTTCATCTGCGAAGTAAGGCTTATTTCGTAGGAAAGCGCCCCGAACACAATATTTTCTATCTCGATTGGGGTTTAGTCCCCTTATCTCTAATTCGACCGCAGTATGAGACCCCGTGAACCTCAAAACAAAGGAGGGAACGCTGCTCTGCAAGAAGACTTGAAAGCAGACAGCAAAGACCAGAATAAAGGCAATTCGTGCCGCAAAGTATTGAAAACGCGATATTTTGCGGGAAAACCTTGTGGCAAAGGCATAATAGTCTATGGCCAAAAAATTTATCACGCCAAAGCCAGAAATAACAAAAAAATAGATCAACCACGTGCTTTCAATATATTCATCGGAAGGCACAACGTTGGGTCTCAGGAGAATTTCTGAGAAAGGCGTGAATGCGATCAGCAAGAGTGCAGCGGTGCGTGCAAAAACAAGGAGTTTTCCTTGCTCGGATAGTAAAGCAGCCATCTCGCCTCCAAGTGTTTCGCGTACGCCACAAAATACAGCGTTTACCGTTACACAGTCGGTTGCACCCAGCAGTGGGTCAAGGTGCTATGCTTTGTAGAAGGGGACGGGGCAAGATCGCTCATGATTTCGCGCAGAACCTTCATGGGGCCTATACCTTTTCCGGGCATTTGGGCTCCTTGCCGCCATTAGATCGATCGCAGCATCTTCACATGATGGGTCAAACTGGCCCAACACGGACGGCCCAAAGCTGCCCTCCAGCAACCATCTCGAATGCTGCGATGCGGCCCGCCAGAGCGGACATTCGCTGCCAGTGCAAAGTCTGATAATTGGTGAACTCACACTTTGCGGACTTTGCCGTCATTCATTTTTCTCGCTTCGCTGACGCAGCATTTGTTCGCAGCTGCGGCACATGTGATGTTGCAACGCAGCGCGTGTCGTCAATCCGGTCATTCATGAGCGTTGTTCTGGCTGGAACTGAGAGCGAGCATTCTCCGGACCGCGTTTGGAATCGAAAGATGCTGACAATACGGAATTTCACTTTGCGCCAAAAGGATTTGCGTAGTCACGGGAAGCGTTCAGATCAAAATCATGTCCGTTATTGACCGCTACAGCACCACTAAGATCGCGATTTGGCGCGGAGGTAAGTTGGCTGAGTGTGCTGCACGGCATCGAATCGAACTAAATGAACTGCGAGGGGGAGTAGTTGAAAATCACCCAAAGTTTGGGGCTACCGGCCAGCATCGGTGGGAGGATGAAGATTCTGAAAGAACTACGGGGTATTAAGACTTTTGATCGCTTGCAACGCATGCCGGAATCGTTTTCGGTTAGGCTTGAATTGGTTGCGAAAGAGTGCAGTGTTACTGGACGTCTTCGTAATCCAGTAGAACTACGCATTATCTCGCTGGGCGTTGAAATTATGGACATTGTCATTGCCAATTGAGTTCTACGTTTACCTTTACCTCGGGGCGGCAGCTGGTGGGCTCATCAACGGATTGGCGGGATTCGGAACAGCTCTTTTTGCACTTGGCTTCTGGCTAAATATCATGACGCCGGTCCAGGCGGTCTCAATGGTTGTTGTCATGTCCGTCGCCAGCGGTTTGCAAGGTGTATGGTTGGTACGAAGGTCAATCGCAAATCAGCCAAGGCGCCTCGCGCGCTTCCTGCTCCCCGCGCTTCCCGGCATACCGATAGGCGTAGCGGCGCTTGCATACATCCCAGTAGAGATGCTTAAGATTATCATCGCAGGTTTCATGATGCTTTATGGCGGATTTTTCATTTTCCGCACCACGTTGCCAAAAATCGAACGCCCCGCACCAATAATCGAATGTATGGTTGGGTTCTTTGGTGGCTTACTTGGAGGTGCCGCATCGTTGTCGGGCGCATTGCCGACGATGTGGTGCGCCATGCGTCCTTGGCCTAAGGCTGAAACCCGCGCCGTGCTTCAGCCTTTTAACCTGGCTGTCCTAGTGCTCGCGTGTATCATGTTTGCTGTCAAGGGAGCCTATACGTGGGATACGCTGATACTCATCGGCTTAGCGCTTCCTGTAACGATGGTCTTTGCCCAGATCGGGATCTCGCTGTTCAAGCGGCTGGACGATGATCAATTTCGTCGCTTGATCATCGCAATGATGTTTCTGTCGGGCATTATACTGATGCTGCGCGCGCTGATTACTTAATTCGAGGCGCCTTCAAGGAAGGTGTTCGCGCGAATGTGGGATATTGCGAGGACCTGGGACATCGCCGAATACTCTGACCGTACTTCACATGCCAGTTGCCTGAGGGTCAGCGCCCTAAGTGAGATCACCGGTGTCTAACGCCGCACAAAGCATCACCAATCTGCGACCAAAAACAAAGGCGCTCTGCGATCCAGAACTCTGGATGTACTCTTGCTCTTCCAATGCCTCAAAATGCGGTTGCAGTATCGCTGTCTCTATATCCAAGGATTTACCCGTGTCAGCCACGGACATCGGTCGATCTGACTTTGCCAATGTCTCTAGGATCAACAATGGAATGAGGCACTCCGATTCCAGTGCGACCTCATCTTTGTGCACATTGATGGGCATACTTTCAAATGACCTCATCCGTGCGGTCGTCACTTTCTCCGTAGCGTTTAAGGGTTGCAGGTCTGGTGCCTTCGTAGACCCGTGCCACGTTCTCAGCGATTTTGGCGTTTTCCCGTTCAAAAAGACAGTCGCCGTTCATGTCGGAGGCGACGATGAAGGGGCCCATGCGGTTGCACTTGAGAACCCACATCGCCTGCGCGAGGCCCAGTTCCTCGTTCCAGTGCACAGCCTCCACATTCTCAACGCCGCGCCCAAGCAGCGCGCCCGTGCCATATCCGACGGTGGAGAGGTAAACCGCGCCGTTGGGAACGAAGTATTCCTTGTAATCCTTCGAGGTCATCCCGCCCTTGCCAACGATCAATTTCGCCCCGGTCTTGGCCATCCATTCCGGCAGCCATTTGGCAAAGCGGAATGATGCCGTCGCTGTCACAGCGCCCATATCAAAAGACCCATCCGCATTGATGCGCGCGGCAGGCGAGCAGTGGAAGTTGGCAGCGGATTGCGAGGGCAACTCCATTGGGATATTCGCTTGATCCTCCAAAGCGCGCATGTAGACGCCTTCGCGCGCGGTGTACATCAGGCCCGTCAGGTAGACGACATCGCCAAGGCGCAAATCGGCGATCGCTTCATCGGTGGGGGTGGTGGACAAGATGACTTCACGTGGCGCGCTCATTCTGCGGCCTCCCGAACAGGTTCCCAGTCAATGGTTTCACGCCGCTGATAGTCGGTAAACCAGTCGGGGTCCGTGCGGTGCTCGACCCGCCCGTCCGCATGGATGCGGGCCACCGCGCGGCGTGATGACAGGCAGAACGCATGCACTGACATGGGCATTCCGCCGGTGTGGCAATACCCCACTTCGATATTGCAATCGATCACCATGTTCTTCCCGACAAACCCCATCGCGCCCATGCCGATAGAGTTGCCAAGCGCTTTGAATTCGTCCTCCATCTTGGCTATTTCTGGGTCGCTGTTGCGCGATCCAACGATCCGCAAAGTCGAGGCGCGTTTGCCCAAGCTCATGCAGATATCCTTTGACCCGCCAAGGCCAATGCCGATGATGGCAGGCTGGCAGGCCAGGCCACGCTTGCCGAAAGCCATCAGGCTGTCGAGGTAGAAGCGCTTGATCCCCTGAATACCATCAGACGGGAACAGCATCCGATAATCCGATCCAAATAGCCCGCCTTTGTGGACGGTGATCAAATCGACCCATGCGCCCTCGGGCTCAAAGCCATACTCGATCTCTGGCGCGCCGATGCCGACGTTGTTGTTGTGATCTGTTCGCCAAAGCGGATGCACTCGGTTTGGGCGTAGCGGAACACCGTTGGTGGCATTCGCCGTCGCGCGGCGCAATGCGGCTTCAAGTGCGACCATACCGCCCTCGACCTGCGCCGCATTGCCCAGCTTCACGAACCAACGCGGCACACCGGTGTCACCGCACATGGCGCGACGGTCCTCTTTGGCGGCCTCGTAGTTTTCCAGCATCGCCTTGAGAACGAAAGACGACAGATCGCCGTCTTCGGTTTTGGCGGCCTCTTGCAAGCCATCAAGGTAGTCTTGCGGGATTTCAATGGCGGCCTTGTCCATCAGGATTTCGGCGGTGGATTGGATCAGGTTTATGGGGATCATTGTGCTGCAACCAGTGTTTCAGGCGCACCTTCAGGCAAGACAGTTTCGCCCGGGCGCACGATGGTGAATTGAACGGGTTCATTGGTCACGTCCACTTGGCCGTTTTTTAGTGTCGCAACCGTAAATGCGCTGTCTTCCATGGCACCCGGCTCTGGGAAATCCTCGCGGAAATGCGCGCCGCGAGAGTTTTCGCGGGCGATCCCGGCTTTGGCAATGACCTCAGATATATCACACAGCGAACGCAGATTGAGCCAGTCATGCCAAGTCAGGTTAAACGCCAGATTGCTGGCCTCAACACCTACATCCATCAACGCCTCAGAGACGCTTACTATCCCTTTCAGCCCGCGCTTCATGCCAGCCTCGGTGCGCATGACACCCACGTCCTCCCACATGGTATTCTGCAACTGCTTTCGCAGCGGCAGGACGAGATCCGGCTTGTGGCTGAGCGGATAAATGGCGCGCTCGAACTCTGCCGCCAGCACATCTTCGTCTGGGTCGCGTAGGCTCATGCCTGCCACATCCCGACCCATCGTGTCGCCTGCGATGCCGCCATAGACGGTGGAATTGGCCACACCATTCCCGCCTAAGCGGTTGGACCCATGAGCGCCGCCCGCGTCCTCGCCGGCGACATAAAGGCCTTCCATCGCTGTGCGCGTGTCCACATCGACCACGACGCCGCCCATAAAGTAATGCGCCGTTGGCACAACTTCGACCTTACCGGCGGCCAGATCAAAGCCACTGTCCGCACATCGGTTGACCATGCCTTTAAACTTCTTGCGCACATTGTCCGGCCCAAGGTGCGCCATCGAGATGAACACGCCCTCCTGCTCGGGATTGTTGTTCTTGCGCATCTCGGCATAGATGCCGCGGCTGACGACGTCGCGGGTGGCGCGTTCGCCTCTGTCGTCATAATCGAACATGAACCGTTGACCTGCGTGGCTGATCAGCTGACCACCAGCGCCGCGCAGGCCTTCTTCCAGAACGGTGCCGGTCATGCGGGTGTGATCCCCGGCAAGCAGCCCTGTGGGGTGAAACTGCACCATTTCCATGTCCCGCAAAGGCAGCCCCGCACGCAAAGCCATGGCCAGACCATCCATCGCCTTGTCACCGGATGGCGTGTGGTATTTGTACATGGTCGGCCCGCCGCCCGTGCCCATCATCATCGTTTTGGCACGCACCAGACGGAACTTGCCCGTGCGCATATCGATCATCAAAACGCCCGCCAGCGCGCTCTTGTCTTTGGTCGGGATCAGACCCACCGCGCGGTGCTCTTGCAGTTTCTCAACACCGGAGGCGAGGACCTTTTCCATCAACCGATTGATGATCTCGATGCCCGTCAGATCGCCTTTGTGCACCGTCCGGTCCGCCGTCTGGCCGGCAAAGGCCTTTTGGTGCAGCGACCCGTTAGCATTGCGATCAAAGAAGCACCCGATCTCGTTTTCAAGCTCGCGAATGCGGACGACGGCCTGTTCACACAAGCGCCACGCCATATCCTGATTGGGCAGCCATTTGCCGCCGTTGATCGTGTCCATGAAGTGCCGTTCAACCGTATCGCCTCCCCCAAGGGCCACGTTGTAGCCGCCCTGAACCATCCGCGTGCAGCCGCATTTTCCGATCAAGCCCTTAACCGCGATGGTGATTTTCGTCCCCTCGGGTGCTGTCTGTTGGGCGTGAAGTGCTGCGAACAAGCCAGCCCCGCCCGTGCCAAGGATCAGAATATCGGTGTCGTGGTGGTCGATGTCAGAAATTTTCATGTTAGATCGCCCTTATAAAAAAGAGAACCGCAATGCAAAACGACACCGCGGTTGCCCCGGCTGCCAGTGTCTTTTGAGGCGCGCTCCACGGCAGCCATTCCATCGCCATCAGGCGCAAGCCGCCAAACATGTGAACGGCCAACAAGAAGACGAGCCCGAACTCGGCGAGTTTCACGACACTGGCCTCGGTCAGATGCAGGAAACCGTCAAGCCGCGCGGGATCGGTCATCGCCATGGCCAGCACCCAGAAATGCAGCGGCAGGAATATAGCGAGAGCCAGACCCGACAGGCGGTGCACGATATAGGCAATCCACAAAGGATGCGCGCGCGATGTGATGTCCTTTGCTGCCTTCATGCGCCTGCGCCTTGTGCAAAGGTGACCGCCCAAACAGCACGCGCGCCCAGTGCGATTAAGCCCAAACCAACCAGCCACATGAACCCGTCCAGTGCTGCGCCCTTAAGCCCGCCCCATTCAAACGCTATGGAACGCAAGCCAATCGCGCCATGGATGGAAACCGCGACTACAAAGGTGCCGTAGAACAAGAACCACAAAACCGATCCTTGCGTCCGACCCAGAATCTCCGCCGCGCTTAGCCCGCCCTGAATGGCATAGATCATCACCGCCAGATGCCCGATCACAAAAGGGGCCATCAGCAGCGCGCTGATCCGTTGAAACATGTAAAGCCGCAAACCCAGCATCAGCGCCCCCTCTTGAAGAAGTTTTTTGCGGTCTCTCGTTTCAGCCCGGCGATAGCTGACATCGGGTCCAGCTCATTTGGGCAATACATCGTACACGATCCCATCGAGTGACAGTTGTGACATCCACCATTGCCGGAAACAGCATCCAGAATCACGACACGCCCTTCGTCCTTTGCATCGTTCAAAAGGGTCCAGGCCCGCTGCAAAGCAGCCGGGCCGAGGTAGTCGGGGTTGCCTGCCACCGTGTCACAAGCGGCATAACACACAGAACAATTGATGCATTCAATTCCGGCATTCGCTTCGACCCTTGTGGCGCTTGCCTCATCCACCGGGGCAATCTCGTCATCTCGTGTGAGAGCGCCATGATGCACACCTTCGGCGGCAACCCATTTATCAAAAAACGGATCCATATCAACAGCCAGATCTTTGATCACTGGCAAGTTGCGCAGCGGCCCAATCGTTACTGCATTGCCGTCAAGCACCTTGGAAATATGGGTGCGGCAGGTCCATCGCGGGACACCGTTGACCATCATGGCACAACTGCCGCACATGCCCACACGACAGGCAAACCGATAACTCAGAGTCGGGTCTACGTTTTGCTGCACCCATGACACAACATCCAGAACGGTCTGGTTTTCATAGGCGGGCACGTCGAATGTATCGACGCAGTCCGCATCGCGCTGGATGGCGACTTTCAGAACCTCTGTCGTCATTTGGAGAAATCCGTAATCACCGCCGTTCCGGGACGCGTCGGGCCCTTCATCGCGCGCAATTCAGCACTTGCCCCCGACAGGGTGACTTCGCGGTCGAGCATTGGTGTAAGATCCACATCGCCCCGTTCGATCATGTCCAACAAAGACGGGTATTTCCACGCGGGCATGCCGCGGGTCCCGTAAAAGGCCAGTTGTTTGGAATAGATGGCACGCATGTTGACCTCCATCATGCCATCACCGGCGGGCATGCCCACATGCACGTGCCGACCAAGGGTGGCGAGACATTCAACAGATGCGTTTGTAGTCTGCGCAATGCCAAGCGCCTCAAGTGAGACCTGCGCACCGCCCTTGGTGATCTCGCGAATGGCCTCGGGCACATCCTGCGACGCTGCATTCACAGCCGCATCTGCGCCCAGCGTCAGCGCATGATCCAGCTTTTCCTGAACGACATCGACGACAATAACCCGTGCGCCCAACATTTTGGCCAGAAGTAAAGCCGACAGGCCAATACCGCCCGTGCCATGCACGGCGACCCATTCACCTGCACGCACATTGGCGCGATCGGTCAAAGCGTGCCAGGCGGTTGTGACCCGACAGCCAAGACCGGCGGCCAGTGCTTCTGACATTGTTTCGGGCAAATGAACGAGGTTGTGGTCAAACGGAACGGCAACAAATTCTGCATAGGCCCCCGGCGCACCAAATCCAGGGACAATGGCGCTTTCACAGGTGTTCGAATGACCCGTCTGACACGCCGGGCAATCACCACAGCCCAGAATGAACGGGGCGATCAGTTTGTCGCCGATCTTGTGCTTGGCCTGCGCGCCTGCCTCGACCACTGTTCCGCAGTATTCATGCCCTAGGATTGACCCATTGGTGACTTTGGGATGACCGCCCACCCATCCATGAAAATCAGAACGACACACCCCGCAAGCAGCCACTTCGAGAACAACGCCATTCTCGGGGCAGCCTGGGTCTTCTACCGTTTCAATGGAAAGGTCTTCATTGAAGTCTCTGACAACAGCTGCGCGCATCATTCATTCCCTTATTCGTTGAGCCAAGTTCTGTACGGCTCCGTGCCCCCCTCGGGACGCGGTGATTTCTTGTCAGGCGTCCAAACCGGCAACGCACATGTATTTGACGGACAGGTAATCCTCCAAACCCTGACTGCCGCCTTCCTTGCCCATTCCGCTTTCCTTCAATCCACCGAACGGGGCTTCCACAGTCGTGATCAGACCAGAGTTGATGCCGATCAACCCATACTGAAGTCCATCATTCAGACGGAAAGTGCGCCCGAGCGATTTGGTATAGGCATACGCCGCAAGGCCAAATTCCGTAGCGTTGGCGGCTTCAATAGCCTCTTCTTCGGTCTCGAACTTGAAGACAGCAGAAAGCGGACCAAAGATTTCCTCGGTTGCGAATTGCATATCGGCGGTTGCATCGGTGATCACAGTCGGCTCGAAAAAGGTGCCGCCTTTCTCGTGCCGTTTGCCGCCAGAGATGATTTTGCCACCCTTGGAGGTCGCATCCGCGATCATCTCTTCCACTTTTTCGACGCCTGCCATATCGATCATCGGCCCTTGCGCGACGCCATCCTGCGCGCCATCCCCGACAACCAATGCCTCGCACGCCTGTTTTAGCCGCGCGACAAAGGCGTCGTGAATGCCAGCCTGTACGTAGAAGCGGTTCGTACACACGCAGGTCTGGCCCATGTTGCGATACTTCGCGATCATTGCCCCTTCGATGGCCGCATCAATATCTGCGTCGTCAAACACGATGAATGGCGCATTCCCCCCTAGCTCCATCGACACTTTCTTGACCGTATCTGCGGATTGTCTGATCAGCACTTTACCAACGTCTGTTGACCCCGTGAAGGTGACCTTGCGCACATCAGGGCTGGCCATAATGGCTCCGGCGATTTCGCGGGCGGAGCCGGTCAGGATGTTGACCACACCGTCTGGGAAACCGACATCCTGGCACAACTTGCCCCAGGCTAGACCAGAATAGGGCGTAGCTGTCGCTGGCTTGGCAACGATCGTGCATCCTGCGGCAAGCGCGGGTGCCAGTTTTCGCGCCAACATGGAGGACGGGAAATTCCACGGCGTGATCGCCCCAACGACGCCAACCGGATGGCGAGTAACCATAAGCCTGCGGTCGGTGGTCGGGGACGGCACAATCTCGCCCTTGGCGCGCCGCACCTCTTCCGCGAACCAACGCACATAGGCCGCACCAATGGCGATTTCGCCACGCGCCTCGGCAAGCGGCTTGCCTTGCTCTGCTGTCAGCAACTGCGCAAGCGTTTCCTGATTGGCCATCAATGCGTCGTGCAGCTTGTGCAGCAGACCAACACGGAAAGACAGATTGCTGCTGGACCAGTCACCAAAAGCCGCTGTCGCGGCTGCAATCGCACGATTGGTTTCGGGCGCGCCGCAATTGGGCACTTGCCCGATGACAGCGCCTGTTGCCGGGTTGGTTACAGCGATGGTGTCGCCGCTGTCTGCGCCGCTCCAGGTGCTACCAATCAAGTTGGCTTGTTGCAGCATACCACCAAAGTCACGCATGGTTTCTTCCTCAATTGACGCGATGAAAAGTGCACTGGACACAGCCGAACAAGCACAGCTCTCACCTTGAATATCAGTAAGTCTTTCTGCAGTGAAGCCATATTTTATTTAGGCAATGTTTAGTTTTTCTTTCAAAAAAACCGCACAAGCGTTACACAGAATTTGGTACCAGATCTTGCAGCTCCAAGGCGCCATACGCCTCTTGTTCGTTGCAAAACCGAACCAAGAGGCGAAAGGACTGAACATGACGATCCGGCAACTGCGAACCCTTGTGGCAATCGCGGACACCAAGACGTTCAGTGCGGCCGCGAAGGTCATTCACGTGACCCACGCCGCGATCAGTCAGCAAATGCAGGCACTTGAGGCCCAGCTGGATATTGAGCTGTTTGATCGGAGCACGCGCACGCCAGAGCTTACGCCAGCGGGGCATCTGATCGTCGCAAAGGCCCGAGCGCTGGTCGACGCCTATGACAATCTGGTGCCCTCCGCCTTAGGAGACGGCGGCCTCAAGGGCATTATCACTCTTGGAACCCTACGTACGACACTGACAGGGCTAACGCCAAAGGCGATGGCAGCCTTGAAATCCAAGTACCCCGAGATTGGGCTACACATTCGCCCTGGGCTGACGGGCGCCTTGCTAACAGAAATTGAACGTGGAGGCCTGGATGCTGCAATCGTTGTCAAACCGAACTTGATGCCTGCCGGTCTGATCTTTCGAGAACTGGCGCAAGAGCCAATGCAACTGATCGCATCCGTCAACGAAACAGAAGAGGACCCAATGGTTCTTTTAAAATCGAGACCATTTATTCGGTACGACAGGAACGCTGTTGCAGGGACACTCATAGACAATTGGCTTGTGTCAAAACGTATTCACGTGGCCGAAACAATGGAATTGGATAGTCCTGAAGCGATTGTTTCGATGGTACACGCCCGCCTTGGCGTATCCATTGTCCCTGATCTTGCGGTCAAGCCCTTCGATATTGTGCCTGTAAAGCGCATGAGCCTCGGCACTGATGCGCCAAAAAGAACTCTCGGCCTCGCTTACAGAGACAACCAAGTCAAAAAGCGGGCACTCGACGAGTTGTTCGATGCGCTCGCGTATGTCATTGAAATGTCGCCAAAGTGACGTTCGCGAAATAAACATAGTATCTTGCCTCAAGAGGCGTGTCCCCTCGACCTGATGTAAGAATATAGCGGTAGTGAGACCGTGATGGTCTTTGTTTCAGTCCATAAGCAACGTGGCAAATTTTCTGATTTCTGCCTCCGCATATCTGTCGCGAAGGAAGATAGGAGCTGCAACATAAATTATTGCAGCGACCATTATGACACCCAAGCACCACTCCGGCAGAATGAAGACCAGAACGCAGCTAAGTAGGATTAGTCCAAAGTCGACCCAACTAGATCCATTCTTCGGCAATGCAGAAAATACGGTTTCCGCCGACAGTGCTTCAGTCTCGTTTTCAGATATTTCAAAAGCTGTAACGGCTCGGTACCCGTAAGCGTCAAAGGAAACCTTGTTGCGGTTCCCGGGCACCAATTGCCACCCGTACTGTACTGCGACCCGCGAAACGTAATCCTCTAAAGCCCGTTGCGAAGAAATCGGTCCGCCCATTCTGATGAGTTGGTATTGGACATTTTCTGGTTCGTGTATTGCGACTTCTGACATTGACCCTCCGCGTCTCGTATTGTTTAGAAACCTATCAGACAAGTCAATTAAGCTCGAAGCCGCGGGACCGGATGTAGTCACTGAAGTCAGCACGCTCGGGCTCGCTATACTGTCGGACTTTGTCTTCTGACCAGGAATATCTTGCGCTTGACCTGCCCCCCGAGGCTCCCTCGTTCATAACGAGAGTTTGCGGGTTTGGATTTCATATTCTTCGTCGTCAGTTTGGGCAAGCGCGTCGTGCGCGGAGCCCTCAAATTGCTCAAGCGCTCG
>Ga0115564_10001822_pt1 | contig 19085 bp, 18 predicted proteins | sample COGITO_mtgs_1105_7_FD_88680 | JGI IMG/M metagenome (GOLD analysis project Ga0115564, IMG submission 88680) | Pelagic marine microbial communities from North Sea - COGITO_mtgs_110523 | ecosystem: Environmental > Aquatic > Marine > Epipelagic | place: Germany:Helgoland, sampling site Kabeltonne...
AACTGCGTAAATAGCGCAAGAATATCATCACCGCGTTCCCGCAGCGGAGGCGCAGTAATCCGCAGCCCAGCCAAGCGGTAAAATAAGTCACTGCGCAATGTCTCTTTCGGCATATGGGCGGGGTCTTGGCTGTTACAGACTGCAATGATCCGCGTCTCAGGCGGGCTGCCTTGCTGATCCAGAAAGCCGAGTAGCCGCGCCTGAACAGCCGGCCCAAGTGTCTCAATATCTTCAAGCACCAAAGTTCCGCCTCTGGCGGCCTCAACCGCCGGCAGTAGGTTATCATCAGGCTGCATGGGGCCGAACAGACGCCCGATTAACGCCTCTTGTTCAACGGCACTGCAAGAGATCAGTGAAAATGTTTTACCAGCCCGGCTGCCGACGGCATGCAGGGCGTGGGCTGCAAGGGTCTTTCCAGTGCCGGTCTCACCATCGATCAGCACATGTCCATCGGCTTGCCCCAAATCCAAGATGTCTTCGCGCAATTGCCGCATGGCGGGCGAGTTTCCAGCCAGTTTTTGAATCAATTGACCCCCATCCGACAACTCGCGGCGCAAAGCCCGATTATCAAGCGTCAACCGGCGCGCTGCAGTCGCCTTGCGCACGATCGCAGTCATATTATCAGGGTCAAAAGGCTTTTCGAGAAAGTCAAACGCCCCAAGACGCATCGCCTCAACGGCCATCGGCACATCACCGTGTCCGGTAATCATCATCACAGGCAAAGCGCTATCACTGCTCATCAATTTCTTCAGCAAACCCAAACCATCCATCCCCGGCATGCGAATATCTGTGATGACGATGCCCGGATAATCAGGGCCGACAACGCTCAGCGCCTCTGCAGCGCTGGCAAAACTTTCGGTGTCATAGCCCGAAAGAGACAACCACTGCGAGATGGAAAGACGCATATCTTTTTCATCATCAACAATTGCAACCTTCATCATTTCAGACATCTTTTATCACTCCGCTGCGGCAATATCATCGGCCAGAATCGGCAGTTGCATCTCAAACAGGGCCCCACCGTCTTCAACGTTGCGAACCAAGAGCCGGCCGCCCAAATCTGTCACGATACCCGATGAAATAGCCAAGCCCAAACCAACGCCCTCACCGGGTTGTTTGGTGGTGTAGAACGGCTCAAACAATGCATCCAGATCATCAACCCCATAGCCGTTATCGCGCACGGTCAGGGTCGCGTGTTCACCGCCAGCCAATCGAATTTCGATCTTTGGGTCCACAACCCCCTGCGTAGCATCAATGGCATTGCGCAACAAATTAACCAACACCTGTTCTATTCGGACCCTATCGCCCAAAACCCAGATCGGGGTCTCTGGGGCTCTGCGGATGATATGTACCGCTTCTTGCTTTAATTGCAGTTCCATCATCGAGAGCACCGCGCCAATTGCACTGTTCAAATTCACAGGCACAAGGCTATCGCCTCCCTTACGTGCATAGGATTTCAATTGCCGGGTAATCGCCCCCATGCGTTCAAGCAGGTCATCAATGCGGTGAAACGACACCAAGGCCTCGTCAGGACGATTCCGTCCGAGCAAAAGACGCGCGCCCGCTAAATAGGTTTTCATCGCCGCTAGGGGTTGGTTCAGTTCGTGGCTAACCGCCGCTGACATTTGCCCCAAAGCGGCCAGTTTAGAACTTTGGGCAATCGTTTGCTCGGCCACTTCCAGGGTTTTCTGCACCCGCTCCCGTTCCGCAATCTCCCGCTGCAGGCGTAAATTAAGCTGTCGAAGGTCTGCCGATTCCTGTTGGAAACGCTGCATACGGTCCACAGACTGTCGACTGAGATAATAGAAGCAAAAAGCCAGAAAGACCGCGAACCCCATAACTTCCAACGCCAAAAACCCGTTCACCCGTTCCCGCACCCCGGCATAGGTCCGAAACCCGGCCATCCGCCAACCACGAAATGCCACCCGGCTCTCTACGCGCATCATGCCTTCACCGCGCAGATAGGCATCCGCAGGCACAGCAGTCCAATCACTCGTCGTCTGAATAGCGCGCTGTATCGCACCACTGGGCAGTTGGCGTGCCAGCGCCTCAGCTTCACCGAGGCCTCGCCAGAGCGGCTCGGTTGACAAAATAATCACTCCGGTGTTGTCAGTGACAATCACAGCATCCGAAATTCCTGCCCAAGCATGTTCGTATTTTTGCAGATCTGCCTCGACAAAAATCACGCCAATGGTCACACCTTGGCTTTCTATCCGCCGAGAATAGATGAAATTATAGGCTCCAACCTCGTCTTTATAAACGTTGAACATCGTGGCGTCCGCCCCCATGGCTTGGGTGTAATAGGGTGCGTCTTGATGCCGTGACCCAAGGCGGGTGCGATCGGTCGACGCCACCACCCGACCCTCCGCATCTAGGAGCGTGAGCGTTTCCGCGCCGATTTCGTCTACGAACGAAATCAGGCGCTGTGTTGACTGTGAGAAATTACCTGAATTCAGCGCACCTATCAGCGTGGGGTCGCGCGCTAAGAGCTGCGGTACAATAGCTGTTTGCCGCAATTCACTCAGCAGCGTGCCACTGTAAAGTGCGAGCCGCAGTTCTGCTTGATTGCGCGAGGTTTCGGTAAAGCGGTCAATCAAAACCCGGTTGGTGACCCATATAGACGCAATCGCTAGTACTATAAGAAACACCAAAGCAAGCCTGATCCGCCATTTAATCTGCGCGGTAAGAGCGGTCTCTTGATTTGCTTGTTGATCCTTTTCCATACGTTACAGTAGGACCGTTGCGCATAATTCTCAAGTCATGCGGCGGCCATTTGCGCCATCAAACTGGCGAAAAGCCGCTGCCCATCGGCACTGTGATGTTGCCTATCGACAGCGCGCTCAGGGTGCGGCATCATCCCCAGAATACGCCGGTTTTCAGACAAAATTCCTGCCACAGACCCATCTGACCCGTTCGGGTTATCCACGTAGGTAAATGCAATCCGGTTATCGCCCTCCAATCGCGCCATCACCTCTGCGTCTGCGGTGTAATTTCCGTCGTGATGGGCAATCGGAATCTGCACACGCTGCGCGGCGCTATACTCCGATGTGAAGACACTATCGGTGGTGCCAAGTTTCAGGTCGATCGTTTTACTGATAAATTTCAGGTCCACATTTCGAAGCAATGCGCCCGGCAACAATCCGGTCTCTGTCAAAATCTGAAACCCATTGCAAATGCCCAACACATATCCGCCCCGCTCGGCGTGGGTGATGACCGAGCGACAAATCGGAGAATTTGCTGCAATCGCCCCACAGCGCAGATAATCCCCAAAAGAAAATCCACCCGGTAACCCAACAATATCAATTCCATCCGGCAGCGTCGTATCCTTGTGCCAGACCATTGTCACCTCAGCACCCGTGGCTTCGAACGCCACAGCAAGATCGCGGTCACAGTTTGATCCTGGAAACACAATCACCGCGGCGCGCATTAGATAAACTCCACGTGGTAAGTTTCGATCACCGTGTTGGCGAGCAGCTTGTCACACATCTCACCAACCCGTTTTTCGGCCGCCGCGCGCTCCGTTTCGATCAAGTCCAACTCAATCACCTTGCCTTGACGCACACCCTCGACGCCTTCAAAACCCAAGGTCGCAAGCGCATGGCGCACCGCTTCGCCCTGAGGGTCGAGAACCCCGTTTTTCAACATAATATGTACGCGCGCTTTCATGTCGTCTCCTTACGGTCATAGGGGCACTCGGGGTGCGTTAGTTGATCAGCGTCGGCTTGCCCATGGGGGCGGCGTTTTTCGGCATAACGCCAAGCCGCCGCGCGACTTCGGTATAGGCGTCGGTCAAATTGCCCAGATCGCGCCGAAACACATCTTTGTCCAATTTTCGGCCGGTTTCGATATCCCATAACCGACAGCTATCGGGGCTGATTTCATCGGCCACGACAAGCCGTTGGAAATCGCCATCATAAACCCGGCCAATTTCGATTTTAAAATCAACCAACCGGATTCCAACCGCCATCATCACACCGGACATGAAATCGTTGACCCGCAGCGCAAGACTTAGCACGTCGTCCATATCTTGTTGGCTGGCCCAGCCAAAGGCGGCAATATGCTCTTCGGACACCAATGGGTCGCCTAGCGCGTCATCCTTATAACAATACTCGACAATTGGGCGTGGTAAGGCGGCCCCCTCTTCCAGCCCCAACCGGGTGCAAATGGTTCCAGCGGCATAGTTGCGTACAATAATTTCTAGCGGAATGATTTCGCAGGCCCGAACCAATTGTTCGCGCATATTCAGGCGTTTGAGAAAATGCGTCGGAACACCGATATTATTCAGGCCGGTCATGAAGAATTCCGACAAACGGTTGTTCAGAACCCCCTTACCGTCAATGACTTCCATTTTCTCGGCATTAAATGCGGTGGCATCATCCTTAAAATACTGGACGATAGTCCCAGGTTCTGGCCCTTCATAAAGAATTTTAGCTTTGCCTTCATAGATTTTGATGCGCCGCGCCATTTTATTTCTTTCTATATTCGGGAGCCGAGTCTCAGCCGGTGGGCTCCACATAGTATATGGGTTGAGTTGCTGCAAGCGCCGCCATGTAGTTTGACAGTTTGCGCACGTGCAGACAGGGGGACCATAAGCACCAACCCCACACATTCAGTGCCCATTGGCGGTGTAAGACACCCAGCATTTGGACAAGAATTCATAATCTTGTTGAGAAATATGCATTTGTTTCATGTCTACTTACGTGACAATGCGTGACAACGGGTTTGTGGCTAAATAGGACCGGGACTAATGACCAATGCGTTATCACGCTTGCTGAACAAAAAAGGCTATTTGCTGGCCGATGGGGCCACCGGGACCAACCTGTTTAATATGGGGTTGATGTCAGGGGATGCCCCCGAACTGTGGAATGAAACCCGGCCAAGAGATATTCTTAAATTGTATCAGGACGCGGTTGACGCCGGCAGCGATCTATTTTTGACAAATTCTTTCGGTGGGAACAGCGCACGCTTGAAACTGCATAACGCCGGGCACCGGGCGCGCGACCTTTCACGTATTGCGGCCGCACTCGGACGTGAGGTCGCCGATAAAACCGGCCGGCCTGTGATTGTCGCAGGTTCAGTCGGCCCAACCGGAGACATAATGGCACCACTGGGGCCCCTGACCCACAGTGTGGCGGTCGAAATTTTCCACGAACAGGCTGACGGCCTGAAAGAGGGTGGCGCCGACGTCTTATGGCTTGAAACAATTTCCGCGCCGGAAGAATTTCGTGCAGCTGCTGAAGGTTTTGCCCTGGCCGGTATCAACTGGTGCGGCACGATGAGTTTCGACACCGCCGGCCGCACTATGATGGGCATGACCTCTGAGGCGATGGTCCAGATGGTTGAGGCGCTGCCCAACCCACCGCTTGGATTTGGCGCAAACTGCGGCACCGGAGCCTCTGATTTGTTACGCACTGTTTTAGGATTTGCCAGCCAACGCAGCGCTTTGCCGATTATTGCCAAGGGCAACGCCGGCATTCCAAAATATGTTGACGGCCATATCCATTACGACGGCACACCCGAACTGATGGCCGATTATGCGGTTATGGCGCGTGATTGTGGTGCGACAATTATTGGTGGCTGTTGTGGCACCATGCCGGAACATTTAAGTAAGATGCGCGCCGCCCTCGATGAACAACCAAAAAGTGTTCCGCCAAAACTGGAAGACATTGTCGCCAGAATCGGGCCGTTCTCATCAGCCAGTGACGGCACTGGCGACACGGACGCAACACCCCCACGCCGCCGTACCAGACGGGCCACAAAAGCCAAACAATCGCAACAGTAAGCCGTATCTCGATTGCCGTTTCAAAATCAGATCAACACCCAGACAAAACACTAGCAGCCACAGCCGAGCCAAGACTTGATCGCGCGAGAATACCAACCAAAAGAAGGCCCAAAACCCAATTTTAGATCGATAAGTCGGTAGCGAAACCGTCAATGTCGCAATCCGAATAGTCTGAAATGGGCAAATTGATCAGATGAGAGTCACTATAAGCCGCATTCTGCGGCCACACAATCAAGGAACGCGCCATGTCGGAACAAGACGACGAAATCATTCTGTCAGAGTTGGATGACGAAGAACTGGTGCAGCAAATGTTTGACGACTTGTATGACGGTCTCAAGGAAGAGATCGAAGAAGGCGTTAATATCTTGCTTGGCCGGGACTGGGCGCCCTATCAGGTCTTAACAGAAGCCTTGGTTGGCGGCATGACTATTGTCGGCAAAGACTTTCGCGATGGTATTTTGTTCGTGCCAGAGGTTCTGTTGGCCGCAAACGCGATGAAGGGTGGCATGGCCATCCTTAAACCTCTGTTGGCCGAAACTGGCGCGCCGCGCATGGGGAAAATGGTTATCGGGACCGTCAAAGGCGACATTCATGACATTGGCAAAAACCTTGTCTCAATGATGATGGAAGGGGCCGGATTCGAGGTCGTTGATTTGGGGATCAACAATCCGGTCGAAAATTATCTTGAGGCTATCGCGACCGAAGAGCCCGACATTCTGGGCATGTCAGCACTATTAACCACCACAATGCCCTATATGAAGGTGGTGATAGACACATTGATTGAAAAGGGCATCCGGGATGATTATGTCGTTCTGGTGGGCGGCGCACCGCTGAATGAAGAGTTTGGAAAAGCGATCGGCGCCGATGCCTATTGTCGCGATGCTGCCGTAGCGGTGGAAACTGCGAAGGAATATATGGCGCGCAAACACAATTTGATGGCTGCCAGCTAAAAATCTATGCGCCGCACCAACGTTGGAGCCGCTAACGCAGGTGGTGAGATGCCCAAAAAAGGAGCCGCTGCTTGTCCCCGCGCCGCACCCCAATTCCAGCTCAAGAGGAACCTGGCGAAGTTGCCGATGCAGATCGGGTGTTATTAATTGCATGTGGTGCACTGGCGCGTGAAATCCTTGCCATTACCAAAGGTCACAGTTGGCACCATATGGACCTGACCTGCCTGCCGGCACTGTTGCATAACGCGCCCGATAAAATTACCGATGCCGTACGGGCATGCGTGGCAAAGCATCGGGACAGCTATCAAAACATCTTTGTTGTTTACGCCGATTGCGGCACTGGGGGCCAGTTAAAGTCCGCCTGCGATGATATGGGTGTCAAGATGATTGCCGGCCCACATTGTTATTCATTTTACGAAGGCAACGAACGCTTTTCCAATGAACATGCAGATGAAATAACCGCCTTTTACCTAACGGATTTTCTGGTCAGACAATTTGATGCATTCTTTTGGAAACCGATGGGTTTAGACCGCCATCCCAATCTGCGCGACATTTATTTTAAGCATTACACAAAATTGGTTTATCAAGCGCAAACCGACGATCCGGCCCTGACTGAGAAAGCCAGAGACTGCGCCAACCGGCTAGGCCTTGCATTTGAACGACGCTATACCGGTTATGGTGACTTAGAAACCGTCCTGCGCGATCAATCCGCTTTATCTATTTGAGCATTGGCCACGCTCTGTATCCGCTCTACCATCGCCCGCACACCATTAGAGCGCTGCGCCGACAAATGCTCATTGAGCCCAAGGCGGGCCAGCTCTGACAACGCATCAACCCGTGACACCTCTTGTAGGGTTAGCCCGTTGTATAAGGCTTGCAACACTGCAATCAGACCGCTGACGATCATCGCATCGCTATCGCCTTCGAACGAAAACCTGCCCGCGTCGATTTTTGGAAACAACCACACTTGCGAGGCACAGCCCTCAACCTTGGTCGCAGGTACCTTTAGCGCGTCATCAAAGGCCGGCAAAGATTTACCCTGCTCGATGACATAGCGATACCGCTCTTCCCAATCCTCAAGAAATTCAAAGTCTGCCACGATGTCTTCAAAGGCTGCGCTTGCCATGTATTTTCCTCGTTTCCGTCACGTCTGACCTAAGTCTTCAGACTGAAAACGTCCAGTACCAGCTTGAGGGTTTCCAACATTTGCGCAATGAGGTAGCCGTTATGTAAGGATAAACGGAGGCTTTTATGAAATCTTTTATTTTTCTCCTACTCACGGCCTCGCTGCTGACCACGGGCTGCGAATCAACCCGTGATTCGAAAGCAAACCCATTTAACTGGTTTGGGGGATCAAAAAAGGAAGGCAACCAAAGCGACGCAAAAACCGCATTAATCCCCAAGAAAAAGCTCACGTTATTTACGATGAAAAAAACAGAAGCCGTTTATCTGGGTCAGCCAATCGATAAACTCTCGACCCTGATAATGGATGAGGTGCCGGGTGGGCTGCTTATTCAGGTGACCGGTATGGCGCAAAAAACCGGCATCTATGACGGTCGATTGATCCCGTTGGACAGCCCAGATACCTCTGTACTAGAGTTTCGATTTGACGTCATCCAACCAACCGATGCCGCCGGTGGGCCCGCCGCTTCAAGAACCATAACCGTTGCAGCATATCTTACAGATCAAGACTTAGGGACGGTCAGCACAATCCGAGTTCGCGGCGCAAATAACACGCTAACAAAACGGCGTTAATGGCCGCTTACAGTTTGATAATTCGGATATTAGTGCCTTCGGCCGCTAGCCCAATCTGACCTTCACACAGTCGCAGCGCATCTTCGCCAAATACCTCTCGGCGCCACCCCTTCATGGCGGGAACATCCCGCAGACCCGCGGCGATCGCGTCCAGATCGGCACTGCTTGCAATCAGCTTTGAAGCAACCCCTGAATCCGATGCTTTACTTTTCAGTAGGACACGCAGCAAATCTGACAGCGCTGGATTGACTTGCAGTTTCTCACGCCCCAGATCAGGCTGCGGCAAAAGCGCCTGCGGGCAATCCAATCCCAGTTGAACAGCGGTTAGAATGCCTTGGGCGATATCCCCCTTGCGCGCCTCACGCATTAACAGTCGCGACCTATTTAAATCGTTCAAATCTCGTGGCTTAGTTGATGAAAGTTCAACAATTGCATCATCTTTGTAAACCCGCGTTTTCGGGATATTCCGCGATTGCGCATACTGCTCGCGAAACTTGGCCAATTCGCGCACAATCGCAAGAAATTTTGGGGATGTGTTGCGTGTTTTCACCCGCATCCACGCCTCATCAGGTTCAGTGATATAGGTAGCCGGGTTAGTCAGAATTTGCAGCTCTTCCTGTACCCAGCGCGTCCGGCCCGATGTTTCCAGAATGCCAGCCAGATGTTCATAGATAACGCGCAAGTGCGTCACATCAGCTAAAGCATAAATCTTCTGCTCGTCAGTCAACGGACGCCGTGACCAATCGGTAAAGCGAGATGATTTATCCAAGGTTTTCTTGGCAATTTTGCGCACCAGTGTTTCATAACCGACCTGTTCGCCGAACCCGCAAACCATCGCAGCCACCTGAGTATCAAACAGCGGGTCGGGAAAAACCCCGGCATCGACAAAGAAAATCTCAAGATCCTGGCGCGCCGCATGAAACACTTTAACCACCGAAGTATCGCGAAACAGATCATAAAGTGGCGCAAGCGATAACCCGTCGGACAGGGGATCAACCAGCACAGCTGTATCGTCATCTTTGCCCGGCATGGCCAATTGCAACAGGCACAATTTAGAATAATAGGTGCGCTCGCGCAGGAACTCCGTATCAATCGTAACATAAGGGTGTTTTTGAGCCTCGGCACAGAATGCAGCCAGTTCAGATGTGGTTGAGAGTGTTTTCATTGACTCGGAGACTTCTTTTACGGCTGGTATTCTCACCCTGACTTTCATAGGGCAAAAAAAGACGGATGAAAAGCGACCAAAGTCAGGTCAGATAAACTGGCGCGGCATTTCCTGTCATAACGCGCCGTAATACCAATGGGTATAAGCAATGTTCTTTGATTAAAACCCGCGCTGCCAAACTTTTTGCGTCGTCATTTTTCAGGATCGGCACAACGGCCTGGCCAAGTACCTGCCCACCGTCCAAGTCTGGGGTAACGTAATGGACAGAACACCCTGCAAAGTGGTCGCCGGCCTCTAACGCCCGCGCATGGGTGTTCAAACCTTTATACTTTGGCAACAGCGACGGATGAATATTGAGTATTCGCCCCACCCATGGGATGACAAAACCAGCCGTTAAAATGCGCATAAACCCAGCTTGACAAATCATATCAGGTTTATAGGCCGCCAAGATCTTCGAGAGCTCAGCCTCAAAGGCGGCACGATCACCAGCAAATGGTCGATGATCCAGCACTGCAGTGGCAACGCCGCGCGCCTCGGCCTTTTCCAAGCCGCCTGCCCCCGGCACGTTCGACACAACCAAAACCGCGCGCCCCGGATGATCAGCTGTCAGGCTGTCAAGCAATTGCACCATATTAGAACCGCCACCTGAGATTAGGATGGCAATCCGCTTTTTCATAGCAAGCTGCCCTTATAGACCACGCTTGATCCTGCTGTCACACAGCCCAGTACGGACACTTTCTCGCCTTCTGCGGTCAACTGCCGAGACAACGCGTCGGCCCGATCCGCTGAGACCGCCAAAACCATGCCAATGCCGCAATTAAAGGTTTTAAGCAATTCACTGGACTGCATACCGCCTGTCGCTGCCAACCATTGAAAAACTGGTGGCAAATCCCAACTATCGAGATCAATCTGCACGCCCATACCATCTGGCAGAACCCGCGGAATATTTTCCGTCAAGCCACCGCCAGTGATATGAGCCAGAGCATTCACCCCGCCCAAATTGATTGCCGACAACGCGGATTTGACATAAAGGCGCGTCGGGGCCAACAGAGCCGCGCCCAAAGTCCCCGTTGCAAACGGGCAGTCATCAGCCCAATTAAGACCTGACACCTCAACCAATTTGCGCACCAACGAATAGCCGTTGGAATGTACACCATCGCTGGCCAAGCCCAGCAGAACATCGCCTTCGGCAACGTCGGCCGGGAGGGCGCTGCCGCGCTCCATCGCACCGACGGCGAATCCTGCCAAATCAAAGTCACCGGCCTGATACATCCCTGGCATCTCGGCAGTCTCTCCGCCGATCAAGGCGCAACCAGACTGCTCGCAGCCCGTGGCAATCCCTTGAATAATCCGCACGGCGTGATCGGTTTCAAGCCGGCCCGTTGCAAAATAATCCAGAAAAAACAGGGGCTCTGCGCCTTGACACACCAGATCATTCACGCACATCGCCACCAGATCAATACCTATCGTGTCCACCACGCCAGTATCGATCGCAATCCGCAACTTGGTTCCAACACCGTCGGTTGCCGCCACCAGAACCGGGTCGGCAAATCCTGCGGCCTTTAGATCGAAAAGCGCGCCAAAACCACCCAGACCAGCCATAACACCGGGCCGCGCAGTGCGCTTAGCTGCGGGTTTAATTTGTTCTACCAACGCGTTGCCAGCGTCTATATCAACTCCGGCGTCCGCGTAGGTCAAGCCATTCTGCTGATTTGTCATGGGCATGTCCTTTTATCGTTTGTTGGTTCGCCTAGACGATTGTCGCCATTTAAGCAATCTGAAAGGCTTGACGCGCCGAGTGGGTCTGCTAGCTAGGGACCCGGATGGGCCTGTAGCTCAACTGGTTAGAGCAGAGCGCTCATAACGCTTTGGTTGCGGGTTCAAGTCCTGCCGGGCCTACCAAACATCCTCGAAACCAGCACATTAAGTCGAAGGCAAAATCACTGTAGGCGACAGTGGGCCTGAACCGGCTTGGAAAAATTGTCAAAATTAATATCGCTGGTATCAGGATATGAATTGCAAGACCCTCTAGCATTTAAATCCTGCACTTTGAACCAAGCAAGGATCAGGACGGAGGTATAAGATGACCTGGCTCGACCAGCCTAAAGATGCGACTTGGATTCACCTGTCGAAAAGATTATCGCGCGATGCCATTACGGCATTCTTATGATATCCGACAGCGAGATAAACTTATAAAAAATCTGAGCAAACACACCTCTTCTTTCAATTCTAAGTTTAGCCTACTGTGTAAATAGCTGTGTAAATGCACCCCATAAAATTCAGAGCCTCTTCACATCTAAGATAGAAGGCCTAAATTCTACTTGGTAGTATAAATTCACCAACAACCACGTTTGAGCAAATTACAAACTTTATATAATAAAATCGTGATGAACATTTTACGAATTGCGTCATCCGACGATGGCTGAGTTCTCAAAAACATCAAATTGCGTTGCTTGATGTCATAAATACACTTGCCAGTTGGGCCGAGTTGCACTTTATCTATTTTTCAATGCGCTGCTTGGAGATTGTAGGCTAAGATGGATGAAACTGATATTAAAACCTTTGCAGATATTACACTCTCTAACCGAAGACTCGTCCAGAGAGGTAAAATTGGTGGCGTAAAATCTCTCAGCTCAATTCCACTCAGTTCCTACGCCAGTTCCAAAATGGAAAGCGTATCAAAACCATACTTTGTCGTTCTGTCAGCCCTCTGTCTGATCGGAGCACTAGTTATTGTACTTACCGCTTCGAATTTCTCTCCTCAGTTGTTGACAAGTGTGGACTTATTTTTAGGAATTGAGAACGTTGCAGTTTCGGGTTTGTTATTCCTTTTATCTGTGTTCTTTTTGCTTTTATTTGTAAAAACGCTTACTGCCAAAATTACGATCGAATCCACCGGCGGCCAGACTATTTCGGCGGAAGTTTCAGGCAAACGGGACTCCATTGAAGACTTCGTAGATTCGATCGATGAACAGGTATATCTCTTTCTTAAAGCGATGAATAACAATAACACCCGCCACAGCGCGCCCCAAGCCGAGCCAGTTGTTCAAAAGTTCAAATCGACAGCCCTAAGTGACCCCAAGCAAGAAATAACCGTAACCTCCTCAGCAGATAGTAAAAATAAGCAAGCTCTCTGAATTTTGGGACGTATGGTAGTCATATAAAGAACAGGGGGATTAGTCTCCCTAACGTCAAAATACTGGTGCCGCAAACTTTCCCCGGGTTGACCTCTAGGCGCGCGCGAATCAGCTGGGATCGTAATCATATGGAATTTCCGCGGAATAAAGAGAAAACAAGCGCGCCAGTTCCACATCCATCGTCGGGTATCACAGCATCGTATTTCAACACCGGGATTAAACTTAGATACCCATCAGCACTTTTGGTGCCGCTTCAAGTATAGTTTTCCAATTTGCGCCGTAATCGACGCAAAATTAGGAGCCATTTGCTGCGGTTCAGGGGCTTGGATGTGACTGCCAATCCACGCCAATAGTGCCATTCTTCTGAACATGATGAACGTCTCGATCTCGGCCTCGTCCTCGGCACTTAAGCCCCGAACCGACCGATACCCCCGGACCCACGCGGCTTTGAATGTCGGGATACGCGGGTCGTCTTCGATAAAGCTAATGCTGGCGGCAAAATCGTAAAGAAACCATCCATGGCCACAATCGTCAAAGTCAATCAACCTCGTGCCCTCTTGGCCCACCAGTAAATTTGCCAGCCGCATATCGGCATGAATCAAGTTAAAGCGCTCTGGCGCCTTGCCAAAGGCCGCCAGACGCGCACAAACGGTCTCTTCAACCTCCTCCAGAACCTCGGCAATGTCTCGATCGACCAAAGGCGCATCCCGCCAGTTGCCCCATGTTGCTGCCGGGCCGAAGACCGCATCTGCATCCCATGTCAGCCGTTCGAAATGTGTGGGTTTCACCCAACTGATCGCGTGGTCATGGCAGCGCGCGGCGATGGCTCCCAATTCCTGAAAGCCATACACCATATCCACACTTTCGTCTGGGGCGTCGCCATCGACGAAGCGAAACAGCACCATAAAACGCGCATTATTCAGTCCGTCCGTGTTTCCAAGCTGGATGGCACGCCCATTACGACCAAGAAAATAACCCGGCGTCTTGATCACCTTTTCGCGCCCCAGCGCTTCTAGCCAAGCAAGTTCACTTTCGATGGCGCGCAAAGTGTGATAGTTTTCTCGGTGGATGCGCAGAATTGCCTGATAGCCCTGCGACGCCTCGACCAGATAGGTTGTGTTTTCCGAGACATTTATCAGCCGCACGCGCGCATCCTCGGGCACATCCCAAAGCGACAATGACTGTTCGGCCAGTTTTTGCAAATAACTCAGTGAAGTCTGCAACGGTAGGTCGAAAAGTGACATTTGCTATTTCCATTTGTGGCCCGACTAAGGTTTAATACCGCCACAGGTACTTTTCAAAACCACTTATGGTGCGATGGCTATGAGCCTTTTGCAGCGCAATGCCAAACGCCGTCATTACGATTTCATCCCCCGCTGCATAAGCCGGTCTGCGGCATCATGCTACAGTTTTTCGCTGTCTGAGGTTTTCCCGTGCCGCAGCATATGACCGTAGACCATAGAACCCAAAACCGGTCAAAAGGGCGTTCTGTCATGGTCGCAACTCTGTTTCGCGGGGAGTCGAGACCGTTGGCAACTATTGCGCTCTTGAAGCATCCGAAAATCCAGCCCGTTACTGTCAGTATTTAAAATTTACAGATCAATCAGATGGATAGGATATAAATAGTTGGTTAACAGCCTTTCTTCCGCGCTTGGCTACAAGGCACAAAGAGCCAGTATAAAGATAAAACCACTCTGTCACTCGATAGTAGGAGGCTGATACATTTCTATCAGTTGAGCAAAGCCGCCAATCATATCTAAATCGCTCATAAAAGTTGATTTATAACCGACACCGGTCTATCGGTATAGGTAATCAAAAGATCATAAAGAGCTGTTTCATGCAAAACCGATCCTCTGTACTTTTTGCTATCCTACTTTGTTTCACCGCCAGCATTAGTTGGGGTGCGGACACTGAGGTGGATGAGACCGATCTGGTCCCCAGAATGGGAATATTGTATAAAAAATTCTCGACTGAGGCCTTCACTGGCCTCGTGGTGAAATATTATGCTGATGGTCAAATAAAAACCAAATCCGAATATAAGAACGGCCTCGAGGTTAAGATTTACGAGCAGTATTATGAAAACGGTCAAGTCGAGTTTGCGGGTACTTTAAAAGACGGATTACGCGACGGTTTGTGGGAATTCAATTATGAAAACGGACAACTTCTTCGGAAAGTCGTCTACAAAAAAAATGAATGGGAAGGCCTTGTTGAAACCTACAGAGAGTCAGGCCAGTTGCTGAGTAAAGGCGCTTACAAAAGCGGCAAAGAACATGGCGTGTGGGAACATTATAAAGAAAGCAACGACCTCGAATATCGGGCGCATTACACCGATGGTGTTAAAGATGGATTATGGGAGCAGTACCACGACAACGGTCAACTCAAAATGCTTGGTAATTGGAAAGCCGGAAACATGGATGGGGTGTGGAATTACTACCATGAAAATGGCCAATTAAAACGCACCGTTGGATGGAACGATGGTCAACAAGAAGGGCCGGAAGAAACCTATTATGAGAATGGCCAGCTCAATTTTAAAGTGGCTTGGCAGAACGATGATAAAGAAGGATTAGAGGAAGTTTATTACCAAAACGGCGACGTAAAACATAAAGTGTCCTATGAAGCCGGGAAAAAATATGGTCCAGAAGAATCCTATTATCAGAATGGGAAAATGGCATTAAAATCAACATGGATAGAAGATCACAAAGACGGGATATCCGAAGAATATTACGAAAACGGACAATTGAAACTCCGCGAAGTCTGGGCAAATCAAGTTAAAGATGGTCTGGAAGAAATTTATTATGTAACTGGGCAACTTCAGCACAGGGTCACTTGGCAAGGCGGCTACAAAAATGGGACTGAGGAAAAGTTCTATGCAAACGGACAACCAAAGTTAACTGGCACGTGGGCCTTAAAAACCAAAAATGGGCCATGGGCAGAATTTCGTGAGAACGGCCAACTGGTACTCACCGGCGTATATCGCGGAGGACAGAAACAAGGCCGTTGGAAAGAGTATTATCCAAACAGCCAATTGAAAAACAATTCAATGTTCGACAAGGATAAAAAACAAGGACTTTTTCTGGCTTATTACCGCAATGGAAAATTATCCATGAAAGGCAATTATACGGCTGATAAACGCAGCGGAAAATGGGAATTTCACCGGGAAAGCGGCGCATTTGACCGCGTGGAAATTTTTGACGACAACTAGGTTGTCACCCAATAGATCAATCACAAGGCTCATAAACTCGGGCGACCACTGGCGCGGGCGCATTTTTGCGGATTGGACGGACCATCAGGACAGTCATCCAAAATCCGAAAAGCTACAATAGTTGGCGCTGTGGCTTGCCGACACACAGCCATCCCGATATCACAGCCGGTGGTCGTTTATTTAAAATTTCCCTATCCCCACAACCAAAGCGCCACAAAGTCAGGCCAGCGAATATCAACCAGTTTAAATGGGACCCCAAATCACCTGTGCCAAATGCTCGCGGCCGCGACCTTTGATCGCAACGACGGGTCACGTCACAGCACAAATTTGCCAAACTCATTGCAATCTAAGAAGGCAGCCCCCAACCTGTCAGTTATACAGAAACAATATGGAACCCGGCGCATGTCCTGCTGGGCAGGTTTGTCTCTGTCTCGTCAACCACACCAACAACGACGCATAAGGTTTTGACTGTTCAAGCCAATGGGTTCGCCCATCAGCCTAAAATATCTCAAAAAATGAAATGACAGACCCTTTTTGGCAGGTTTCGGGCAACCGCGATTATGGCGCTCCTCTTTGAGGTTCGTTAGCATCGCAATCGCGGACAAACGGACCAAATCAGGCTGTTGTGATGCCAACCGATCCAAAGCAAGCAACACGTTTCTTAAGCGCTAGAAAATTAAGTGACCGACCGCATCTAATATGGCATCGGATGCGCTTTATGTGCCAGATCAAGCTCAGTGATGCACTCCGCGCTTAATTCGACGTGGGCGGCCCTTAAAGCATGGTCTAATTGTGCCAGACGGGTGGCGCCGAATATTGCCGAAGCCATGAAAACGCGGGTGCGACACCACGCCAATGCCATATGAACCGGATCTATATGATACTTGCGGGCAATTGCCAGATAGACGTCGACAGCGGATACGGCGTTGGCCGACATACGCCCCGACAAATCAGCATTCAACGACAGCCGTGATCCCTCAGGCACCGCCCCATTTTGATATTTCCCGGTCAACAGCCCCGTCGCCAGCGGCGAATAGGCGATCAATCCAACCTGTTCATTCACGCTGAGTTCCGCCAGATCGGTATCATAGAGCCGGCACAATAAAGAGTATTCATTCTGCATGGATACGACTCTTGGCCAACCGCGATCTTCAGAAACCCTGAGCCATTGCGCTGTGCCCCAAGCACTGTCATTAGACAGCCCAAAATGACGAATATTCCCCTTGTCCACCTGCTTTTGCAGCGCTTCAAGCGCGTCTTCGATATGCGCAAGCGTCTCTGACTTATTCTGCGAGGACGGATCAAAGATCCAGTTTTTGCGAAACATATACGAGCCCCTATTGGGCCAATGAAACTGATACAAATCAATATAATCGGTTTGTAAGCGCCGCAAAGACCCCTCAATCGCCTCAGGGATGGTCTGCGATGAAATCGGTGCGCCGTTGCGAACTGACTGCAGCCCTTCGCCAGAATGTTTTGTGGCCAATATCATGTCGCCACGACGGTTCGCATTCTTACCCAGCCAGGCACCGATGATCTCTTCAGTGCGACCAATGGTTTCGGCTTTTACCGGATTGACAGGATACATCTCCGCAGTATCAACAAAATTAATCCCGCCCTCAAGCGCCAAATCAATCTGGGCATGAGACTCTTGCTCTGGCGTTTGTGTCCCGAACGTCATTGTTCCCAAGCACAGTTCGCTCACCATCAGGCCGCTGCGGCCCAGAGGATTCATTCTCATCTGCTCTCTCCCATTAGATCGGCCCCATTATAACGATCCAATGGGATCGGCGACCAGGCTCCTCTGGTCCGAGGTCGTAGCTGTCTTCGAATCGAGTGGATAGCATAATGAAAAATCTGGACTTCAACAGCAAATTCATCAGATTAAATAAATAATATTCTGGCAATTTCCAGTGATAGATTTGGGGCTGTTAACAAAATATTTTGGGAATCGTAGACCATACACCCGAATGAAAACAGCATGGCAAACTCTGTATTGATCGTCGGGGCGGCCCCCGGGTTAAGCGCTGCCCTCGCCTGCCTCTGTACCAGAAATGGTATGGCTGTGGCGCTGGCGGCCCGCAATATCAAAAAACTTAAAGCTATATTCGCCGAAACTGACGCCAGCCAACATCTATGCAATGCCAGTGACGCCGATCAAGTGGCCAGTTTATTTGCAGAGCTCGACCACACAATCGGAACACCTGACATGGTGGTCTATACCCCCTAGGCGCGGGTGCCCGAGCCCAGTCAAAACTTGGGTCCACACAGCACCAAAAAGACGCTCAATACCACCTGTTATGGCGCATTTTTGGTGACGCAACAGGCAGCGAAACGGATGCGGCATCAGGGCGATGGCAGCATTCTGTTTAGCGGTGCATCCGCTTGGGTAAAAGGCTTTGCAATTTCATCGGTATTCGCGATGGGAAAATTTGGCCTGCGCGGATTGGCACAAGCTCTGGCCCGCGAATTACATCCGCAAAACATCTATATTTGGCATTTTTTGATCAATGGTGGCATCCGCGCAGAGCACCGGATCGAACGGCAAGATGACGGCAACGACAGCAGGCTTGATCCCGATGCAATCGCTGAATGCTATCTGCGGTTTCACCGCCGGCACCGCAGTGCCTGATCCTGAGAGATCGAGTTGCGTCCGTGGGTGGAGCCGTTCTAACACCCCTATCAATCCTACGCGTTTAAACCGCAGCCGAAAAGCAATGGGGTGGGATTGGCTAATAAACAGCGACGGTCGCCATAACCTGTTAGCCTATGGATTGATCTTGCGGTTAGCATAGCTAAAAACCAGCGGCCCGAGGGACGTCAAACACTCTGAAATAATGCAAAAAATATATACCAAATCTCATTAAGATAGATTAGAACAAATAGTGAACAAATGAGGGTAAACATGTTAAAACCAGTATCGCACCGCTTGCCAAACGATCTGCCACACAGCGTGTCATACAGTGTATCACACCGACAATTACAGCGCACACAACCGGCCTTAAACATCTTGCAAGACGTTGCCTTACAAAAGACACGGGTGCATGAATGCTGCGGGCAGGCGCGCGTATTTTTTGCCATGTTGGTGGCCGCAAAG
>Ga0115564_10001836_pt1 | contig 19002 bp, 16 predicted proteins | sample COGITO_mtgs_1105_7_FD_88680 | JGI IMG/M metagenome (GOLD analysis project Ga0115564, IMG submission 88680) | Pelagic marine microbial communities from North Sea - COGITO_mtgs_110523 | ecosystem: Environmental > Aquatic > Marine > Epipelagic | place: Germany:Helgoland, sampling site Kabeltonne...
AAGTTTTGAATTTAAATTAAACAAATATCAAGAATCTATTGGTGCAGTTTCTTTGAGTTTAAATGATGTACCCCCGGGAGTTGATTACACCATCAATCCCCAAACACTATCCAACGATCAAGCAACAGGGGTAATAACCCTAAGAAACCTATCCAATTTAGCTCCGGGGAATTATAAAATGAATTTAGTTTCAAGTGCAGGCTCTGTTGAGGCTCAGCAAGCATTTGAATTCAAACATCAAAAAAGTTTTATCGATCCACCTACAAACTTATCTCCAACCCTTGCCGATGGAATTCAGCTAACTCAACCCAATTTTGTGTGGTTATCAGATGCAAATGCAAACACCTATGTAATTGAAATTTCTTTAACGGATACTTTTGAATCCTTGTTTCTTTCCTCAACCACCACAGCATCAACATTTATTCCTTCACAGAGTCTTTCGGCAGTAACCAATTATTATTGGAGGGTTAAGGCTATGAATGAATGTGGAGAAAGCAGCTATTCGAGTATTCAAAATTTTAATACAGATCAAATCGATTGTCAAGCAATTGGAGCAGCAAACTTACCCATTAAATTAGAAGATGCTACTGTCAGAGGTAGTGGCATTACATATGCCGATGTATTTATGGCAAATGACTATTTCATAGCTGATATTAATGTAGAAATCAGTATTCAACACACCTATTTATCGGATATGACACTTACTTTGATTGCCCCCGATGGCACCGAAGTTTTGTTGGTAAAAAACATAGGCGAAAGACAAAGCAATTTTGTGAACACAATTTTTGATCAAGATGGAGGCTTAATTCAAGAAGCACAAGCTCCCTTTAGCGGGATATTCCAACCTGCAGAAAGTTTGGATGTTTTCAATGGGCAATCTTCTTTTGGGAGATGGAGGCTCAAGGTAGAAGATCGAGAACGAGTGGATACGGGTGAAATTATATTGTTTAACATTAATTTTTGTGTTAATGGCTCGATTCTTTTCGATGACGACTTTGATTTAGTAGCAAACCAATACGATAATTGTCCGTTGGTACCCAACCAAGATCAAGCGGATTCTGACGGAGACGGATTAGGAGATTTATGTGATGTAAGTACCTTCAATAACTTTAGGATTTCAAAAGTTGACGAAACCTGTGCTTCAAGAAACAATGGAGCAATACAGATAAACGCCATCGTTGATGTGGATTATCAGGCACAAGTAACAGGCCCTAACAGATTTAATGAAACCTACACATTTTCAAACAACAGCCTGAACATTCAAAATCTTGATGGTGGGGATTACTTAATATGTTTGAGTACAAGTGCAGCCCCAAATTATAAACCTTGTTTTACGGCATCAATTTTAGAGCCACAATCTTTAGAGGTCAGTTCTTTTGTTGATAAAAGAAACCTGAATTTGACTCTGGTTCTAGAAGGTTCAACTCAGTATACGGTCGCCGTAAATCAAGTTCAAACTCGAGTTGAGCATAAAGATCAATTGAATTTTTCGTTGAGAAAAGGAATGAATACCGTTGAGGTAAATACAAATTTGAGATGTCAGGGATCCTTTAAGCAAGAAATTTATATTGCGGAGGACTCCGTTTTATATCCAAACCCTAGCAGTGAAGAAGCTTATGTACTGGTAGGAGGCACAAGTCTGGATGTTCAGTACATCATTTATGATGTGCAGGCAAATATTCTTGATGATCAAGCAATTCGATTGGAGGTTGAAAACAGAAAAATTCCCATAGACATGAGTAGGCTAACTGCGGGTAATTACTTCATCAAAATCAAAACAGATCAAAACGAAGAAACCATCAAATTCATAAAGCGATGAAAAACAGTTCAACTATTTTGGTTTTGACATTAATGCTTATGTTTTGTTGGTCATGTTCCAAGCCTTCAATCCCTCAGCCTCAAGCAGCGACCTTGATAACACCCCAGAACAACAACGCCTGCCTACCTTTGTTTACCGATGAGTTAACAGGGGTAATAAATTTCAGTTGGGAAACCGCACTGAATACCGACTCTTATGAAGTTGTTATTCGAAATAATGTTTCCAGAACCGAACAAAAAAAAGCAGTAGATTTGACCTCAACAACCCTTATTCTTGAACGAGGATTCCCTTACACTTGGTGGGTAATATCCTCATCACAAATCAGCTCAGTGGAAACAAAAAGTGAAGTTTGGAGCTTTTACATTGAGGGGATACAACAACAAACCCATTTACCCTTTGCAGCACAATTGAATTCCCCTTCAGAAGGACAAACACTTGAATCTACATCCGGTCAAATCAATCTAGAATGGACCGGTTCCGATTTGGATAACGATATCGCATTTTATCAAATTCACTTAGGAAAAAGCCCAAGTCAATTACAATTGATCCAAGACAATTTATCTACTCAAAGTTATTCAGCCTCTCTAAGTATAGGCGAAACCTATTTTTGGAAAATAGTAACGGTGGATCGAAACGGAAACAAATCCGAATCTGTAATTCAGACTTTTAGTATCAGTTCTTAGGAACCGTTAAATTGATTCATTGCCTCTTGAATACCCTGTGAAACAAAGGCTAAGGTTTGTTCAATAGTTTTTTCTACTCTAGAATTGAGTTGTGTTTCCTCTTTTTTGGACCATTTTCCTAGAACAAAGTTTACCGTGTCGTATCCTTTTTCTTCACTGTGAATCCCAAAACGAAGCCGAGGATAGTTTGGAGTGTTTAGCTGAGCTTCAACATCTTTTAGTCCATTATGTCCCCCATCACTTCCTCTAGGTTTTAGGCGCAGCGTCCCAAAAGGTAAATTTAAATCATCGGTAATAACCAAAATATTTTGAATCTGAATATTCTCTTTTAATGCCCAGTACCGAACAGCTTTCCCACTACGGTTCATCAGTGTAGAAGGTTTTAATAAAATCAAAGACTTGCCTTTGAATCGGGTTTTAGAAATTGCACCATAACGAAGATCCTCGAAAGTTAAATCTTTTTTTTCGACAAAAGTATCCAATACACGAAACCCAATATTGTGTCTTGTATTGTTGTACGGAGTTCCAACATTACCCAAACCAACAATTAAAAATTTTTTCAAGACGTCTTCTTTTGGTTGGTTGTTTTTTTTAAAAACCTTTTTAAAACAGTTCATCTACTTACTAAAACGTAAATATAAAAAAAGCATCTGATGGAATCCAACAGATGCTTTTTTTTAAATCGATAACTGAGCTTATTCTGCAGCTTCAGTTTCTGTTTCTTCGGTTTCTGTTTCTTCAGTTTCTACTTCTTCAGCATCCTCTAGGATCGAAGCTCTAGAAGTACGAACCTGACAAACAACGGTGTTGTCTGGGTGTAAAAATGAATATGCGTCGCTTTTAAGATCAGAGGTTGTCAGTTTATTTCCTAACTGAAGCTCCGAGATATCAGCAATGATGGTGTCGGGTAAATTAGAAGGAATCGCACGAACACGTAACTTTCTTTTGTTTAGTGAAAGTGTTCCACCACTATTCAATACTCCAGGAGCAGCTCCTTGAACTGTGACTGGGATATTCATTGAAATTTCTTTGTCATCTTTGAGTTCATAGAAGTCAGCATGAAGAATACGATCACTCACAGGGTGAAATTGGATGTCTTGTAAAATGGCATTGACAGATTTACCGTCGATTTTGATAACTACGGTGTGTGCATTTGGAGTATAAACGAGTTTACTGAAATCGAGTTCTTTCGCTGCGAAGTGTATGGGATTGTTTTCTCCATACAAAACACAGGGAACCATCTCAGCATTACGTAGGGATTTTGTAGCTTTCTTGCCCACGCTTTCTCTTTTTGATCCGTTAATTGTAATTGATTTCATTGGTATTTATTATTGAATTAAACTATAAATTTAGAACTGATTGATTTGTTTTCGTGAACTTCCCGCATAGTGTCTGCGAAAAGATCGGCACAACTCAATACTTTTATTTTGGGGCTTTGTTTTTTTGGCGGAATAGAATCGGTAACGATGAGTTCTTCAAGCAATGAATTTTCGATGCGTTCACAAGCATTTCCCGAAAGCAGTGCATGGGTACAAACTGCACGTACAGAAATAGCTCCACGTTCGAGCATTACTTCTGCGGCTTTGGTCAAGGTTCCTGCAGTATCAACCATATCATCAACAAGAACAACATTTTTGCCTTTTACATCTCCAATCAATTCCATATGAGAAATTACATTGGCTTTTTCACGCTGCTTGTAACAAATTACAACATCGCTTTTAAGAAACTTTGAATAGGCATAAGCTCTTTTTGACCCACCCATATCGGGAGAGGCAATGGTAAGGTTTTCTAGATTCAAAGACTTCAAATGAGGAACAAATATGGTAGAGGCAAACAAATGGTCTACGGGTTTTTCGAAGAAGCCTTGAATTTGATCTGCGTGTAAATCCATGGTTATGATTCGTGTTGCCCCGGCAGCCTCAAGAAGATTTGCAATTAGCTTGGCTCCAATAGGAACTCTGGGTTTGTCTTTTCGGTCTTGACGTGCCCAGCCAAAATAAGGCATAACAGCCGTTATGTGTCGAGCTGAAGCTCGCTTGGCTGCATCAATCATCAAAAGGAGTTCCATCAAATTTTCTGAACTGGGTTGGGTAGAGCCGATTAAAAAAACTCTTGACCCACGAACAGATTCTTCAAAAGAAGGCTGGAATTCCCCATCGCTGTAATGTGAAAAGGCTACTTCCCCCATGGGAACTCCAAATTTATCTGCAATCTGTTTTGCAAGAACTTCGCTTTGAGTACAACTAAAAATTTTTGCTTCTGGCTTCACACTTCCTAATTTGTTGTTCAACATTTATTTAGGGAATGCAAATTTAAAAATAATTTTAGGTCTGCCGCTGTTTAATGCAATTATTTTAGGTAGGAAAAAATAATTTTCTAATTTTGTCATCCGATTGCCTTGGTGGCGGAATTGGTAGACGCGTTGGATTCAAAATCCAATTCTTTCGGGAGTGTGGGTTCGATTCCCACCCAAGGTACTTAATCAAAACGCAACTCTTTTAAAAGATAAGAGTTGCGTTTTTTTATGCGCGGAGCTCAAGCTTAATTTGGACAGTATCAGATTCTAAAATCAATAAATACTTATTTAAAAAAGTATTTATTGAACTCTCTGTTTATTTTGGATTAAAATATACTCTCGTTCGATGTTTCCGAAGATTGTGTATCCTTTTTCTTTGTATTCAAATTAATAACCCCTCCAAAGAGAATATTGATCTGAGAAAACATAAATTTTTGTTTAGCACCATCCCCTGATCTTGAGGTGGTTTTGATGTTGGGTAGATTAATATACCCCCCTTTGAGTTCTGTTTGTATAAAGAAGCGTTGGAGGAACGTAAGATTCAATCCCGATACAACATGCATCCCAAAACCAGCCCAATGCCAATGATCATTGCGTTCAAAATTTAAGAGCGAAGCATCCGTTTTGGGATAGTATCCACCAAATCCACCTCCCAGTTGACCGTTGAGGTCGAATTTTCCAAATTTCATGAGTTGGGTATGTTTTCGAATTTCTAAATTCACATAATTTAGCCCATCAGTATGTTCTAACTCAAGGAATCCGGGCTCTATTACTACTGGGCTGTTGTCGTAATTACCATCATAACGTGTACCCGTTCCGTTGATAAACCCAGAAGCAACAACCGTTTGGTTTTGATCTACAACATATTTCATATGATCTACCCCAAACGAAATATCCCAAAGGTCCTTAAAAAAATAACCCACCCGAACATTGTACTGAGGGCTGGTAATGTGTAGGGGGTGTAAATAGGTTTTTGCACTGAAAGGAGAAGGACGGTCTTTAGCTGTTACATCAGACAAAGTAAAGGCATGGTTATCTCCATTGAATTCAATATTGGAATCGCTATAAGCGCTCCAATTCCAGCCCCAATAGATGTAAAGATTATTTTTTGAAAGGGAGTTTCTGTCCGAGGGAGATTGTGAAAGAACTACAATAAAATGGAATATAAATAACACACTTAAAAAGTGTTTTCTCATAAATTAGTATGGTTTTTAAAATAAACCCGAAGATAGTTATTTAATTCTTTTGGGAAGAATCATTCCAAAGGGGTTTTCTTTTTTCCAAAAAAGCACTAAGTCCTTCTTTTGCTTCGGAACTTGATCGTACTTTTGCGATAGAATCTGCAGTGTAATCAATTAGTTTTTGGTCAATCTTTTTGTCAGCAACTTCAAAAACTAAGGTTTTGGTTTTTTGGAGGGCTTCTGGACCGTTTTTTAAAAGTACTTTGGAAAGCATGTCGATGGTGTGATCCAGTTTATTTTCTTGTGTTATTTCAGAAATAAAGCCATATTTTAAAGCGCTTTCAGAAGTTAGGGTTTCTCCAGTCAACAGAAAACGTTTTGCTGTTTTTGTTCCCACCGTTTTTATTAGATAAGGAGAAATGGTTGAAGCAATAACTCCAATTTTAACTTCACTCAAAGCGAGTTTGATGTCTGAACTACCCACAGCAATATCACAACAACAAACCAATCCTACGCCTCCGCCAAAAACAGCACCCTTTACTCGAGCAATTGTGGGTTTGGGATGGCAATAAAGGGTATTCATCAATTGGGCAAGAGCCTTTCCGTCGGCTTTGTTTTCTTCAAATGAATTTTGGCCCATGCTTTTCATATAATTGATATCACCTCCGGCACAAAAGCTTTTACCTGTTCCAGCCAAAACAATAACCCTCACTTTTGGGTTAGATTTTGCATTTTCAAGTGCTTGTATAAGATTTTTTATTTGATAAGGATCAAATGCATTGTGGACTTCTGGTCGATTCATTACAAGATACAAGACACCTTCTGGAGAAATAAACTCTAGTAATTGTTCATTTGAAGACTGGTTTTTCAGTCCTAAATTATTTAAATATGTCCTCATCTTTTTTTTCTTTTTGATGAACTTATAAAGTGCTTGGACAAATATAGTCCGTTGTTTTTATACCTGTTTCTTTGATGCCCTTAAATCCAAGCTCTACATTCAATAGGTTATGAATCCCTCTTCTTTTCAAAATTGAAGCAGCAATCATACTGCGATAACCTCCGGCGCAATAAATATAAAATTCTTTTTGTTTTGGAAATTCGTTTAGGTGTTCGTTTATAAAATCCAGCGGAGTGCTTATTGCCTGTGGAATCCGTTCTGAGGTAAATTCATCCGGTTTTCGTACATCAAATATTTCGGTTTTTTCAGAAATGCTGTTTTTGAATTCCTCAGCTGTAATTGATTTTACCTGATCTGTTTCTTTCCCAGAATTTTTCCAAGTATCAAATCCTCCTTTAAGGCTGCCTAGAGTATGGTCAAAACCTACTCTCGAAAGCCGAGTGACGGCTTCGCGTTGTCTTCCTTGGGGAGTTACAAGCAGCAAGGGCTGTTCTACATTTCCAATAACAGCTCCAGCCCATGGAGCAAAACCTCCATCTAGCCCAATAAAAATAGACTGGGGAATGTGCCCTTTGGCAAATTCTTCTTGACTTCGAACATCCAAAATAATAGCATCAGAATGGTTGGCAATTTCTTCAAGTTCCTCTGCAGAATATTCTTTTTGACTTCTTTTAATAACGGCATCAAAGTCTTCATAACCTTCTTTGTTCATTTTGACATTTAATGGAAAATACTCAGGAGGAGGCAGTAAGCCCTCAGTTACTTCTTTTATAAATTCGGCTTCGGTCATGTTTTCCCGAAGGGCATAATTTAATTTTTTTTGCTCTCCAAGGGTGCCAACAGTTTCTTTACTTAGGTTTTTCCCGCAAGCAGAACCAGCACCGTGTGCTGGATAAACAATTACATCATCTGCAAGAGGCATGATTTTGGTCCGTAAGCTTTTGTAAAGCATTCCCGCAAGTTGTTCTTGGGTCATTTTTGCTGCTTTTTGTGCTAAATCTGGGCGTCCAACATCCCCTAAGAACAAGGTGTCTCCACTAAAAATGGCATGATCTTTTCCCTGTTTGTCTTTGAGTAAATAGGTTGTACTTTCGATGGTATGCCCTGGTGTATGAAGTGCAACAATAGTTAATTCACCTAGAACAAAATGTTGACCATCTTTCGCGATTATTGATTCAAAATGTGTCTCAGCTGTGGGTCCAAAAACGATTGGAGCCTTTGTTTTATTAGACAAACTAAGGTGTCCACTAACAAAATCTGCATGAAAATGGGTTTCAAAAATATATTTGATTTGAGCTCCATTTTTTTCTGCTTTTTTGATGTAAGGTGTTATTTCACGCAAAGGGTCTATGATGGCAGCCTCTCCTTGGCTTTCAATATAGTAGGCTCCTTGAGCTAAACATCCTGTATAAATTTGTTCGATTAACATTTAGGTTTTTTTTAATGGTTTTATCTTTCGATAAGATCTGTATCTGTTTTACTTTGTAGCGTTATTTTTTTCTGAATATCCGAGTTCGTTGTTCCTTTCAAAAAGGCATTTACCGCCTCTGAAGTCTTGATGAACAAATTTTCTTTACCAATTATTTGGATTAAATCATGCTTAAAAATGATGTCGCGCACTGGTCCTGTAGCTCCAGCAATCATAATTCTTAGTCCCTGGTTTTTATGGTCATCAAATATTTTTTCGAGCATATCGAGCGCACTTGAGTCAATATAATTAATCGTTTCTGCATTAATGATGATGAGTTCTAAGGCAGCACCTTTGCCTTTGATTTGTTTCAACAATTCTTTTTTGAAGTAGTCTTTATTTCCAAAAAATAATTGCGAATCGAATCGGAGAATTAAAATTCGATCATCAATTTCAATATCACCTTCAAAACGCCTGATATTTTTGTAATACTGGGTTCCTTTTATTTTGGCAAGCACTGCAATATGGGGATTAGATGTTCGGTAGATCATTGTCAATAACGATATCAGTACTCCAAAAAGAATTCCCTGTGGAATCCCTACGGTCATTGTTATTATGAATGTAAACAAATAAGGAATACACTCTTCTCGGTTTTTGACCCATAGTTTTTTGGGATAACTAAAGTCAACCAATCCAAAAATAGAAACCATTATGATTGCAGCCAAAATAGGTATGGGGAGATAATAAAAAAGAGGGGTTAAAAAAAGTAAGGTGAGTAATACAAGTCCAGCACTAAACAAGGCGGCAATTCCTGACTTTGCTCCTCCCTGATCTTGAATTGCTGATCTCGAAAATGATGCAGTAGCAGGGTATGATTGTGCAAAAGACCCAATGATGTTTGCACTACCCAATGCAATTAATTCTTGATTGGGATCTATTTCGTATTCTGTATGTCTTTCTTCTATGGCTTTTGCAATTGATATTGCCTCGGTAAAACCAACCATTGCTAATGTAATGGCTACAGGAATAAGCTCTGTAAATTGATCCTTGTTAAAACTTGGAATCCTTAAGTCCGGAAGGCCTTGGGGTATATTTCCTACAATCTTAATTCCATCAAGTTGCCATTGGGTAAAATACAAAAGCAGGATTCCAAAAACAACAACAACAAGGATAGCAGGAATTTTTTTATTGATTTTTTGAAAGGTTTTGATTAAAACGATCCCTGTAATACCTATACCAAAACTGAGCAGGTGGGTTTGTGAAACTTTCGAAACAACTTCACTCAAAAGAACATGAATTTGGTTTGTTTGTGCTAGGTCAACACCTAATAAGTGTTTCAATTGACTTAGTCCAATAATTATCGCAGCAGCAGAGGTAAATCCACTCAAAACGGGTTTAGATAGAAAATTCACTAAAAAACCAAGCTTAAAGGTTCCTAACAACAATTGAATTGAGCCTACAAAAAGTGCCAAAAAAACTGCTGCGGCGATGTATTGCTCAACCCCAACAATGTTGAGGGTTCTAATACCAGCAGCAACAATCAAAGAGTCCATAGCTACTGCCCCTAACGACAGCTGTCGAGAGGTACCCATAAATGCATAAACAATTTGAGGGGTTAACGCAGCATAAAGTCCAAAAACAGGTGGGAGTCCAGCAATTATAGCATAAGCCATTCCTTGAGCAATAGCCAATATTCCGGCTGTAGTTCCAGAAACAGCATCATTCCAAAGCATCTTTTTTTGGTACTTGGGAAGCCAGTGCAGTATCGGAAAAATTTGTTTCAAAAAATTTGTTTTCACAAAAGTACGTTATCTTATTTTATTGTTTTTGAGCTTCAGAGATTAAATATACTAATTAGATGTTTTCATTTTTAATCCAAATTAAATTTGCATCCCTTGTAAAAAGAAACTTAAATTTGATTAAGAATTACTCTATGATTAAAAAAAGCTTTAGAGAACATTTAAATGAGCTCCCAGACACAGTAAAAAGAACGGATTCCAAGAAATTTTACCCTTTATTGGTAGGATTGTTTTTGTTACCTGGGGGATCGTTTCTTTGTCTTTTCGCCCTTTACCTGAGGTTTCTCAGAAAATAAGTCAACCTATTTTAGTAAAACAGCAAAATTCCCTGCCACTTCAATTCCTGCGGATGTCCCCTTATCTTCCAACAAGATCTCCCCAGTTTTTTTAAGCATTAATTTTAGGTGAATTTCAGCATTCATACTTTCTTCAATTCGAGCATCCATAAAACCAGCAATTGGTGCCACCAATGGAGTTGCTTTTTCTCGTTCTGCTCGAATCCAAAGTTTATGCGAACGATTTTCCATTTCGATAACAACTTCTTTTTCAGAAACAGAACATTGCTTCAATTGAGATCGGTTGTACGTTGTAAATTCAATAAGATTTCCATTGATCAAAACTCCAGCAATGTTTCCGATAAAAGATGTTCCCATCCAAGGGATTTTAGCAATCGATGCTTTGAAAGATATTCCTGATCGACTAAAATGATTGCTTTGCATCCAAATATATGCTTCCGGAAAAGAGTGTCCCCAATCTTTTTCTATATAACCTCTGCCTTGTTCAAAAGAAACGAGTTTATTCTGATGAATTAGGCTTCCCTCTATGCTGTGATCCATACTCAAAATCCCATGATAACATTCCATAAAAGGAACAAAAGAAAAAGGCCCCATGATACCCGGTGAATGCAAACTACTGGACCATGGAAATCTGTCTTTAAACCTTAAATGCCCATTTAAGCCGGGTAAATCAAGCTCAATACTATCGTTTGTAAAACGATTTCCTCCAATTTGTAAATCATGTCTCTTAGGTTTAGGAATAAATTCTTGAGCATCAAATTTATGATAAGAAGCTTCGAGTTTTTTCCCGTCTAAAACTTGAATAAAAGCATGTTTATCACCATTTTCATTCATTGCAATTCCGGGGATGATTGCAAATGCATGTTTTTGATCGGGACTTATTATTTTGTAATACCAGCCTTCAAAAAATTTTTTAGACTTTCCCCAACCGTGATAGCACTCGGGATTCCAAATTGCATGAATTTGTTTGAGTAACATACAACTCTAAGGTTTTGAATTTTTGAACAAAAAATCAGTTCCAAGGTATTTATCATCTTTGTTGTAATACCATGCTCTGTTTTTGGGTATTTTAATTCCGTTGATTACAATTTCTTCAGCCAATAAAATATATTCCCCATCGTTTTTTGATTCCTCATGATAAAACTGATATACTTCCATGGCATATGTGATTGGATCAAAATAAAAATACCACCGATCGTTCCCTACTTCTTTTTTGTAATTTACCTGAGCAACAAGATATTTTTTTCCTTTAAAAGAGCGTTTTTCTATTTTTGGATTGATTAGTGTGCCTGGATCTTTGAGTTTCATGGGAAGACCGTACAAATAGGTGTAATAATCTCTTGTTCGTTTGGTTTGATTGCAAGTGAGGCGGTATTTTTTTTCTTCTTCAGAACTAAATTCGGCTTTCCCGTTTAAGAGAATTGAACAAATTCCTTTATCAAGCTCTTGAAAAATCAAATTTGAATCGCTTTCGTACTGATTTCTAAAATATTCTTTTTGCAAATCAATAAAAACAGAACTTATTCTGGGATTCCTTGACGGGGTTTCCATTGTAATCTTCAATTCCCCTGAAAACTTAACCCAATTGTTGTTGGGGTCGTGGTACTGAATGCTTTTATCGATTAGTTTTTCGCCGGACATATCCTGACCCAAAGAAATAAAACAGCTCATCTGAAGTGCTAAAAAAAGTATTTTTTTAAACATTTGATGGAGGAATTAAAGGTGAAAGTTCAAAACATTCTAAATGAAAATACTCAGTAGAAGCCAATAAATGGTCAAAAATATCTGCTACAATATTTTCATAGTTTTTCCAGTCTTTATCTTTACTAAAGACGTAAATTTCGATCGGAATTCCTTGTGAACTTGGAGCCAATTGCCTACACATCATCGTCATGTCTTTATTCAACATTGGATGCTGCTCTAAGTAGGCTTCTGAGTAATTTCGGAATAAACCAATGTTGGTTAGGTTACGACCATTAATCAAAAGAGATTTGTCTGCCTTTGAATTGGAGTTATGTTTTTTGATGTCCTCCTCTTTGGTTTGAATAAATACAGACAATAATTTGATTTTTTTAAGTTGCGAGAGTTCTTCATCTTTAAGAAAACGAATACTACTGACTTTGATTAAAAGAGAACGTTTGATTCTTCTTCCCGGGGAATCGCTCATACCTCGCCAATTGATGAAAGAGTCAGAAATTAATTTGTACGTTGGGATGGAAGTAATGGTGTTGTCAAAATTTTGTACCTGAACTGTAGAAAGACTGATGCTAATTACAGTACCATCTGCATTGTTGTTGGGCATACTGATCCAGTCTCCAATTCGAACCGTGTCGTTTACTGTAATTTGAACACTGGCCACAAAGCCCAGAATGGTGTCTTTGAAAACAAAGAGTAATACTGCAGATAAGGCTCCTAACGTAGTCAAAAAAGCTCCCATCTCGGTCCCTGTAAGTATCGAAAGAATGATTATTCCTCCAACAAACCAAAGAAAGATCATAATTACTTGAATATAGCTGTCAATGGGTTTATCTCTGAAGGAATCTAATGTTTTGAGATAATCGCTTAGTGATTTTAACAAGGCCCGAGTCAATGCAAGAGCTACAATTACAGTCAGTGCTTCAAAAATATTTTCGAGCCATTGATGCGAAGAAAAAAGCTTGGGGATAAGTTTATGTAATAAGTATAAAGAGGGTAAGTAAGAAATTAATTTTGGTGTTTTGTGTGAAAGTAAAATATCATCAAAAGTACTTTTGGTTTTTTTTGAAATTTGAGTAAAAAAGCCAATAATAATCTTCCTAGAAATCCAGAAAAGAAGAATCGAAATTAGAAGATATGATAAAAAGAGAATTCCCGTTGTACTGATTTCAGCAAGGTTTTCACTCAAACCATTTTCGAGAAGCTTTTTATTTATCATTGATGATATTTCTGGACTTTGCATGTTTTTTATTTTTATGCAAATTAGCTTTTTTTCAGGTAATCTTGAGTTTTGAATCACCTTAAAACACAAGAAATAACTATTTTTATAAATCTAAAAAAAATATCATGCTCAGATTGTTTTGCGTTTTATGTTTCATTATGGTAGGTTGTTCTTCGCCTGAACCCGATTTGAAAAATTATTTAGCTTTGGGAGACAGCTACACCATAGGCGAAAGCGTTGCTGTAAGTGAGTGCTGGCCTAACCAATTAGTTGATCGCTTAAATGATGATAGAACCATTTTGCAGTCTCCCCCAAGAATTATTGCTCAAACCGGATGGACTACCGATGAGCTCTTGACCGCTCTTGAAGCAGAAAACATTGAATTGAAATATGATTTTGTGTCTCTTATGATTGGAGTTAACAATCAATATCGAGGGAGAAGTATTGAAACTTTTCGAGAGGATTTTTTACTATTAATTCAAAAAGCAATGGGTTATTGCAAAGTTTTTGAAGCTGGTGTTTTTGTACTTTCAATACCCGATTGGGGAGTTACTCCTTTTGAACCCGAATTAATTGCCGTAGATGGTTTACATCCAAGTGGTTCAATGTACGCTTTATGGGTAGCCAAAGTCTTGCCTTTTTTTAACAACAGCAACAATGAATAGTATAGAACAAGCCAAAAAGTTCGATGCCCAAGACTCATTGGCTTCTTTTCGAGAAAACTTTCAACACCAATCCAACGAAATATATCTTGACGGAAACTCTTTGGGTAAATTGCCTTTACAAGCAAAAGTAGATTTGCAAAAAGCTGTTGATGAGCAATGGGGTGAAAATTTAATCCGAAGTTGGAACGATCACTGGCTAGAATTACCTGAGCGATTGGGACAAAAATTAGCTACCCTTTTTGGGGTATCATCAGAAGAACTCAAGGTAGGAGAATCAACCTCTGTAAATTTATATAAGTTGACCCATGCACTGCTTTCTTCTGAGTTATTTCCAAAGAACTTATTGACGGATTCTTTAAATTTTCCTTCGGATGTATACATAATGGAGGGTTTAGCAAAACAGTTTAAATGTAATCCACCTTTTGTAGTTTCCTATAAAAATGATTTGAAAGCAGACCTCGAGCTTTTGAAAAGAGAAATTAAAAATCAACCGGGAATCATATGCTTGAGTTTGGTGGGTTTTAAAAGTGCATACTTGTATCCAATGAAAAGCTTAAATGTTTTTGCTGAAGAAAACAACAGCATCATCATTTGGGATTTGAGTCATGCAGCTGGGGTTGTTGCTATTGACCTGAAAAAAAGTAAAACAAAAATAGCTTTGGGTTGTACCTATAAATTCTTGAATGGAGGCCCAGGATCACCTGCATTCATCTACATTCAAAAAAAACTCATCAAAGATTTGTATTCCCCCATTCAAGGTTGGTTTGGACATCAAAAACCCTTTGATTTTTCTTTACCCTTTATTCCGGCAAACAACATCAATCGCTTTGATGCCGGAACCCCACATGTACTTTCATTGATAGGAATGGAGGCAGGAATTGACCTTTGTCTCAAAGCAGGAATTTCTGATATTCAGAAGAAAAGTCAGGATCAAACGACCTATTTAACTAAACTAATCGAATCGAAACTTGTTCCAATGGGTTTTAAAATTGAAACTCCCTTAAACTCCCAGGAACGCGGGTCTCATATTACAATAGCTCATGATGAATCATGGAGGGTTTGCAAAGCTTTGATCCAAGGGATAAATGGAGGGGTTAAAGTCATCCCTGATTTTAGACCACCCAATTATCTGCGTCTAGGAATAGCCCCAATTTACACCTCTTTTACAGATTTGTTTCGAAGTATTGAGCGTATCGAACAAATTATGACCACCAAAGAGTATTTGAATATAGATCAGGAAAAGCCAAAGGTAACCTAGTTAAAAAATCCCTTAAAAAAGGATTTTATAACTTAGCAGAAAATCTTTTTAAATATGAGGGCTTCCATTCAAATAAACACACTCTTGTTGATCTTTCTTATTTGTAGTTGTGCTCAAGAAAAAAAGTCTAAATCTATTACTGGTATGACCAAGGTCGAACAAATTCACAAAGCCGTAATTACAATTGACACCCATGACGATATCAATACAGGGAATTTTACCGATTCGCTGAATTATAGTTCTGAAACTCAATCTCAAGTTCATATCCCTGGAATGCAAAAAGGAGGACTGGATGTTGCATGGTTTATCGTTTACACCGGACAAGACAGCTTGAATGCTACGGGTTATGCCAAAGCAGCAGCAAACGCTGAGGATAAGTTTAGTGCCATTCATCGTTTAGTAACTACCTATGCCCCCAATCAAATAGAGCTGGCACTGACAGCAAATGATGTTAGAAGAATATGGAAGAGTGGAAAAAAAGTTGCCATGATTGGAGTTGAAAACGGATATCCAATTGGTGAAAACATCAATAATGTTGAGGTTTTTTATAATCGTGGAGCAAGGTATATGTCATTGGCTCACAACGGTCACAGTCAACTTTCTGATTCTAACACAGGCGAAAAGGATAGTGTTTATTTGCATAACGGACTCAGCGATCTGGGAAAGCAAGTCATCGAGAAAATGAATTATTACGGGATGATGATTGATATTTCGCATCCTTCAAAACAAGCAATCCGACAAATGGTGGAGCATTCAAAAGCTCCAGTAATTGCCTCGCACTCTTCGGCTCGGGCTTTGTGTGACCACTCCAGAAATTTAGATGATGAACAATTACAGTGGGTAAAAGAAAGCGGAGGAGTTGTTCAAACCGTTGCTTTCAGCTCTTATTTAAACACCGAAAAACACAATAATTTTTTTAAAGCCAAAGACACTCTTTTAAGAAGTATTGGAGCCAAAAACAACATTAAGGTTCTGGATAAATACCAAATGAGAGCTTTGGAATTTGACGACCTCCAAGAATATATTAAAGAGCGTAAAAAATTAATGTCTTTAGCAAAAGAAGCCCTTAAATCTCTCAAGAAAGAAGTTCCTCCAGTTTCGGTTAGTGATCTTGTGGATCATATTGATTATATAAAAGATAAAATTGGAATCGATCATGTGGGAGTTAGTTCCGATTTTGACGGAGGAGGAGGAATAGAAGGCTGGAGCGATGCTTCAGAAACTTTGAATGTTACCAAAGAGCTTGTAAAAAGAGGTTACACTCAAAAAGAAATTGAGAAAATCTGGGGAGGTAACTTGTTACGTGTTATGGAGCAAGTTGAAGCATTAGCTTCTGATTTACAAAAAATAAAATAAAAAGTGTATTATGAAAGGTTGTATTAAGTTTTCAAGGGTATTCCTTATTCTATTGTTTTTTTCATCTTGTAACCTGCCTTTTGAAAAAGCAAACATTGAGAACAATGTGGTTTCAAGTGCACATCCTTTGGCAACCAAATCTGGAATAGAAATGTACCAAATGGGTGGAAATGCCTTCGACGCTGCTGTAGCTTCGGCTTTTACCTTATCGGTAGTTGAGCCAAGTATGAGCGGAATAGGAGGAAGACTTCAGGCAATTTACAAAAAGGGAAACGGTAAAATCGGAGGAGTTGACGCTTCAACTGAGGTGCCAATTAATTATGTTCCTTTAAAAGAAAAGTTCTCTTATGGTTATGAAACCATTGGAATTCCAGGCGTTGTAGCTGGACTAATAAAACTGCAAAAGGAACACGGATTACTTAATCTTTATACAGTTTTGGAACCAGCAATCAATTATGCTGAGAACGGATTTATGATTTTACCAGGCGAAGTTTATCGTCAAGAATTAGTCCAAAATAAACTGCAAGAATTTGAGGGGACGTCTGAGAATTTTCTCAATACTGATGGTTCTGTTTTCAAAGCAAATACTCTATTTATTCAGAAAAATCTGGCTGCGACCCTAAAAGTGATTTCTGCCCAAGGTCATAAAGGCTTTTATGAAGGTGAAATAGCAGAAAAAATCGTTGAAGACATTCAATCTCAGGGAGGGATATTGACTTTAGAAGACCTGAAAAATTATAAAGCATTGGATGCCGAAGTAATCGAAGGTGTTTTTAAGGGGCATAAGGTTCATGCCCTATATTTACCTTCTTTTGGGGCAATTACTATTCAGATTTTGCAAATTTTAGACCAAATAAAAACCCCTCTTTCCGAAAATGATTGGGCGGTAACTATGGGCAAAGCAACTCGACATGCCTATGAATTCAGAACTGCTCAAAAATATCGAGATTCATTAAAAATGATTTTATCTTACAAAAATGCAGGAGAATTTGCTCAGGAGATAAACAGTCAAACACAGAGTATTGCCTCGGGAGAGTCTTCACAAATTCCTGAGTCTTGGAAAGCTCCCGATGGGCATACGACCCATTTAACAACCGCAGATTCATCCGGAAACATTGTTTCTCTAACCCAGACAGTAGGACCTATAATGGGATCAAAAGTAGCCTCTAGAGGACTAGGGTTTATTTATGCAGTTACCCTTGGGGGATATCTTGGGGACTACAAACCAGGGGATCGGGCTAATTCTCATATTTCACCTACATTGCTCACAGAAAAAGGGAATGTAGTTCTTGCTTTAGGTGCAGCAGGTGGAAGCAGAATTGTTCCAGCTGTTGTACAAGTAATTAGTCGTTATATTGATCAGGGTGTTTCTCTTGAAAAAGCTTTGATGCTTCCACGAGTTTATCCTGTTGGAGATACCCTTTGGGTAGAAAATCATCCAAAAGTTTCAGAGATTAATGCAGATCTTGACCCAATACAACACCCCCATAAAATGATCGATGAGATTGCCCGATTTGGGAGGGTTCATGCAATTGCAATTGATAGTTTGAAAACTTCCTGGAAAGGTGCTGCTGATCCGGATTGGGAAGGAACTTCTGAATCATTTATAAAGGATTAATACCTGAACCGTTAGTATTTAGAAAACTATTTTTTAATTTAGTTAAAAGCTGATTTAAGTATTTTAACAAAGCAAAAGTATTCTTATATTTGACCTAGTAAATATATTTTTGAATGCCCAAAAAAATAATATACATACTTTTTTCAGTAGTATTTCTACTCTTCATAGTCTCGCCCATAACTCTTGTTATTACCCAAAACTCTCTAGATGTTTCTGAAATATTTTCTAGCTCTGAAGAAGAAAAAGGAAATGAAAAGCATTTGGATTTTGAAATCTTATTACCCCTACTCAAATCCAATTCTTCTCAATATTTTGGATATTCAAAAAAGAATATCCTAGCTTACGTTTTTAAAAGGTACTCAAAACCTCGTTTGAATATTATTTTTCACCCCCAGATTTTTTCTTGTAAAATTTTCATGGAAAACGCATAAAACATACTTTAGTAAAGTTCAAAATTTACTTTAAGTTTTCAACAATAAAGGTATTAAATAGTTAAAAAAACAGTTAAAACAATAAAAATGAAAGCACACACAAAAGAAACACAATCATCAATAACCCCTGGTTCTGCAATGCAACTCCTAAAAGAGGGAAACAGCAGGTTTCAAGAAAAAACAAAAGTAGATCGGGATTTGATGGAACAAGTGAAAGATACAAGTCAAGGACAATACCCTTTTGCTACAATCTTAAGTTGTATTGATTCAAGAGTATCTTCAGAATTGATTTTTGATCAGGGAATAGGAGATATTTTTAGTGCTCGTATTGCAGGAAACTTTGTCAATGGCGATATTCTTGGGAGTATGGAGTTTGC
>Ga0115564_10001855_pt1 | contig 18910 bp, 17 predicted proteins | sample COGITO_mtgs_1105_7_FD_88680 | JGI IMG/M metagenome (GOLD analysis project Ga0115564, IMG submission 88680) | Pelagic marine microbial communities from North Sea - COGITO_mtgs_110523 | ecosystem: Environmental > Aquatic > Marine > Epipelagic | place: Germany:Helgoland, sampling site Kabeltonne...
CGCACTTATGATTTTGCTTGTGCATTGCGAGCGGTCACATCAGTCGACGGAATGACAGCAGACTACTATCCTTTTACACATGAGTTTCTAGGAGAAACTGCCACTCGAATTATTAACGAAGTCCAGGGTATAAATCGTGTGACCTATGACATCACATCCAAGCCACCAGGAACTATTGAGTGGGAATAAAGAAAGCCTTTTAACTAATTGTTTATAAGTAATTTAATTTGTATTTAGGTGTTGTAAGTTTTATAAAATTATCATAAAAATATAGATTTTTATTTTCTTGTTACAAACAAAGTGAAAAACCAATGAGGACAATTCGTTGTCATAATTCCTACGGCAAGTATCCAACAAATATTCCCATGGGAATATTTTCATAAATAGCCCCACTCCCTAAACCTCACAACATTCTGTTTACTTAACTGATATAAATATAGACGATGTATCCCAGTATCCTCAAGAAGAAGAGTGAACTAGTTAATAAAAGGAGAAATAAATGAACATTTTAACAAGTTTGAAAATTAAGAACGCAATAAATACAAATTGCCCGTGGTCGGGAAATCCAATCGCAGAAAACTCTCTTACTATATACAAAGGTCACGTGGTTGGCTTTTGTAATACAGGTTGTCGTGACAAATTCGACAAGGCTCTGAACTTATTTGATGGACTAGTGAATGAGCCTTAATGAACTTTAAAGTGCCATTGATGCGTCTAATGAAGGAGAGAGGACTGCTAGATAATAACTTTATTGGCATCACGAGATGAACCAATTACTTTTAAGAAATTCTAGTTAGTTATAATGTTTTAAAAAAATAGACTATTTTTATGAAAATGTTGGTTAGTGTTAATATATCAAAATGCTTTAATGTTTAGTTGGAAATGGCAAAGTCACTTAATCCAGAAATGGAAACAGTTGGCGTTAAAATTGTCTAGTCTGGAACCAATCCTGATGAGAGTAAGGTATTTATGATAGTAGATATGAAAGACCCTTCACAGATGAAAACATTTGGAGAAAGAGAAGATGTGGCCAAGGCCCGTGCAGATGTAGCCAGCACAGCAATAATTTCTCAAATTGGAGAAGGTTATCTTCCTTAGAACCCCCTAGTATCCAGAGAGAAAGATAGTTCCACCCCCTTAAACCTCACAATATTTGTTTACTTATCTGGCAGATGATATAGACTTCGTGTTGCAAAGTTTTTAGGCTTCTCACACCACTGTTTCTGCCTACGTGCATTGATTTACTTAGCAAACCACTAATTATGTAAGGTATTGAATTTGCTGGGTGAATATGTGTTATTTGCAAAGCAGTTACAAAGTAAAATAAGTTACTGTTTTTAAGAGGAATTATTGGTTAGGAACATTAAGTAAGAATGAAGGAAGTGGTATAAGTATTTGTTTGTAAGTGGATATATAGGCTCAGAAAACTGATTGGGGATAGGAAAGTTTTTATTAAACAAATAGTTAATTTCGCTAGTTGATACATTTTTGTAAGTGTATTTATACTTGGAAAATAGTAGCTTACTTAAATATGAAATTCTCTAAATAAAAGCTTTTTTCACCTAAACAAGGTCCAAAACGACGATATTTGTTTTTAGTCTAGGTGCAACTTGAATATACTTCGCACCGCTTTAGTAATATTTAAAAAGTCAATATATTTTTCTTAACATCATTAGGAGAAGGTAATCGGGGTGTAAAACTAAATTGTATTAAAAACTATAAGTCTCAATGGAGTTTGGTGCAAACAAATCGTTGACTTTTAATTCACGTTTCGACAGCCCCTGATTATAATGATGTTTTAGAAAAACCTCCAAAGCGTTGCGATTAAAAAAATCTAAGCCATAGCTCCAAAAGTTGTTACCCATAATTTCTTTTATAGCGTCTAAATGGTCCTCAACAAAAGGCATTGTGACCTTCGTCGCCGAAGTGTCTGCCAGTTCTCCCTCCGCTATATCTTTTGCTGTAATAAAAGCTTTACATAGGGCTTGAGAAAGAAAAGGATGTTCCTCCCAAAGCCTTTTTCTAATACCCAAAACATGCATGATTGGGAAAATTTTTGTTCTTTCAAAATACTCAAGACCTACATCAATAGAGTTATCGAAAAGACGTTTAATTTTACTACCTGGTTCAAAAAAACACTTAGGCGCTCGCGGACCTATAAATCCATCAATTTCACCATCTAGAAGCATCTGATTTAAAGTATTTTCATTACCTGCAGCCTGAATCTTTATGTCATTTGGAAGTTCAAGTGGCAATTTTTCAGGCCTCACAGGTCGATCCATCCCCCCCCTAACCCAAATAATTTCTGATGGCTTCACACCAAACTCATCTTCCAAAAGTGCTCGCACCCAAACATTTGCCGTTAGCTGGTATTCCGCTATACCAATGTGCTTTCCCTTTAAATCCTTGGGACTTTTTATATTAGAGAGCTGGGTCACATAAATTGAAGAATGACGGAAAGCTCGCGATAAAAAAATTGGTAAGGCAATATAATGATTTTGCTCTTTAGCAACTGAAACAGCATAGCTCGCTAGGGATAATTCAGTAACATCAAAATCTGCATGACGAAAAGCTCGGAAAAACATCTCTTCAGGTGTTAGGGTCATAAATAATGGTTTTACACCATCAATTTGAACACGGCCATCTACCAAAGGGCGAGTCCTATCATAGTTTCCAACTGCAATCGATAAAGGCATTGTCATGTCAGGTTTCCTACCTATTAAACCAAATTAGGATGGCCATTCACTGGAATTTGTCTGATTAAGTCTACAGCGCTGCCATTTTTTGACGAATTTAAAAGTGCGTCACAACATTCTAAAGTTCCAAGTGCCCAGGAAGCAGTTTGCAATGGACTTATCCCTTTTGTTACTAGGTCAACCAAGGCATCACATACTATTTGTCGCGAAAAACCTTTTGGCGTTGCTACATTCTGCACAAATTTTCCATCTTCATGATACACTTCAACCCGGTTGTTAAAAACAATTAAATCCGCTTTTTCTAATGAAACCTTCCAAACTCCAAAATGTTCGTTGCCATCTGCAGGCTTTGTAACACCACGGGACTGACGCATGACTTCAAGCCCCTGATAACTTCTGATTTTTTTTAGGTCAGATTCACTGTTCTTAGCAAGTTTTGCAAGAATGCGCCTTGATGCTCCAGGATCAATAATTTTTTTGTGACCTAATTCAGAGATATTGTTCATCTCAACATCTGAATCATAAAAATCATTTCCAGAGTACGTCAGATTGGCAACTGCACCACCCTGGAAGGATATCATAGTCGTATAGGCCGTTTCCGACTTTCGGCTTTGATCCCAAATCCCAGTATAGCCAATTAATGTTTCACCAATGCCACCAGCAAAAGCCCGAGCAACATCAAATTGATGCGCTCCCTGCGAATAGATAACTCCACCACCGCGTGATGTGTCTAGTTCCTCCGGACGCCTGGGGCGATACATAAAATTGGTATGATATGACGATTGAACCAACTTAACTTTACCAAAATCACCCGACTTTATGAGAGATAGCGCTTCCAACACAGCAGGATCAAAACTATGGCTCGGCCCCACAATCACACCACAGCCACTTTTACTGCTTGCTTCAACAATTAGGTAGGCATCTTCCATTGATACTGACATTGGCTTTTCTAATAAAACGATTTTTCCAGCCTCCAACGCCGCAACAGCGTGTTTAGCATGATGCTCATGAGGCGTCGCTACGTATACAACATCTAGATTCGTATCGCATAACATTTCATCGTATTTTTTATAGGTGTCACCACCAAAATCTTTTCTAAATCTTGTACGGGCTTCAACACGAGAAGAACATGCGGCCCACAATTTAATATTATTATTAGCAATAAGAGAAGGTAGCGTGAGCATAAATCCACGGCCAAGGCCGATAACACCAACTTTTACTTTTTTGTTATTAGACAGCTTAGATATCAAGCTCTAACACCCCTTTTGCACGAGAAACGCATATCATTATTTTTTTGTTTTTTTCTCTATCTTCAAGGACTAAGTCACGATGATCTATTTCTCCTGAAGTATAACTAGTCTTGCAGCTACCGCATGTTCCACTTTCACAAGATGATCGCAGGGCTAAACCATTATTTCGTAAAACCTGGAGTATCGTTTGATTTTCAGCAACATCAAAAACATCACCATTCGTAAGTTTTACCTGAAACGGTTTATCATCGTTCCGTAAAATTGTTACCGGTTTAAAATCCTCAAATTTAACCTGATGCTCCGGCCAATGCCCTGTCATATCCTCAATATCTTCCATCAGGTTTTTTGGACCACAACAATATATCAACCTTTCATCTGGAGTTTCAACTATTGGCCAAAAGTCATATAAATTTTCATCTTGTCCTCCATCAAAATGCATTATGCACTCACCCCCCAAAAGGTTTACTTCCTCACAAAATGCCGTTTCAGTAGCGTCTCGAGCACAATATATTAATGTGTAGGGTTTACCTAAATTGTCTAAATGCCGCGCCATAGGCAAGATTGCTGTTATGCCAATACCACCGGCTATCAAAAGGTAATTATCTGCATCAATTAAAGGAAATGAGTTTTTGGGAGGTTGACAATTTACCGTCGCACCCAATTCAAGTTGATCAACAATCCAGGCAGATCCCCCACGACCTTTTCTTTCAGCTTTAACTCCAAGCTGCCAAACCGCATCAATAAAAAGGTTGGCCACAGAATAATTACGCCAACCATACGGAGTCTCTAAACTGATATGCGAGCCCGGCCCAAAATTTGGTAAATTCTCATTAGATGATAGTTGTATCACGCAGCAATCCGATGATACATTGTATTTACTACTTACTGTAAGCTTCAAATATTCCATTTAAACTCTACAAGCTTGCTAATGTGAATTTTAAGGTTTGACTTTTTAATTAGATATCTAATAATAATTATAGGTCGTCAAGTTATTATGTGAGATTATAATGATTACTGAGGAAGAAAACAAACTTCTGTGCGAAGTTGAAGGTCAAGCTCCAATGGGACAAATGATGCGTCACCATTGGGTTCCTGCACTAATGTCAGAGGAGTTAATAATTGACGGTAAGCCTGTACGGGTACGTTTGTTTGGTGAGGATCTATTAGCGTTTAGAGATACAAACGGAAAAGTTGGGTTAATAGATGAATTTTGTCCTCACAGAGGACCATCACTATTTTTTGGAAGGAACGAAAACTGTGGTTTAAGGTGTCTTTACCACGGCTGGAAATTTGACATCAACGGAAACATAATGGAGATGCCTTCGGAGCCTCCAGAGAGTCAGATGAAAAATCGGTTAAAAATAAAATCCTACCCTACTAATGAAGCGGGAGGATTTGTTTGGGCATGGATGGGGCCTATCGAAAAAATTTCAGAATTTCAACAGCCACCATTTGCACCAGATGAAAATACAAAAGTCTCAATAACAAAAATTAAAATTCCTTGTAATTGGTCACAAGTTCAAGAAGGCCAGATTGATTCTGCACATTCCTCTTCTCTTCATTCGTCTGATATGTTGCCCGCAAGAGTTGAAACTGCTGGCGCAACAAATACTCACTGGACAAGACCATCCACAGACAAGTCTCCAAGAATTTTCATTCAACGTACCCCATACGGATTTCGATATGTTGCTGTTAGGCGCCCAATAAAGGAGGCACGAGTTAAAGATTACCTTCGGATAACTGTTTTTCTTGCCCCGTTCATATCATTAATACCACCTAATGACTTATATAACGTGTGTTCAATTAATATCCCAGTAGATGATAATAATACTTGGTTCTATTTTGTCGCCTGGGGCGATAAAAACTGTATTGATACAGAGGACTGGCGGGCGTTCAACCATGCCGTCATTGGCCCTAACCTTAACGAGGATTACTCGACAAAAAGAACACTACAAAATGATTTTCTCCAAGACCGTGATGCCATGGTTGCTGGAAACTTCACCGGAGTTCCGGGGATACCAAACCAGGATATAATTATGTGGGTCTCAATGGGAAAGTGGCCAAAACGTCACGAAGACCACCTCGGTGCAAGTGATCTTGCAGTTGTTGAGTTTCGGCGACTGATGGTTAAAGCTGTTAAGGATTTTATTAACGAAATAGGGCCAGCCATTGGCACCGTTGACTGTAATATACCACATCGTGAGATATCGTCTTGGCAAGGCATTGTTCCAAAAGGCGCAGACTGGCTGGAATATGGGATAGGTGAAAGTGAGGCAGCTGCCATTAAGGAAATAAAAGCTGAAGCTTTATAAGTTTAAAGTATTAACTTTGATCACCAATATTTCCTATTTGCCTAGTCGATGGCATAGACAAACCTACCTCTAATGATTTTTGTTCGTCGCATGCTAAATTTTCTGACATATGCAAAAGTCCCTGCCTTAGCATATTTTGCATCTCCAAAGACAATCCCTCAGCTGCGATATTGTTAACCTCTACAGCCATTGGCTCTAGTTTGGACCGCAATGATTTTCCAGTATTAGAGAGATAAACGTAATTTTTCTTTTTATCTCCATCTTTTTGAATGCGGGTCACCAGGTCAGCATCTTGCATCTTGTTAAGCGCAGAATGAACAGTTGGTTCCATTACACCTAATTTGCGTGATAACTCACGTTGTGTGATGCCGTCCGTTTCCCAGAGAATGCGAAGATAAGTCCAGTGCCCAAAACTGACGTTATACTCTACCAAACGGATTTGTAGGCAGCGAGAAAACCCTCGTGACAATGTACGTACTAGGTATGCTATCCTTTCATCTGGTTTGAGTTCACTACTAACCAAATTCTTAAATCCTTTTCATCACTAAAAGCCACTAGCCGTTTGTATAAACAAACTTATGAAGCTATTTCTTCGCACCAGAGGTCCCATGCTCGTTTAATTTGAGGGCTAATGCGGGAAACAGAAGCTTTGCTTTCTCCCGCGCTCATTGCTTTGATCGCACCCATTGTATTGGCTTGTAACTGGATGCGAGCATTAAGTTCAGTATATATAGCACGGTAAACTGCTTGTGGAAGGCTTGAACCAACTATGGTTGCACCGTGCCCTCGCATTAAAATAACGTTCCCTAAACCAAGCTCTGATGCCATGACACTCGCCATTTTCATATCTGTTATCAATAAATCAGTACAGTCGCCATAATGTATCGCCATATCAAAAACTGGTACCTGTTGGCCTAGAAACCCTGCCATATGCCAAACAGCCTTTAGAGAGTGATCCTGTGAAATACCAAACGGAATGATGGTTTGAGAATGAGAATGTACAATAGCAACAACATCTGGTCGATTTTTATATATTGCTGCATGGATGTAACGCTCGAGGTATAACTTTCGGTCCGTACCCTCATAAGCCTCTCCTCTTAAATCATGTCTAATAATATCTTCAACAGCTACCAGACTGGGAGCAACATTGCGAGACAGCCAAAATGTTTGATCATTATCGTGACAGCGTACTGATACATGCCCAAAGCCATCTACGACCCCATACTTATAAAGAATATGATTAGCTTTTCTCACAGAGTCCGGACCGGCTTCGTTCCAGTCACTATTATTTTCAAATTCAAACAGACTTAATCCTAACAATTACTTAAAATGGAAGATGACGTAAAAGCATTACTACTATTCATCTGTCGGCTCCCTGCTGGTTTTTGAAAAAGCACAAAACAAGTAATACAACTAGTAAATATATTTAAGCTTGACAAATCAATCAATTTTCATTCAAATTTGATTAGAGATCTAAGTATAGTATTTTGGCTGGTATTCAATGATTTTGAACGCAGCAAATTGGGAGAATAATTTTGAGATATCAAATAAATTTATTAGGAAGCCTACTAGGCTTATTTTTAACAATCTCGACTGGTGCCTACGCTGGGTATAATATTACCCTTTGCGGTGCGAGTCCCGGTGGGCTGTGGTCGATGCTAGGCGCTGGTGTAGATGCGGCTGTGAAAGCAGCGCACCCTGGGTCAATTGTAACTTACCAAACTTCTGGTGGAGGTTTTGCAAATGTAGCCCTCCTGAAAGATGAAAAATGTGATTTAGCCCTAGTACATGATGCTGAGGCAGTACTGGCAAGGGATGGTCTGCATCCATTTAAAGAGCCAATTGACAGTATTCAAACCGTTGCAGTTATGTATACTTGGGCTCCGATGCAAATGATTATGAATAAGAAATTTGCAGATAAATATAAAATCACTAAGCTTTCAGACATTGCTGAAAAAAAGGTTCCTGTACGAGTCATACTTAACAAGCGAGGAAATGTTGCGAGCCAAGTCGGAGAGGCTATGTTAACAGCAGCTGGCGCAAGTCCTGACAAAATTAAATCGTGGGGTGGTGATGTTGTTTACGCAGCATCAAAAGAACAGGGTGAGTTAATGCGAGATAGGCGTGCAGATGTGATTTTAAATTCGCTGTTTGTTAATCACAGATCTATACGTCAACTCGCGAGTTCAATCGACGTAACCTTAATTGGTATCGACCCAAACGTTGTTCAATCTGTCTCAGATAAATGGAGTATAGGGTCATATACAATCGGAAAAGATGCCTATGAGTGGTCGAACCAAAATGTTACCACACTAACACTTTCAGCGCAGCTTTTTGTTAATAAGAACGCTGATCCAGAAATGGTGAATGATGTTACACAAGCCCTAGTTGATCATATCGAATTAGTGCGAGGCGTACATAAAGCTATGAAGCCTCTTTCAGTAAAACTTATGAAGAGTTCCAAGGCTATAGAGTACCATCCAAATTCCAAAGCGGTTTATAAATAAGATTGCGAAATTATTAGGAAGGGTCACACAAAGTATTTGTGACCCTTTTTAATATTGTAAAAAGGCTCTGCGGACACAGCATCCAGAAAGATGAATTTACCAATGTCATTTTTATCAATTGCATTTGATACAGGACATCGTCGTCAACTTGTCGGACTACCCAAAACACTCTCTGAGCTCTTGGCAGCAGTAGTTACAGTTTGGGTAGTATATTCAGCTTCAGTGTCAAAAATGGATGTCCTATCTATCACCATAAGCTTTTATGCTGGGATGCTTGCTTTAAGTTTTCTGTTTGTCTCCCCCAGTATAAAAAAGGAAACATCTCCACTTTTATTCGACTGGGCACTCAGTATTTTGGCAATATTGTCGGGGATATATTTTCTCTGGAACTCTGATGTAATTGCGCAAAGGATCACCTTATTTGACCCCCTAACCCAGTACGACCTGACTTTTTCTAGTTTAATTGTTTTATTAACCTTTGAAGCCATGCGTCGATCTGTTGGCTTAGGGTTGACAGTGATAGTTCTTGTGTTCATGACTTATAATTTATTTGGCCATCTACTCACAGGTGCGTTCTCTCATGGTTACATTGATCTTGAGCATTTTTTAGATGTATCGATACTCACTACTGACGGCCTTTTTGGAGTTCCACTCAGAGTAGCTGGAACCTATGCATTTTTATTCGTGTTATTTGGTACTACTTTGGAGCGCTGTGGAGGTTCAGAGTTTTTTTTTAATCTTGCAGCAAGTCTAACAGGCCGCTCACCAGGTGGACCTGCTAAAATTGCAGTCATCTCATCAGGCTTGTATGGTACAATTTCTGGAAGTCCCACCTCAGACGTGGTGACCACTGGCGCAATAACAATACCGATTATGAAACGACTAGGTTATCAAGCAAGGTTTGCCGGTGCGGTTGAAGTGGCCGCCTCCACAGGCGGGAGCTTACTGCCGCCAGTTATGGGTGCGGCAGCTTTTATAATGGCGGAATATACGGGTATTGCCTACCGTGAAATTGCATTAGCAGCCCTAATTCCAGCCTTTTTATATTATTTACCTATTTACTTGCAGGTTCACTTAAGAGCAAAAAAAACCGGTCTTCAGGGTTTAGCAGCTCACGAAATTCCACCATTTTTTAAAACCCTCTCTCAAGGTTGGCTTTTTATTCTCCCATTAATAGCAATCTCATATAGCCTTATTGACGGCTACACCCCCTCTTTTTCTGCTATTTATGGTATTATTACCGTTCTTTTTGTTTCACTTTTTAAACACACTACCCGTTTAAATATTACGGACTTATATCAAATTTTAGTTACTGCAGCTATACGAATGGTGCCTGTAGCAGGTGCATGCGCTGCTGCCGGTCTTGTAATTGGCGGCATCACAATGACTGGACTTGCTTCAAAGTTCAGTTATCTGGTGTTTATTATAGCCGGAGACAGCGTTTACTTATCAGTAATCGTCGCGGCAGCTGTAACTCTACTGTTAGGGCTAGGAATGCCAACACCAAGCGCTTATATTTTGGCAGCAGTACTCATTAGCCCTGTTTTGATTGGGCTACAAATACCTGTTTTATCAGCTCATCTGTTCTTATTTTATTTTGCTGTAATGTCAGCACTAACGCCGCCTGTTGCGGTGGCAGCTTACGCAGCTAGCGCACTTGCAAATGCTAACCCATTAGAGATCGCTTTAAGTGCAGTTAAAATTTCATTAGGGGCGTTTATTGTCCCATTCGCATTTTTATTTAATCCACCTTTAATTCTCGTTGGGTCATTATCAGATATTGTTATTGCTTTTACTTTTGCCTCTGGCGGCCTGGCGTTAATATCTATTGCAGTTGAGCGGTATTTTTGGTCAGAAATTAAAACCTGGCAGTCCTGGTATATAGCCTTTTGTGGAATAGGAATGCTATTACCTGACTGGAGGTTTGCATCAATGTTTATTGTTTTTATTGCTCCAATTTCAATCAGTCTTTACAGAAAAAATTGAAGCCAATTCACTTTGACATATTAAAATGGATATGTTTTTCTTGGGTGAAACTTAACAATTCTTCTAGGCACTCCTCACGGCCCATACTTGATTGCTTTTGCCCACCAAATGGAGTTCCAAGAAAATGTCGGCCAACTTCATTAACCCATATGTAACCTGCCTCAACCTGTCGAACAAACTGATGAGCTTTTTGCAACTTATTTGTCCAGATTGAACATGTTAAGCCATATTTAAGACCATTGACTTCTTTAAGCATTTTTTCTTCATTATCCCATATCGAAACGGCGTGAACTGGACCAAATATTTCTTCATTCGCAATTCGCATTTCATGGGTAACTTCTGTAAAAATTGTAGGCTCAACAAAAAAACCATTTTTTAAAATAGGATTACCAGACTGTTTTCCTCCACATACAAGGACAGCGCCCTGTTCTTTTGCACTTTTAATAAAACCCATTACACTATCTAAATGTTGTTTGCTAATAAGTGCGCCCATTGTGGTATTAGGGTCGTACGGAATACCAGGTTCAAACTTACTCGCATATTCCTTTAAATGCGTCAGAAATTCTTTGTATATGGACTTGTGAATAAACGACCTGCTGGTTGAACCACACGACTGACCACACCAGCCAAAGTTCATACCTGTAACTGTAGCTTTAGCCACAGCTTTTGGATCAGAATCTGGAAATGCGATTAATGCATTTTTACCACCCAATTCCAGCAGTACAGGCTTGATAGTCTCGGCAGCTGATCTGAGAACGGCTTTGCCAGTTTCCACTGATCCAATCAACGCAACTTTCGCAACATCTTGATGCATAGACAATGCGCGCCCAGTATCCGTACCACCAGTGATAACATTAAAAACTCCAGCGGGAAACAGGCCCTCTAAAAGTTCCGCTAATCTAAGACCAGACAGCGGAGCTTGCTCAGGTGGTTTTACAATAATACTGTTTCCGGCCACCAACGGTGCCGCTGCCTTTGCCGCATTGAACATGAACGGATGATTAAACGGATTAATTCGAACAACAACACCAACTGGTTCACGAATTGATAAATTTAATTCATTTAGGCCCGCAGGTACGGTAGTGCCCTTCATCTCTGTCACAAGGCCAGCAAAGAAATCTATCAACTGTACTGACATTTTTTGATCTAACTTTAATTCGGTAACTGGGTTGCCACCATCTACAGAATCCAAAAGTGCAAGTTCTTCACTGTTTTTCTCCACGATGCGAGCCATCTCACGAACTATGCGTGCGCGCTCTAATGGCTGCACTTGTCGCCACTCATGAAATCCTTTTCTTGCAGCTGATACTACTTTGTCGACATCGTGGTCTGAAGCTACGGGTACCAATCCAAGACTTTCACCTGTCGATGGGTTAAAATTTTCCACCATTGATAAATCGATCGGGTCCACCCACCTGCCACCATAAAAAAAACTTCTTTTGGCGGGAAGAACATCTACTATTTTCATAATTAAAATACCTTAAAAAAGTTTAACTGCTAGCTAAAGTTTTAGCCATGTGTGGCGCCACCATCGACCGTCAGCGTCTGGCCTGTAATAAACTTTGATTCAATAGAGGAAAAAAACAAAACGGGCCCAACCAAATCATCTGGAGAGGCGGGCCTCTTAATACATTGACTCTTAATTATGTTTATTTTCTGCTGCGGTGTTATCGTTAAACGCTCAATTTCTGTGAATGTCGCACCTGGCATGATAGCATTTACGTTAATCCCAAATTCACCTAATTCTCTAGCCATTGAACTTGTCATACCAACAAGAGCAGATTTTGACGCAATGTAGTGTGTATAATTCGGGCGACCCATTGTTACGGCCGCAGAGCTTATATTAATTATCCGTCCCCATCTATTTTTTTGCATAACAGGTGTCACTGCACTTGAACAATGAAACACACCGTTTAGATTTACTTTTATTACCGCATCCCATTCTTCATTTGAAATTTCAAAAAATGGTTTCATTGATAAGGTAGAGAATATCGCAGCATTATTAACCAAAACATCGATACGCCCGTACTTTTGTTCCGTAGCTTTAGCCATCTCGAGAGTTGACTGGGGTTCACTCACATCAACTTCCATCCAGAAAGCCACACCACCTAATTCTGTTATTTCTTCAACAACCATTTTGGCTTTTTCTGAATTGAGGTCTGCGACACAAACCATTGCGCCATTATGTGCAAATGCTTTTGCATAAGCACGACCCAGGCCTTGGCCACCACCAGTGATAATTACACTCATTCCTTGAAAGCTATACTTAGTATTTTCCATCTTGCCTTGTATGTCCATTGTCCCAGCTTTTTTAATTAGAAAAATTTAATATTCGATTAGATACCAAGATATTTTGCTTTAAGCTCCGGATCTTTCAAAAGCTCTGATGAGCCACCATGCCAGGCAACCACGCCCTTATCTAGAATATAGTGGTGATCTGAAAGTTTGGCCAAGGCTGTTATGTTTTTATCCACTACAAGAATCGACTGACCACTTTCTTTCAAGGCATAGAGGCAGTTCCAAATCTGCTTTCTAATAATTGGAGCCAAACCTTCAGTTGCTTCGTCTAATATTAACAATCTAGGATTAGTCATCAGCGCTCTGCCTATAGCTAACATTTGCTGTTCACCCCCAGAAAGCTGACTACCTAAATTCTCTAAACGCTCACTTAGTCGAGGAAATAATTTTAATACCTTTTGTTCTGTCCAGCTACTGTCCTGATTGTGACGCGGTGGCCGATAAAATGTTGTAAGGTTTTCTTGAACAGACAAATTTGGAAATATTTGTCGTCCCTCAGGTACAAGGCCAATTCCTGATTGTGCTATCTCATGAGAGTTTGTAGTTGCTGATGAGACCCCAAAACGTTTTATCACGCCTGAAGTTGGGAGTAATTGTCCCATAATCGAACGAATTGTTGTTGACTTACCCATCCCATTTCGTCCCATTAACGAAACACATTGACCGGCATCTATTTTTAAATCAATTCCAAAAAGTACTTGACCGGCCCCATAACCTGCTTCCACTTTGGTTAGCTCTAAAATCATTCGTCGCTCCCAAGGTATGCCTCTCGTACAAGCTTATCGTTACTAATCTCATCAGGTCTGCCAGAGGCTATTAAAGCTCCTTCAACTAAAACGCTAATGCGATCCGCCAGTTCGAATACCACGTCCATATCATGTTCAATCAGCAAAATAGTGGTATCGCCTTTTAAAGCTGCAATTACCTTAGTCATCGAAATTGTATCCACAGGGCCAGCGCCCGCCATAGGCTCATCGAGCAAAACTAGAAGTGGCTCCATTGCTAAGGCCAATGCGAGTTCTAACAATCGCCTTTCTCCATGGGCCAAGTCAGATACTTTTCTATTAGACATATGTTCCATACCAACCTTTTTAAGGATGGACAGGCCACCATCAATAAGACGTGGATCTGAAAAAGCAGGTCTAAAAAACCTAAACGTTTCTCGTGTTTGAGAGATTTTAGCAACGATTGCATTTTCCAGTACAGAAAAATCCATTAAAACATTACTTATTTGAAAAGAGCGACCTATGCCTAACAAGGCCCTATCCGAAACAGACGCATTATTAATAATATTACCGTCCAACAAAATTTCGCCTAAGTCTGGAACTAAGTCTCCAAATATTTGACTAATCAGTGTTGTTTTTCCAGCACCGTTTGGGCCAATCAATGCATGAATTTCGCCTTTCTCAACTTTTAGTGTTACATTATCTGTAGCCTTCAGTGCGCCAAAATGTTTTTGAATTCCGCGCAACTCTAAAACTGGCTTTGTCATGTTTTAACCTTGTTAAAACCAATTTTAAATCTAGCGTCCAATACTCCCATCAGTCCTCCTTTGCCAAACAGTACCACTACTATTAGTAAAGGGCCAAATATTACCATCCAGTTTTCTGCTATGGAAGGCATAATAATATGCAGAAGATCTGGCAAAAACTCTTCCAATAATAGAAAAACTATAGCTCCGACAAGTGGTCCAGCTAGGTAAGTTAAACCACCCAAAATAATTATAATCATCAAATCTCCAGACCTGGTCCAATGCATAATATCGGGTGAAACAAACTCCTGCCAAGAAGCAAATAGGCAGCCCGAAATACCGCAAATAATAGCTGAGATTACATAACCTGTGATCTTAAATTTTAGGGGGTTTAAACCCATCGCTTCAACGCGGTTTTCGTTAGATTTAATTGCCTGCAGAATAACACCAAATCTTGATCTTATTAACAACATCAACATGATACTAACGATTGCTAAGGTAAAAAAAATAAGATAATATAGCCTTAAAGGTTCGTACAGATCGATGAAAATGAAATCTGAGCGATCCATAATCAGCCCATCATCACCACCAAATTGTTCGAGGCTGACAACAAAGAAATAGAGCATTTGTGCAAAAGCCAATGTGATCATAATGAAATAAATTCCACTAGTCCGTAGAGCTAAAAACCCAATAACTACACCCAGCACTCCACAAATCAACACCGAAAGTAGTAACTGATACCAGCCATTATCAATACCATAATACTGACTAATTCCAGCACAATATGCACCGATGCCCATAAAAGCAGCATGTCCAAACGAGACCATACCCCCAAAACCAAAAACAATATTTAACCCCATTGCTGCCATGCCAAGCAGCATTATTCGCATCACGACATCATTCCAGAACGGCAAATCTAAAAGATTAGTAAAAATGGGAAATATAGCAAATAATACGAGTATGACCCAGAGGGTGGTGAACTTTTTTAGAAGATCTAAAATCATATGTTCAGGCCCCTTTAGGCGGAAATAATCCTGTCGGTTTAAAAACCAAAACAACAGCCATTAAAATATACACACTCATGGAAGCTAACGCAGGACCCGCCGTATCTGCCGTCGGCCCACTCATAAAAATACGAAATACCATCGGTAACATTACTCTGCCAATAGTATCAACAAGTCCGATTATTATGGCTGCAATGAACGCCCCCCTTACTGAACCTATACCTCCTATAATAATAACAACTAAAGAAAGTATTAACAGTGGCTCACCCATTCCTGGCTCAACAGATGTCAGAGGCCCTATCATCATTCCTGCCAAACCAGCAAATGTTGCACCAGCTGCAAAAATAAAACGAAATAAAATCTTTATATTTATACCAAGTGCCGCAGTCATTTCTGGGTTACTCGCACCCGCACGGACCATCGCACCAACGCGAGTTCGAGACACAAAGAGATGAATAGCAACAGCACATGCGAGCCCCACCAAAATCACTAAAATGCGAAATACTGGATATGGCGTCCCTGGTAAAATTTGTATAAAACCTGATAGCGACGGCGGAAAATTTGAAAATAATGCTGCAGGACCAAAACTAATTCGAATGACTTCATTAAAAAACAAAATAAGCCCAAACGTGGCCAAAACTTGATCCATGTGATCACGCTTGTAGAGGTGTCTAATTATTAGCCATTCCAACAAGTAACCACAAATAAAGGTAATTGGTATTGCTGCCAAAATGCCAAAGTAAAAATTATTTGTTGCAATAGTAACAGCTGAGGCTGCGTATGCACCGATCATGACCTGCGATCCATGTGCCAAGAATACAAAGTCCATAATACCGAGAATTAAAGTTAAACCGGCAGCAATTAAGAATAAGGTGATGCCAGCCTGCAGACCATTAAAAATCTGCTCCAGTAGCAATGTTGTTGTCATATTTTACACTATCGGGTTCAAATTAAAGTGAAAGAGCTATCGGCGTCGAAAACGCCAATAGCTTTTTTATAATATGCTAAAACTTACAATCTTGTACGTAAGCATCACCATGGTTTTCAAAAACCGTGTCAATAATTTTTGACGTAACTACACCATCAGAGTCCTTCACCACTTCTCGTAAATAGAAGTTTTGAATTGGAAATTGATTGGTATTCATTTTCAAGGATCCTCGCGTGGTTGGTATATCACCAGCTGCAAGAACTTCACGCATTTTCTCTGTATTCTTGCTGCCTGACTGCCCAACAGCATAATCAATTGCAAGTATTGTGTCGTAAGCCTGAGCGGCATAAAACGACGGGTAACCCCCATATTTAGACTTATAATCTGCTACAAATTTTTTGTTAATAGCATTATCGAGATCAGGTGACCAAGTCTGCGTACTGATTGTACCCAGAGCAGTATCCTTTAAGGCAGGCAACGAAATCCCATCAACACTGAAGACAGTGTATAATTTACTTACGTCGTCCATCCCAGCTTGCTTCCACTGCTTAACAAAATTAATGCCCATTCCGCCAGGTTGAAATATAAAGGTTGCTGGTGGTTTGGCTGCCCGCAATGCCGACAACTCAGCTTGAAAGTCAGTCTGGCCCAGTTTTGTATATACTTCTCTAACAATTTCACCTTTATAAAATCTTTTAAAACCAGAAATCATGTCTTTACCAGCCTGGTAGTTTGGCGCCATAGCATAAACAGATTTAACACCAACAGTATTCATATACTGGCCCATGGCCTCTGTTGTTTGATCGTTCTGCCAAGACATTGAGACGAAGTTTTTATGACATCCACTTCCAGCAATAGATGAAGGACCAGCATTAGAACTGATAAGTAGAGTGTCTGAACGTGTTACCTGTTTGTGTATAGCCATCATTAAATTGGACCAAATTATTCCACCAATCACATCAACTTTTTCACTTTTTATCAACTTGTTTGCTAATTGTTTTGCAACATCTGGCTTGCGCTGATCATCTACGAAAATAACTTCAGCATCCATTCCACCAAGCTTTCCGCCCTTGTGTTCCATAGCGAGTTCTACAGCATTTTTCATCTGCTTCCCTATGATCCCTGCCCCGCCTGACAAAGTTGTCATGTAACCAATTTTTATTGTTTCCGCATAAACCGCACCGGCGTTTACGAAAAAACCTACTGTCATTATAGCAGTAATTATTTTATTACGCATTTAGTCCTCCCATTAACTAATACACTTTTTTAATAAACTTGAAAAATACTCAGTGTTTTGTCTTTTACTCAGCACAAACCTCTCAATCAAAAATTATTTTACTACAGGTTTAATTGTTGTTATAGATTTCAAACACTGTCAACATTTATGTAGACGTCTAACTATTTTAAGACCTCAGGATTTTTAAATAGTTATCTACAAAAATACTACTTTTATTTTGACTTATAAAAAAATATTAATCATTTCTTTTGTTTTACAGGTTATTTAATATCTTCTACTAACATTTAATAAACATGGATAAAAAACTCAAACGTTTGGTGCAGAGCATTTAAATAAATGAAAAAAATATCAAAAATTGAAATTATCGGTGGAGGACCAGCGGGTTTATATACTGCAATCTTAGCTCGACGGCTTCTTCCAAATGTAACTGTAAGTGTTACTGAGAAGAACGACGAGGGCGCAACATTTGGCTTTGGCGTAGTATTTTCAAATAACGCTTTAGAATTCCTTAAATTAGACGACCCTGAAACCCATCAGCTACTTAGACCTCTGATGGAAAGTTGGGAAGATATTACACTTAATCTGCCATCCGGAAGCGTAACTTTGGACGGAGTGGGCTTCACAGCAATTAGCCGACTTAAATTAATTGAAGTATTAAGAGGTCGTGCAGTTACTTTAGGCGTTACAATCCGTTTCAACACAACACTAAAATCGCTGGATGAACTTGAGGCTGACATTGTAATCGGAGCTGATGGATTGAATTCATTGATGCGACGTACTTTAGAAACTAAATTTAAACCAAAAATTGAATATTTTAATAATCACTTTGCCTGGTTTGGAGCAAATATTCCTTTTGACACACTGACCCAGACCTTTATCGATACATCCAGGGGGGCACTCAATGCACACCACTATCGTTTTTCTCCCACCCTAAGCACTTTTATAGTTGAATGTGATGGTCAAACATTCAAATCTTTTGGTTTCGATAAAATGAATGAGAATAAAAGCGCAGCTACTTGTACAGAGTTATTTAAAAAATCTCTACAAGGCACTGAACTTATTACAAATAACTCTACTTGGCGACAGTTTCCAAAGCTTTGGTGCGAAAACTGGGTTTATGGGCGTAACGTTCTTATTGGCGATGCGGCCCATAGCGCTCATTTCTCAATAGGCTCAGGAACTCGGTTGGCGATGGAAGATTCCATCTCGTTGGTTCAATCA
>Ga0115564_10001858_pt1 | contig 18894 bp, 15 predicted proteins | sample COGITO_mtgs_1105_7_FD_88680 | JGI IMG/M metagenome (GOLD analysis project Ga0115564, IMG submission 88680) | Pelagic marine microbial communities from North Sea - COGITO_mtgs_110523 | ecosystem: Environmental > Aquatic > Marine > Epipelagic | place: Germany:Helgoland, sampling site Kabeltonne...
TCTCAGTACCAGTGTGGGGGATCCCCCTCTCAGGGCCCCTATCTATCGTAGTCTTGGTGTGCCGTTACCACACCAACAAACTAATAGAACGCATACTCATCTTATACCGTAACCTTTACTCTTAAAATGATGCCACTCTAAGAGACTATGGGGGGTTAATCTTCATTTCTAAAGGCTATACCCCAGTATAAGGTAGATTGTATACGCGTTACGCACCCGTGCGCCGGTCGTCGGCAAAAGCAAGCTTCCCCGTTACCCCTCGACTTGCATGTGTTAAGCCTGCCGCTAGCGTTCATCCTGAGCCAGGATCAAACTCTTCATCGTTAATTTTTAAAGTTTCTCTTAAGAAACTTGTACTCTTAACAACTAAAGGAAATTTAATGTGTTGTACTCAAAATGGTTTATTCTCTGTATTTAACTAATCGTTTCCAATTAATTATTTACGCTGTCAATCAATATGTTTAATGAACTTTTTATCTTATTCGCCGATCCCTAAGAACCTAAGCGGCTGCAAATATAAAACCTTTTTTGTTTATCACAATGCTTTTTGAAAATAAAATTAAACTTTTTTTTCAAACCTTATAACACTGCATTAAATCAAAGAACGTTTGCTAATACACTACCGTTTTTTAGCGGCTGCAAACATACAACCTTTTTTACCTTTTACAACCTTTATTTTTTGCGTTTTTACGTTTTATTTTTTTAGCCAATTTTATTCACTGGAAAACAAGTGGTTAGAGAGACTTGTTTATAGGAAAAAATTCCACACAATACCGAACCTTACGATGAAATCTCGGTAAGGGTAGTTAGGTGCCGAGTAATAATTGTAGCCTGTAAAGGACGAATTAAGGTGTTCTGCCTTTAAAAAGAGGCGTGTTTGGCGGATTTTAGCATTGATAAAAAAGTCAATCCGTGGAAAATCGCCCACTTCTGTGGTGTTTTGCACATAGAATTCTGCTAGTAATGGATCGTATCGGTTCATATAATAGCTAGAAAAATAACTAAACGTCACCCCTGTCTGTAGAAATAAAGCCTTTTTGAAGAGCTCGTTTGTATAGTATAAGGAGTGTCGGGTCACAATTTGAGGGACATTAAACACCTCATCACCCTCCATGACACTTTGATATAGTACGGTATTGTTTAACGCAAAGTTCCTGTAGCTTACTTCATTTGACAGTTTTGCTCTTATATAGTTGACAGTTTCATCAAACTGAAAGGGTTTGACGCCGCCGTCTATGGCATCTTCTTTAGTGAAATACAAGTAATTATCTAGAGTATTATAATCCAATTGGAGTGTTCCGAATTTTTTCGAGTTAAGGCTGAACGCTAATTGTTTTGTGTTTTGGTTCTTAAAATTGTTCTGCCAGTTGTAGTTTAGGTAGTCACTTTGAAGCAACTGAAAATTAAAATCAGGGGCTTTAGAGTTTGAATTGAGGGTAGCACTCACATCCATGTCCTTATTAATGACATAGCCTGCTTGGGCATTTAAAAAATTGCCTTTCAAATCTCCTGTAAGGTTTAAACCAACTCCTCCTTTTAAGGCAAAAGCGCCGATGGTTTTCTCGTAGGTTCCTCCAAATGAAACGACGGCGCCCAAAAGACGGTTGGTGATTCTTTGATTGTTTAGGATGACAATAGAGTTATAGCCATAATTATAGTTCGTATACCCTGCATTGACCTTAAAACTCCCTAAAGTCTTATTTGAGTAGCGTGCATTAAGCTCTGCATAAAAATTTTCAAGAGTAACTTTGTCGGAAATTTTGGACGCTATAAAGGCGTCTCCAAAATAACTATTGCTTGCAGCCTGAGTGAAATGGTAATATCTATCTTCTAATGAAAGGATATTCCCTACTGCTATTTTATTAGAATTAAGAGAATCACGCTCCTTTAATATATAGGAGTGGTCCAAGTGGAATCGCCTGCCTTCTAAACTACTTTGAGCATCTTGAAATACAGGATCAAATATGGGGCGGTCTAAGAATTCTTCAACGCCAGATTCAAAATTTAGAATGTCCTCATCTGAAAGCCCCCCATTTTCTTCATTCAAAATATCTTGCACAACGATATGCGTTCGGGCTACGTATCGGTTATTCTTGGTTTTATAATTTGTTGTAAATCTAAAATTACCAGTGCTTGATAAAATATGTTCGTACTTACCAAGAGAACGCATGCCTTTATAAGCAATAGAAAAGTTAAATTGTTTAGAGGTGTTAACGGTAAAAAAAGCATCTAATAAATGTGCTTGTTCAAAACCAGTTTTATATAATATCTCGGTAAGTGGTGTGGGTACATCGTAATAATGAATGTCATCCACTTCCATATAGTTGAAGTGTTTGGCATTTGCACCAAATGAAGGTTGAAGAGCATTTGATTTAAAATCATGTGTTAGGGTGTTGTATGTTTGTCCCATATTACTGAACGGTAGCAGGGCAAAGTCATCTTTTCGCAGGTAGTTAAATTTGTATTCTTTGTATATAGACAAGGTTGTGTCTAGTTGAATGGTATCATTTTCGCGGGTAATAATTAAATAGTCTTTAATATTCGCCTTTTCATTTTTGATAACTTTTTTCGAAGCGCGGTTGGATATGGAATCACTCCCCACTTGATTGGTTTCAAAATTTTTAGGCAACTCTTTTGACTCCTGTGGAATGAATTTTTCTTGAGAGAACGCCGTAGTTCCAAGGAGCAAACAGAAAAGAATTAAGACTATTTTATACATATACAAGGTTCTAGTAGCAAATTATTATTCGCACAAAAATAGCAAATATCTAATCTATTTTGTTTTTTTACGGCATAAAGACTGATTTTTACAATCAATTTAACTTTAAGAGGCGATTTATGTTGGACTTAAATGTTTCAAATCTAGAATTTGAGTGTGGTACAGACGAAGCCGGTCGGGGGTGTTTGGCAGGGCCTGTAACGGCGGCAGCGGTTATTTTACCTTTAGATTTTTCTAATGAAATTCTAAACGATTCCAAGCAGCTTTCACATACAAAACGAAATTTTCTAAAGCCCATCATTGAAACGCAATCTATTTCTTATGGCGTTGCACACGTATTCCCTAAAAAAATTGACTCCATAAATATTCTAAATGCCTCAATTTTAGCGATGCATCATGCGATTTCAAAATTAGATAAAGTAGCGTTTATCAGTGTTGATGGCAATCGGTTCAAGGCATACAAAAAAATCCCACATCAGACCATTATTAAAGGAGATGGCAAATATCAAAACATTGCTGCTGCTTCGGTACTGGCAAAGACGTACAGAGATGCCTATATGGAAAAAATTCACGAAGAGTTTCCTATGTACAATTGGAAACAAAACAAAGGCTACCCGACGAAAGAACACCGTGCTGCAATCCGTGAATATGGCACAACCAAATACCACCGGCTTTCTTTTAGACTTTTACCAGAATAACTTCCTTTTGAATTATAAGTCTTATCTTTGTTTGGAGTCGAATAAAGGAGGACAGCGAATGCATAAGGTTTTATATTTTTTAGCGATTATTTTAACGGTTTTTAGTTGTGATTATACTCAAAAATCGACACGTTCAATCGAGGATTTGGTTCCCAAAAACGCCTCTATTGTGCTTTCCATTAATTCACTAGAAGGTTTCCAAAGTGCTATTGACAACAATGCTTTGATCTCTAAAACAGGGGTTTTTAAATCCTTGAAAAAAGCACTCATCCCACTTGACAGTCTCAAAAGCTTGAGCCCGCTTTTAGTATGTATAAGTAAAGAGTCCGCATCACAAGTGTTTACCTTTATTACCCATCAAAGAAATTTGAATTCTACCGACACCCTTTTAATGCCTTACATTACCTTAGATAGTATTTTGGTGGCTTCAACTTCTGCGATAATTCTTGAGTCTGTAAAAACACAAACGCGTTCTGAATATTCCAAACTATCCAAGCTACAACAGAGTACAAATACATTTTCGGTCTATTGTAAAACTTTTCCCGAACTGAAGTCAATTCCGTTATTAAATTCTCAATCTGTATATTTTGGGTTTAACATTACTCCTGAAAGTGTGGCAATGAATGGTACTATTTTGAATCAAAAATTTCAAAATAAATGGTTTACATTTTTTGAAAATTTAGAACCGCAACCTCAAAATTTACAATCGATTATTCCTGCTGCAAGCTCCTTAATTAAAACCTTTAATTACACTGATTTTGAGCAGCTCACTCGAAATATTGACTCTGCAGGATTTGTCTCAAAAGCATCCGTATTTGCAAAAGCATTTTTCAGCACTACTAAAGAAATTGGCAGCTTTGAAACTTCTGAAGGGACTGGAGTTGCTCTAAAATCCATCGATATTAGTGCGACTTACGAAAGCTTGAGTAGCTTTCAAAATGAGCTGAGTAGTTTTCGATCTGTTCCTTTGTTTGAATTTACGGATACTTCTTTATTTACGGATGCTTTTGGGCCGCTGCTATCTTCAATAAAACCTACAAAATTTATCATTCTCGAAGACTATTTAGTGTTTTCAGATTCTGAAAAGGTATTACAACTTGTGATTTCAAATTATCTCAATAAAAACACACTTGAAACCTCTTATGCTTATGAAACAATTCAAAAATCATTGAGCGACGAAGCCTCCTTTCAAACTTATTTTGACACCAAAACTTTGGGAACTGTCTTAAATGAACTCTTCGATAAAAAACTAAGCAAAAAAGACTTAAACCCTTACAAAATTTCAGCTTTACAGTTGGTGAAAGACAATCATATTGTACATGTGAATAGCATTCTCCAAAAATCTAAATCGAAACAATCAAAAACACAAATTAGCGAAGCATTTAGTTTGACGCTTTCAAACGCTATTTTGATGGATCCTGTGTTTGTCACCAACCACAGAACCAAACAGAAAGACATTCTGGTTCAAGATATTGATCACAACTTATATCTCATTTCAAATAAGGGCGTTGTCTTGTGGAAAAAGAAACTAAAGGGTGCTGTTATAGGAAAGGTTGAGCAAGTCGATTTGTACAGAAATGGTCGCTTACAACTGGCATTTGCAACGCAAAACCGATTGTACATTATCGATCGGAATGGAAAAGATGTAGAGCGTTTTCCACTCGAGTTTAAAGACAATATTACACAGCCATTAGCCGTATTTGATTATGACAAACAGCGAAACTATCGTTTGTTGATCACACAAAACAGAAACCTATTGATGTACGATTCAAAAGGAGAACCTGTAAAAGGATTTAAATATGAAGCCGCACAGACCATTGGCAGTCAACCAAAACATTTTCAAGTTCGTGGGAAAGACTATATTGTTTTTAGTACTGGCAACCAACTCAAATTATTAGACCGCCGTGGAAATAATCGCGTCAACGTAAAAGAGTCTATTGATTTTTCTGGAGAAGCTGTTTACTTTTATAATTCCCTCTTTACGACCACAAATACGAAAGGTGATTTAATTCAGGTGAACACAAAAGGAGCCGTGAGTCGCCAAAAATTGGGGCTTGACGCAAAACATAACATGACTAGTTCTTCAAAAACATTGGTGACTCGAAGCGACAATAAATTATCTATAAAATCCAACAGTATAGATTTGGAATACGGAAGCTACTCCCCTCCTCATTTATTTTACTTAAGAGACAAAATTTATATTTCAATTACGGATTTACAAGCTCAAAAAATCTGGTTGTTTGACAGTCAGGCAAAACCATTTCCAAATGTTCCTGTTTTTGGAACGAGTGCGATTGACTTAGCAAATGCTGACGGAGATAATTCCCTTGAATTTATAACCAAAGGGGATTCAAACAGCCTTATAATGTATCAACTGTACTAAACCTTAGTTGCTTCAAAAAGTTTTAAGAAGTGTTTTAAAAGCTTTGCTTTTACCTCTGCCTCATCGACCTTGGCTAGACCGAGTTCGACATGCAGCGAAGTGACTGCTTTCCCCCGAATTCCACAGGGAATAATATTGTCAAAATAGCCTAAATCGGCATTGACATTTAAAGCAAATCCGTGCATGGTCACCCAACGGCTCGCACGCACACCCATCGCACATATTTTGCGTGCAAAGGGAGTTCCAACGTCTAACCACACACCTGTTTCTCCGGGGCTTCGTTCGGCCTTGAGACCGTACTCTTCTAAGGTTAAAATAATAGTGTCTTCTAAAAAACGTAGAAATTTATGAATATCTGTGAAAAAGTTTTCAAGATCTAAAATTGGATACCCCACAACTTGACCAGGACCATGATAGGTAATATCGCCACCACGGTTAATTTTATAAAAAGTAGCGCCTTTAGATTCTAATTGCGCCTCAGACAATAAAAGGTTAGAAATATCACCACTTTTACCCAAGGTATATACATGCGGATGACTGACAAACAACAAATGGTTTGGAGTGATTAAACCCGCAGATTCGCGGCGGTTTTTGATTTTAATATCAATGGTTTCTTTAAATAAGGTCTCTTGATACTCCCAAGCTTCCTTATAATCTTTGAGTCCCAGATCCTGTATGTTGACGCCTTTATTCATAGGCCGCAAATATACTGATTTATGACTTAGGATTGTTTAAAATTACCAGTGCAGCAATCACGCCAGGCACCCAACCACAAAGGGTTAATAAAAACACGATGACTATGGACCCACAGCCTTTGTCGAACACCGCTATGGGTGGAAATAAAATAGATAATATGACGCGCCAAATACTCATAAAAAAATAAGGTTAATTAAAATTATACTTATTAGACGAAACTTCTAAAAAAACGTTACAAAAGCCATGGAGGATTTATGCTTCTTTAATTGAAATCCTAAGCAATAGTCGTTATCTTTGTGTCTTTAAATTTTTATTAGAGAATTATGTCGCAGCTTTCAGAACAAGAAATTGTACGTCGAGAAAAACTATCAAAATTACGCGCGTTAGGAATCAATCCTTATCCCGCTGATTTATTCCCAGTAACCCATAGCAGTGCTAAGGTGAAATCTGATTTTTCGGAAGGCACTAAGGTGGTTTTGGCGGGACGATTGATGCGAAAAAAAATACAAGGTAAAGCAGCATTTGCGGAACTTCAAGACAGTGAAGGCCGTATCCAGATTTACATCAACAGAGATGAAGTTTGTCCTGATGAAGATAAAAGCCTTTATAACGATGTCTTTAAAAAGTTGCTCGATTTGGGTGATTTTATTGGTATTGAAGGCGAACTTTTTACCACACAAGTGGGTGAAAAAACAGTTTTAGTAAAGCATTTTAAACTGTTAAGCAAAGCTTTAAAACCCTTACCCCTCCCAAAAACAGATGCGGAAGGCAATACATACGATGAATTTAACGATCCCGAAATGCGTTACCGTCAGCGGTATGCCGATTTGGTGGTCAACCCACACGTTAAAGAAGTTTTTGTAAAACGTACCAAACTTTTCAATGCCATGCGTAGCTTCTTTAATGACGCTGGATATTTTGAGGTGGAAACACCCATTTTACAACCGATTGCTGGAGGTGCTGCGGCACGTCCGTTTATGACACACCACAACAGTTTGGACATTCCGTTATACATGCGAATTGCCAATGAATTGTATTTAAAAAGATTGATTGTAGGTGGATTTGATGGCGTCTATGAATTTTCTAAAAACTTCAGAAATGAAGGCATGGATCGCACCCACAATCCAGAGTTTACAGCGATGGAAATTTATGTAGCCTACAAAGATTATAACTGGATGATGGCGTTTTGTGAGCAACTGTTGGAGCATTGTGCTATGGCTGTTAATGGTACTACAAAAGCTACTTTTGGCGAACATGAAATCGATTTTAAAGCGCCTTATGCTAGAATCACCATGGCGGATTCTATAAAGGAATTTACTGGTTTTGACATCACTGGAAAAACGGAAGACGAGATTCGTGCAGCGGCTAAAAATTTAGGTGTTGAAGTGGACAACTCCATGGGAAAAGGCAAATTGATTGATGAGATTTTTGGAGAAAAGTGTGAAGGCAATTACATCCAACCAACCTACATTACAGACTACCCAAAGGAGATGAGTCCTTTGTGCAAAGAACACAGAGAAAATCCAGAGCTTACAGAACGTTTTGAATTAATGGTTTGTGGGAAAGAAATTGCGAATGCGTACTCTGAACTAAACGACCCTATTGACCAACGCGAACGTTTTGAGCACCAACTAAAATTGGCTCAAAAAGGAGATGACGAAGCTACGGAGTTTATTGATGAAGATTTTTTAAGAGCCCTCGAATACGGTATGCCTCCAACTTCAGGAATGGGCATCGGGATGGACCGTTTGATTATGTTTCTAACCAATAATGCATCGATTCAAGAAGTATTGTTTTTTCCACAAATGAAACCAGAGAAAAAAGCAGTAGTTTTGAGTGACAATGAAAAAGCAATTTTTGAAGTCTTAAAATCAAATTCTGGCATTCAATTAGCCTCCTTAAAAACGCAGTCTGGACTGAGTAATAAAGGTTGGGACAAGGGCATCAAAGGACTGACGTCAAAAGAACTTGCAAAAGTCTATAAGTCTGATGATGTGTTAGTTGTTGACTTTTTGGGCTAAACTTATTTCAACTTTTATAAGGGTACTGTTGTTTATTAGTTAAAGAATTATTATATATTCACTTTTTAATTCACAAACTAAAATAACCATTTAATGAAAAAGTTAATTTCATTCACCCTTTTGCTGCTTGCTTTCGTGTCTATTGAGTCTTGTATCAGCATCAAATCAACCTCTAAAAGAAAGGTAGAAGCAGCTAAGGCTGCTAAAAAACCAGATGCAAAACCTAAAAAAGGGGCTATTAAACCCTATGCTAAGGTCATCACTAAAGACGCACAATCAGACGAAGGTCTTTTTACGGTTCATAAAATTGATGACAGCTATTTTTATGAAATCCCCGACACACTTTTTGACAAAGAAATGTTGATGGTGACCCGTATTTCCAAAACAGCTTCAGGTGTTGGATTCGGAGGTGGAAAACAAAATACACAAGTATTAAGATGGCAAAAGAAAGGCAAAAAGGTTATTTTAAGAGTCGTTTCTTATGAGGTTTTTGCAGCCGATTCCTTACCTGTTCAAGAGGCCGTTGTGAACTCAAATTTTGAACCTGTTTTATATACCTTTCCTATAAAAGCATTTAGTATCGACTCTACCGCTACGGTGATTGATGTGACTGATTTATTTAACAAAGATGTCAAAGCACTCGGACTTCCATCTCGTTCGAGAAAACGCTATAAAGCCACCCGCTTAGAAAGTGAAAAATCCTTCATAGAAACTATTAAAAGTTATCCTAAAAATATTGAAGCGCGCCACGTAAAAACGTATGCAGCAACAAATGCACCGTCAAATTCTAGTACAGGAACAATTTCTATAGAGATCAATAATTCTATGATCCTATTGCCTGAAAACCCTATGAAACGCCGCTATTTTGACAAGCGTGTTGGATGGTTTGCAAGGGGGCAAGTGGATTATGGTTTAGAAAATCAACGCAGTAAAGAAGTGACATTTTTGGACCGATGGAGACTGGAGGTTAAAGCAGAGGATTTAGAGAAATTTAAAGCCGGTGAACTCGTAGAACCAAAAAAACAAATTGTTTATTATGTGGATCGAGCGACGCCTGAAAAATGGCGCAAATACATCAAACAAGGGATTGAAGATTGGCAAGTTGCTTTTGAAGCCGCTGGTTTTAAAAATGCCATTATTGCTGCCGATCCCCCTACAGCACAAGAAGATCCTGAATGGAGCCCAGAAGATGTGCGTTATTCTGTGGTGCGCTACCTCGCTTCTCCAATTCCGAATGCGAATGGCCCTCACGTAAGTGATCCACGAACAGGTGAGATTTTAGAAAGTGATATCAATTGGTACCATAATGTGATGACCCTACTACGACGTTGGTATTTTGTACAAACAGCGGCTATTAATCCCGAAGCAAGAAGTCCAGAATTTAAGGACGAAGTGATGGGACGTTTGATCCGATTTGTATCGGCTCACGAAGTTGGTCATACCTTAGGACTCCCTCACAATATGGGAAGTAGTTGTGCGTATAAAGTTGAAGATTTACGCGATGCAGCCTTTACCCAAAAATATGGAACGGCTCCATCCATCATGGATTATGCACGTTTCAATTACATTGCACAACCCGAAGATACCGGCGTGGCCTTGATGCCAAATGTTGGAATCTATGATAAATATGCCATCTCTTGGGGGTATAAACCCATTTTAGATACGCCAGCCGAAGCCGAAAAAGAGACCCTTAACAACTGGATTTTGGAACATGCTGGCGATCCTATGTACCGTTTTGGTCACCAACAAGTGGGAGATGTGGTGGATCCGAGTTCACAAACTGAAGACCTTGGAGATGATGCTATTTTGGCAAGCACCTATGGAATTAAGAATTTAAAAAGAATTGTTCCAAACCTCATCGAATGGACGACCGAAACAGGCGAAGACTACTCGGATTTAAGTGATATGTACGGACAATTATTGTCTCAATTTAGCCGCTATATGGGCCATGTTGCCAATAATATAGGAGGGGTTTACGAACAGTACAAAACTGCTGATCAGGTAGGGGCCGTTTATACTTATGTAGATAAAGAGCATCAAAAAAATGCTTTGAAATTTATCAACGCACAATTATTCCAAACTCCGGAATGGTTGATTGACCCAACCATTTTTGAACGTATTGAATATTCAGGTTCCATTGAACGCATCCGAAAACTGCAAGAGCGTAGCTTGAAAACAATTTTAAGTTTAGGAAAGATGGCGCGTATGATCGAAAATGAAACCATGAACGACTCTGGTGCATACTCCGTAAGATCTATGACGCGAGATTTAAGAACAGGAATCTGGAGTGAGTTATATTCAGGACGAAAAATAGACACGTACAGGCGGAATTTACAACGGGCTCATATGGATCGTTTGGCGTATTTGATGACCGCAGAAAATCAGAACAAAAGACAGGGAAGTGATTATGTGAAATCGACCGCCGTCAACACCAGTCAATCTGATATTCGTGCGATTGTAAGAGCCGAATTGAAAACCTTGAGAAACCTGATCAACTCCAGTATTTCAAAAACCTCGAATGGCATGAATAAAATTCACCTTCGAGATGCTGTCGAACGGATTGATTTAATTTTAGATCCGAAATAATAAATTATACAAGCCAAAGCACCACTAAATTTCTTAAAACCCCAAACCTAATGTTTGGGGTTTTTTAGTTATACAGGTTTGATGTTTTTTTCAAAGCGGTTATGGATCCATAAAATCAAGAGTCCAAATCCGATCGACCCAATAATCAAACAATTATTCAGCAATCCATCTACAGAGAAAGACAAGCGAATAAGAATGGTTGAAATAATGAATCCTGAGTTTCTGATGACTTTATGAAATTGATCGGTGTAGAAAAACGAAAAGAGCAAGAGGAATACATCGACAATAATTAGAATTGCGAAAAACTCATCAAAGAAAATACTGTTGACATCTTTTAGAGCAAGAGATAAATTTTCAGGAGTATGTTGAAAAATCCAGCTTCCAAAAGTGAGGAGTCCAATTCCAATAAAAATGGGTACTAAAATCGTTGCCATAAACTTTTTGATGGCTATAAATTGTTCAATTTGAGCGGGAGCCAGCGCGTTTTCTTTATTTGATATATGTAATTTTTGACGTTCTAATGAGAACAAATAGATCATAAAAAACAGCAGCAACGCAGTGATAATATCGTAGGTAAAATTAAGGTCGTTTTTGATATCAAACCAATCCGAATTGAGTTCTAAATTGGCCAAATCTTTGAAGATACGTCGGATGACAATCAGTGTAATAATCTCATATTGCTTACCAATATAGGTGGTGATGGACCGCGGCAAATAGAATATCAACAGATAGACTTCATAAATTAAAATAAAAGAAAAAGGCGTGTAGATGGCTGCAATAGGAGAGTCAAAAAAATTGAGCCCTTCAGGAATCACAATTAGCTGGTTTTGCACCAAATAAATAGCAATAAGGTGTGCTAAAAAGCTGATGATAGCGACAATAAGAATAAACCGTTCTACCTTGTTTTTTATGGTTTCAGACAGCACTGAATTATAAAAAAATGCATTTAATTTTGAGATCATTACGGATTGATTTTAAATTGGTTAAGCGTAGAAAGGATTCTAAATTTACGAAAAAAAACTAACATGCGCATTTTTAGGGCTATACTTATTGACATCCGACCTTCGCTAACGTTTTCAGAATCAGTACGATATTACGTCTTTAAATATTAAATGGTTACCTTTGGATTGAACCAATTTAACTATGAAATATCCATAACTAAATCTTTATACTCAAGAAAAGAATTAAAGGGATGTCGCATGTGACCGTTAAATCAATAAACATAAACAGATGAGAAATTTACTGATTGTATTTACAATTTTTAGTTTATCGGCCTGTACCTCTTCGGACAGCGATTCTGACAACTCTTCAACAACCACACCATTAACAACTGCAGAAACCATTGTTGGCAACTGGACTTCACAATCTACAGATACTGAAGGGTCTTATAATAGTAGAGTTACGATTATTGAATCGGGGGAAATGTCTGTATATGTAGAAGCCACACTCACAACTGGTACTGTAATGTATTCTCTTGAAGGGATGACTTGGACTCTGAATGGAGATCAATTTACAACGACTGAAACCTTTAATGAGGATGTCGACACGGCTACAATTACGTTGATCAATCAAAACTCCTTTTCCTTTTTGAGTGCTGATGGTGAAACACTCACACTCACTAGAGATGCCGACTATGAATCTACAATCGTTGGAACTTGGCAATTTTTAATAGTTTCAGAGGGCTGTCAATATACACTTGAATATAATTTTTCAAACTCAAATGAGCATACAGGATCTATCATTAACAATTGCAACGATGACGTAACAACTATTAATGGTTCATATACTACTTCGGGAATTCTTAGCAGTTGGGGTTTTGCTGACGGAGGTGACTCTGAAGAATCTTATTTTGCAATTCAAGGTGACAGGCTACGTATATTTATTGATGAAGGGGATAATGATTTTGTATTTACTAAACAATAATACAAAAAGGCGGTCTGTAAAGACCGTCTTTTTGTATTGGTCTTAAGAAAACACTTCAGTTTTGATATGGCTTATATTAAAAATAAATAAGTTGTGTTTTACCACTAATTTAATTAATTTTGCATTTAAACCAATTTAACTATGAAAAATTTACTATTATTATTTACAATTTTCAGTCTTACAGCTTGTTCGTCTTCGGACGATGATTCTACTGCTAACACGACTACACCGCCAACAGCCACAGAAACCATTGTTGGGAACTGGACAACACAATTTACAGAGTCTGAAGGAACTGTTAACGGTCGAATTACTTTTACTGAATCGGGTGAAATGTCTATATATCTAGAAATAACCCCAACCGGTAGTGATGAGACAATTTCTTCTATTGAGGGAAAAACTTGGACGCTAGACGGTGATCAATTTAAGACGACGGATACTCTTGATAATGAAACTGACACGGATACATTGACGGTAAACAACCAAGATTCTATTTCAATTTTTATGACCGACGGCGAAACATTGAACCTCACTAGAGTTGACGCGTATGAAACATCACTTATTGGGGATTGGGAAGGATCTCAAACAGATGAAGGTTGTACTTCTACTCAACAACTCAGCTTTACAAGCTCAAACAACTACAGCGCTATTCTTACCAACTTTGACTGTGAAAATAATGTAGTCAATTTGGGAGGAACTTTTACTAAAAGTGGCACTCTTAGTGGTACGCTATCATTGACAGATATTACAACCGCTGAAGTTTCAGATCAATATTATGCAATACAAGGGGATAAAATATTCACGTATCAAAACGGCAGTACTGATGGCTTCTTGCTAGAAAAACAATAATATTTTCGAAATTACTTTTAGTAACTATTGCTTGAAGCATATAAAGACGGCCTGAAAAGACCGTCTTTTTTATTGGTATAAAGTGAATATTTAGAGCTTGGTGAGTTTCGTACTTATCGCATCTACGCAATTGATCCCATCAATAGCGGCAGAAATAATACCGCCTGCATAACCTGCACCTTCGCCACAGGGATACAAGCCTTTGACGTTGACGTGCTCTAAAGTTTCTAAATTTCGTGGAATGGATATGGGTGATGACGTTCGACTTTCTGGCGCATGTAATACCGCTTCATTGGTAAAATAGCCTTTCATTTTTTTGCCATATACAGAAAATGCTTTTCGCAAGCGTTTAGAAATCATTGGAGGCAAGACTGTATTAAGGTCCACAGAAACGATGCCGGGTTGGTACGATGTTTTAGGAAAGTCTTTAGATGTTTTTCCTTCTACAAAATCGATCATGCGTTGTGCCGGCACTTGCTGTGTTTTTCCAGCCACCTCCCAACAATCGCGTTCCACTTTTTTCTGAAAATTAAGACATACAAAAGGGTCTTCTGGGCTGTAGTTTGGTAAATCCTTAGGTTCTACACTTACTACAATTCCGGAGTTTGCATAGGGGTTATTTCGTTTGCTTGGACTCCATCCGTTGGTGACCACTTCTTCTTGAGATGTGGCACAGGGTGCTATAATTCCGCCCGGACACATACAAAAAGAGTAGACGCCCTTCCCGTCTATTTGATCGACTAGACTGTAAGAGGCTGGTGGCAAATACGGGTTTTCGACATCGCCGTGGTATTGGATTTTATCAATTAAATGTTGAGGGTGCTCCACCCGAACGCCCAACGCAAATGCTTTGGCTTCTAAGTGCACGCCTTTTTTATGGAGTAAATAAAAGATATCTCTGGCAGAATGCCCCGTAGCTAAAACTATATTTTCAAAGGGTTTCCATTCAGTATCGTTAATTTTTAGGGCTTTTATGGCGTTATCTTCAATTTGAATATCGGTCAGTTTGGCGTTGAAATGCACCTCTCCGCCTGCTTCGATAATCGCCTCTCGCATGGCGGTAATAATGGCTGGTAATTTATTGGTACCTATATGCGGATGGGCTTCGACCAAAATATCTTCTGAGGCTCCAAAATGCACAAACCATTCGAGGGCTTTTAGGACATTGCCCCGTTTTTTGGAACGTGTATATAATTTTCCATCAGAGTAAGTCCCTGCCCCGCCTTCGCCAAAACAATAATTGGACTCGGGGTTGACAGTCTGTTCTTTGTTGATGGCTGCTAAATCGCGGCGTCTGGCACGTACATCTTTTCCGCGCTCAAATACCATGGGTTTCAAGCCTGCTTCTATAGCACGTAAAGCGGCATACAATCCTGCCGGGCCAGCGCCTATAATGGCAATTTCTGGTTTTAAATGTACTGCTTGCGGCACAAAAGATTGGGGTTGTGTTCGTGTTTCACCAAGCAACCAAAATTCAATTTGTAAGTTGAGTTTAATCGATGCTTTTCGAGCGTCAATAGAACGTTTTCGGATGCGCCAATCGATAATATCCGCAGATCGCAATTTCGCCTTAAAAAGACTTGATTTTAATATAAAATCGGTGTCCTTTTGTTGCGCTGGTTTTATGGTAATTTGTACGAGTACACTCATCGTGGCAAAGGTAACTTGAAATTATGAACTTCAAACAATCCTTGAAAAATAAGTGAGTGTTGGTGTTGTTGTTGTTGTTGTTGTTGTTGTTGTTGCCTATGAAATCAAGGATATTATGCCCTTAACTAGAATATAAATTTATACCTTGCAAACCCGCTTCGTACAAAAATAAAAACAACCCATATGACTTTAATTTTGGATCCTTGGCCCTGGTATATTTCAGGCCCTATGATTGCTCTCGTACTCTTTTTGCTACTAATGGTTGGAAAAAGCTTTGGAATGTCTTCCAATTTAAGAACACTTTGCTCCATCTGTGGAGCGGGCAACACTTCTGGTTTTTTTAAATTTGACTGGAAATCTCAGCGTTGGAACTTAGTGGTCGTATTGGGTGCTATTATTGGTGGCTATATTGGGTCTCATTTTTTATCAACTGGTTTGGCCGTTGCCATCCATCCAGACACCATAGAAAACCTAAATACCCTTGGGTTTAAAAGTGCAGGGACGAGCTACCTCCCTAGCGAACTTTTTGACAATGCTGTATTTACGGACATGAAGGGTTTACTCATTTTATCCATCGGTGGTTTGTTTGTTGGTTTTGGAGCACGCTACGCAGGAGGCTGTACTTCTGGACATGCCATTTCAGGATTAAGCAATCTTCAGTGGCCATCCTTGATTGCGGTGATTGGTTTTTTTGCTGGAGGCCTCACAATGGTTCACCTTATTTTTCCTTTTATTTTTTAATGTTATGAGAACACTTATATATCTTTTTATTGGTATCCTATTTGGGATCACTATGTTTAAGTCGGAGGCCGCTTCTTGGTTTAGAATCTATGAAATGTTTCGATTTGAATCTTTTCATATGTATGGCATCATTGGGTCTACGGTTATTTTGGGAATCCTTATGGTACAATCCATCAAGCACTTTAACATTCCTTCTTTTTATGGAGAACCAATTGTATTTACTCCTAAAGCTAAAAGCGTTAGTCGTTACCTTTTTGGAGGCATCATTTTTGGATTGGGATGGGCTTTAGCAGGCGCTTGTCCAGGCCCTATGTTTACGTTGATCGGAGCAGGATTTGCACCTATTATAGTTGTGATTCTTGCCTCTATTTTTGGAACATTTTTATATGGACTCGTAAAGGATAAGTTACCGCATTAGTGTGTTTTAATATTCTAAAACTTTTGCGCCCATAAAAACGAAATATCATTTATGGAATTAAATATCTAAATACTGCAACAAACTCTGGTTTGATGCAGTGTTTTTTGGAGAAAAAATAAAGAACCATCTGCCTTGTATAGATGAGCTTTGGTACTGTACACGTATTGTATGGAACACACAGTAAAACAAATGTTTATATATATTACAATTGCGAAATAAAGGGTGTAATTCTATTAAAACAAAAATTATTCACAGTACCTTTGAAAAAGGTATGAAGACAATAGAACGTACATGTGCCATTGCCTATTCAATTAATCTTTTAGGAGACAAATGGTCTCTTCTGATATTAAGAGATGTTGTTTTGCACAAAAAATCTAAGTTTAAAGAGTTTTTAGATTCGAAAGAAAAAATCGCGACTAACATTCTTGCCAACAGGTTAAAGTTTTTAGTTGAGGAAGGATTTCTAGAGCTCTTAGATCCTGAAGGATTCAAAAAAAACAAGCGATATCTCGCCACCGACAGAGGGCTTTCGGCACTGCCTATTATCATGGAATTGTATCTGTTTTCTATTCATTCCATTGAGGAGTCTGTTCTGAATGCTTCTCAAATTAAAATTAAAAAACAGGTCACTACCAATCGTAAAGCTTTCGAGAGAAAACGAAAAACAGACTATCTTAAGTTTGTTGAAACATTGAGAGGTAGTTAGTTGTTGTTTTATACACCTAAGCCCAAAATTAGACTTCTTTGAATGATTTACAATTAAAATGAGCCGATTAACATTTGTAATTGGCTCATTTTTTACTTACATTTGAGCCGAATATATGATGTAATCGACTCATGAATTACAATTGGCAACAATCAGATTGGGGAAACTTCACGTTTTCACTACAAGAAATAGAAGATACTCTCTATGATTTCGTGGAAAAAGCAGGACATTTAAAAGGCTTATTACAAGCTATGCCCAAAGAATCGCAAGAAGAAACCTTAATTGAGATACTCGTTTCTGAAGCTATTAAAACTTCGGAAATAGAAAATGAATATTTAAGTCGTGAAGATGTAACCTCATCTATTCGTCATAATTTAGGCTTATTTGAACCAAATCAAGAGGTGAGAGATGTTCGTGCCAAAGGTGTCGGAAAATTGATGACCGAAGTTCGCCGAACCTTCAATGAACCATTAAGCGAAAAAACACTTAAAGAATGGCATCAACATCTTTTTACTGCTCAGACCCATATAAATGTTGGCGAATGGCGGACGCATACCGCACCTATGCAAGTGGTGTCTGGAAGAGTGAATAAACCAACCGTCCATTTTGAAGCACCGCCGTCGAGTGAAATTCCGCGAGAAATGAAACGATTTATTGAATGGTTTAATGATACTGCACCAAACGGGAAAAACCCTATTAAATACGCTCCTATTCGTTCGACTATTTCACATATTTATTTTGAAAGCATCCATCCTTTTGAAGATGGTAATGGACGAATTGGTCGTGCTATTGCTGATAAAGCTTTATCTCAGAGTGTGGGTTATCCATTATTACTAAGCCTTTCCGCCACCATTGAAAGCAATAAAAAAGCTTATTATGGTGCGTTAGAAAACGGACAAAAAAGTAATGAAATTACTCCTTGGTTACACTACTTTATCCAAGTGATTATTGATGCTCAAAAAAATACGGAATCCTTAATCGAGTTTACTTTGAAAAAAGTGCGATTTTTTGATGCTTATAAAGACCAATTAAATGAACGACAGTTAAAAAGTATTAATAGAATATTTCAAGAAGGTCCAAAAGGTTTTGAAGGTGGAATGACGGCGAAAAAACACATGAGCATTACAAAAACCTCTAAAGCAACGGCTACAAGAGATTTAAAAACATTGGAGGAATTAGGTGTTTTGGTGGTTCGCGGAAGTGGTAGAAGTACGCATTATTATCTTAATATGGATTGTTAAGTTAAAATAAAGGAAGCAGAAATAATCCATTTTCCAAAATTTTACCAATCCTTAGCTAAACCAATTATTTCTAAAGAAACGTACAAGATACATTCTAAAATTTTGGTCATAAAAAAACCTCTTGATTTCTCAAGAGGTTTTGCTAGTAGCGGGAACAGAAAATTTGTCTAACCAACTTATCAGAGAATTAAAGCAATTTGAACATTTAAGTGACAACTCATAAAACATAGTAATTAAAGTTCAAACTTTATAAACGATATGTCTCA
>Ga0115564_10001865_pt1 | contig 18841 bp, 21 predicted proteins | sample COGITO_mtgs_1105_7_FD_88680 | JGI IMG/M metagenome (GOLD analysis project Ga0115564, IMG submission 88680) | Pelagic marine microbial communities from North Sea - COGITO_mtgs_110523 | ecosystem: Environmental > Aquatic > Marine > Epipelagic | place: Germany:Helgoland, sampling site Kabeltonne...
TCGCAGAAACAGGAAAATCGCAGAAACAGGAAAATCGCAGAAACAGGAAAATCGCAGAAACAGGAAAATCGCAGAAACAGGAAAATCGCAGAAACAGGAAAATTTTGATGGTAATTACTATAAAAACTACTGACTTAATATAAAAACATGGCAAAAATGTGTGAGAATACAAATAGACAATTTTGTACGCGTGTCTCAATATTATTAGTAGTAATGTTTATGTTATTTATGATGGTAATCCTAATCTGGAATTACTATTTTGAAATTATGACTGTGATGGACATGGCTCTGACTGAGGTGCCGGTAATGTCTGCAATCCTACATTATTGTAATCAAACCATTGGTTATCAATGGAATTTGGACTGTCTAATTCATTCCCAGCTAGTTGTGTGTGAGTTGGGTGGTAAAAAAGACTATTATCTACAAACATCGGTTCTTGCAAATGTTACTACCGGTTTACTCCAGCTCTCCTCTGATCAATGTGGGAAAATAATAGTATGGGCTCTGCCATAATTATAAAAAAAAAGAATATAAAAGATATAGGTTTTCGTTTATACTATGTCTATTCTCGGTGATTCTGATTTACCATTTACAACTATACTTAATAAAGCGTGGTCATCCGTGGATGACCTTGTCCTTTGTTTTGGTGTTATTTTAGTCGCTTCACCAATAATATTATCTATTGGTAAAGTCACTCAGCATTATTTTCGCTATTCGTTATGGGTAGGCCAATCGATAATCTTTTTACTACTCAGTTTTGTCTTTCTTTTCTTATTGGCTCACATTGCTGGGGAAACGGTGATGGTCTCTTTATTACAAGGCTTTGGATTGGGAATCGGTTATGCTTTACAACCCTATATTGTCTCTCTGCTCTCTGGTTGCAATTATTATTTCAGTGGTATGATAGAAGCCGGTGATATTATTCTGGTTGACGATGCTCAATATAAAGTTATTACAAATGGAATTTTCTATATTGAAGCATTGCATACAGAAAAAGATTTGTTTCTTTTTCTGCCGAATGGTTATTTCAGTAATAATCATTTATCTAAAGTCAAAGTTCGGTAGATCTACTAAAAAACTGTGTCATATTAGCTAAATTTTGAAAGGAGTCGTACATTTGTTGCTCCCACTGCGGTAACTGATGTAATTGATAGCCAACATAAAAACAGAAACAAATATAGGTAGTTATTCCTATTTTACACGTCCATAAAAGAACTTGGTGTATGTTCTTGAACAGAATATGTACAAATAGGAAGACAACTACAAAGAGTAAAGCAAAAGCAATGGTATCAAGGATCGGTTGCATTGGTTGCCTCGATTGTCGAATAGTTTATAGGATCTGTTATACAAAAATCAAGAAGCAGAATAAATCCAATAATAACTTCTAAAACTAAAATCAGTTGTTCCCAGACCAGAACAGAGACAATCGAAGACTGTTGTAATACACTCGCAATCAATAAAACGAATGCTATCAAACTAACAAAGGCTACCCGTATTAAGTGCCTACAACGTCGTCGTCCCGGTACTTGTGTTTGAATGACATTCCAGAAATAGCAAATCTGAAGAATCGCTAATAATATAATATTTATAATATATATATTACGCGCTGTTTCTGTCTTGTTATTAAATGCTGCACAGAGACTAAGCATAAAAACACAGGAGAAAACATACCAATGCCAAGCTGGGTCTGTTTTAGCCAGCTGATGACTCGACACGCACCAAAAGAATGAGGCCAAAATAGCACTAACTGCAACACCGTAATTGACAAATGTACTATTTATCAGAGAAAAATTTTCACAGACAAGAAGAACAGAAATAAGGACACTGTATGAACCAGTAAGCATAATAGTTCGAAAGTTTGCAAATTGATCAATCAGAAAAGACATAAAGGTTAACAGGGTAAACATGAGTGCAAAAAGAGGTGCAGATCGAGTCCATGGATCATCGCTTAGTTGCGTTAAAATTGTACTAGTGACAATTTCTAAATAAATAATAGCTATCCATAATCCATAACTTGTATGTCTTTCCATTTTTGATTAGAGCATCTCTCATTTATATACTACTATTAATCCATTCTTTTTGTGTATTGATTACTATATAACCTAGTCAACCCAAATCAATATGGAAAATAACTGGCATAACTGCACAATGCACAATTGTAATCGACCGGTCTTTTGCCTTACTTTGTGCAGGGGATGCTTCCGCGGATGGTCTGTCCGTTGCAATGTCCCTCTGTGTCAACGACCCAGTTTCTGTAAACAAGCATGTCTATATCATTATCGTCGTAAAGAACTACCACCCCCAACACTATGTACGACGAATGGCTGTGAAAAAGTGGCATATATAGGACAGTGTTTTAAATGTTATACTTCGACAACTTGTTTACAATGTAACCGGATCTCATTTGCCCGGAATCTCTGTCAACGACACTATATGGTGGCATATCGTCAGAATCGTCAGAAAGAATAGTTGCTGTTATCCTTTTGGACTAAGTAACGGTTTGACACATAAAACGGAGACACAGCCGCTACACGTCATAATTAAACCAATAATCGCAAGCATCAATCCTGTTTCCCAGTCGGATTTGACACATAATAATTCGTCCATATTTTATTATCAAAATCATCTATATATAGCCATCTTTGACGAACTATTCCAAAAATGGCGATGACCAGAACTGGCGATTTTTTCACTGATCCTATTCAGAAACGATTAGTTTTACATCCTATTCAACATCCAAATCTTTGGGATATTTTTAAAGAGCATCAGTCTGTTTTATGGACGACTGAAGAGATTGATTGGAGTGAAGACTTGGACGATTGGTCTACATTGGAACAATCTGAACAGGATTTTTTATTACATATTCTGGCTTTTTTTGCATCATCCGATAGTTTAGTTGTTGAGAATCTAATGGGACAGTTTATGGCAGAAGTAACAGTTGCTGAAGCACGCTCTTTTTACACATTACAGGCGTTTATAGAAACGATTCATGCGGAGACTTATTCCACTGCATTGCATAAATTTGCTCCTGCACATAAGCAATCATTATTTAATGCAGTGGAAAAGGAACCAACAACTAAAGCAAAAGCAGATTTTGCTCAAAAATATATGAATCCGAGTCTTCCATTCGCAGAACGTCTCTGGGCCTTTTGTATTTTTGAAGGAGTCTTATTTTCAGCCTCCTTTGCCAGTCTCTACTGGTTAAGGACACAAAAAAAATGTAAAGGGTTAACATTTTCAAATGAATTAATTCAAAGAGATGAAGGATTACATGCAAAGTTCGGGATTGAAATGTTAAACATGTTACCACCATTACCAGAAGAAAAGATACATGGTATTATGTTAGAAGCAGTTGATCTCGAAATTGCTTTTGTTGAGGCAGCCCTACCCAAATCATTAACCGGTATCAATGCGATTCAAATGGGCGAATATGTGAAACATTGTGGTAATCGATTACTATCGATGTTGGATGGTAATTACCAACCATTATTTAAAGGTGTCTCGCAACCACTGGTATTTATGGATATGATTTCAATTGATGCGAAAAGTAATTTCTTCGAAAAAAAAGTGAGCGAATACGTGATGGCAAGTTTAGGTACTGTCGAAGAGCGAAGCTTCAGTTTAGATGCAGATTTTTAAAGTATTTAAATATAGAATATATCCAAAAAAAAATGAGATTATGGTTTTTTATATTATTATTTTTAATTATAGTTCATATTGGTCTAAGTCTAAGTGAATTATTGAGTTGTTGGATAGGAAATATTGTTGGTAATACTAATAGAGAGCTTCCGCCAATTCCAATACTATTCTTATAGTTCAAAAAAAAAACTTAGCGAAAAATCTTGAATACTTTTTTGGAAGTTTGTCCAAACCCCTGGATTTCCTCATATGTAGAGAATATATTTACGGAAACACCAAACCAAAAATTCGATTTTTCCGTAAATATATTCTCTACATATGAGGAAATGGAGCCTATTCGATTTGGTTCCAAAATAGAACGTCAAAGTTTTTAGAAAAAAAAAATCAAAATGTTTTGTAAAACAGTCATAAATGGAGTTCGACAAACCTAGGAAAAATAGGATTCTATTATAAACCATTGGCCCCACTGCCACGAAGAGGTGATTTCATCACCGACATCTAAAAAAGATTGATAAGGGATTTGAGTTTGGATTTTGGTTGGAGAAGAATATTTAGTATAGTTGGTGAATAATGTAATTGGAAATAGTTTTTGATATTTGTTTCTCATTATAGCAGCATTCATTATAGCAGCATTCATTATAGTATCGTTTTTTTTGAAAAAAAAGTCGTACTTTATACCTAACAATATATGTGACACATCCGAAAAAAAAAATATATGTGAAACATATGTCTATATTATATGTGTATATATAGAAAGTACTGTCCCATTATGTCGAAGATGAAACTAGAACAATTAGGTCAATATTTAAAAAATCATAGCAAAGAATTCCCGTTACTTCTACCAGCATTGAAAAAATTAGGTCTGTTTGTAGGGCACGAAGAAATTAAAGAAACTGTCTGCAAAATGGTCTTGTATTTTATCGCTCAACACGAGAAGCAACCACGACGTTCCAAAAGAAAAAGAGAGAATAAAAAGAAGGAAATGGAAAAGAAACGACAGCGTACCTTTTCAACGGAAGACGAGGAAGAGGATTCCGATTATGATCCAGAAATCATTGATAGTGCTAAAACGGCATTAATGGCATTATTAACACACTCTTTGGGTGGTGATTCGTCTTCGGATGACGATGAAGAAGTCGAAGATCCGTTATATGTTCAACAATGTCGTACCCAACTAAATTTATTGAATGGTCATTTCTTACACACTTTGTTACTTGGTAATCCTGGTAGTGGTAAAACAACATTTGCTTCTTTATTAGTTGATGTCTGGCACTCTATTGGTATTATATCTAAAGAGCGTTATAAAATTACCAAACGTTCAGATTGGATTGGTAAGTATCAGGGTCATTCTGTTGCCAAAGCCAAAAAACTAATTGAGTCTTGTAAAGGTGGTGTTATATTTATTGACGAGGCATATAGTTTGATTAGTGCTAAGGACGGTGACGACATGTACGGAAGAGAGGCCATAACTGAAATTGTGGAAGCAATGTCAAACCCAGATAAACAGGTGCTATTTATTCTGGCTGGGTATGAAAAGGACATGAAAAACCTACTGGGTAGTAATGATGGTCTTGAGCGTCGTTTTGGGTATGTTTACCGCTTTAAAGCGGTCAGTGCAGATCTGGTTCAATCTATCTTTATCAATCAACTCAAGCAAAATGGTTGGAAAATAGCAAAGAAAGACCGTGTTAAGGTCAGTGAATTCTTTACTAGAAATGCCAAGTATCTGAAGCATGCAGGGGGTAGTTCAAATCAATTATTGTTTCATGCGCAACAGAACGCTGTGTGTCGTCAATTTCCTTCTAAAGCAGCAAATATACTTTGTTTAAAAGATTTAGAGGATGGCTTGAAAACATTTTTAAATCATGCTCAAGTTTTCACCAAATCTCCACCACCAATTGGATTGTATATGTAATGTTTTAAGATCTACTCTTATTCTTATAGTTATCTATACTAGCACGGTCAACGCTGAATTTGGATCTTTGTTGGATATACGAATAAGCAAAATAAAGACTTATAATCAATAAAAATGAAGTTATTTTTATATTTAATTTTTTTTTATTTGAATTGTTCTATTTACTCAACTACAACGTCAGCTGGTGTAGTAGCTGGAAAAGTATAATTAAAAGCACATTCAATACAGACTTTGTACATACCATCAACACCATCAACGTGTTCAGCAGCATAGTGACTGGTTGGTTTGGAATAGAATTTAGCACGGACATCGTTCAAATTGGTAAATGGCATACGTGTCAGGACTTGAGTTTTAAGATCTGAAATGACACGGTCGAAGACTTTGGTGGGAACTTGTACATATTTACCACCAAACCTGGCTTCAGAATCAACATTAATGCCCAATTGTTCCCAATTTTGACGGATAACATTCAAGACAACATGGTCTTGCGAGACTAGGTAGTATTGTTCATCGGGGAAAGGAATCACACCGGAATACAAGGATTCACTGGAGAGATTACCGTATTGTTGAATGTAGCGATCCGTCGCAATCTCGTTTGGCTGGTATACATTAAGTTCGGAACGAGATTTTTCAAAAGGCATAACAGCAAGTAAATTGCGATATCCTTCGTCATCTCTGGAAGTGGCCGTCATTCCGAAGTCGGTTTGTGTTGGCGTATGTAACCATCCCTCGTTATTTTTAATGGCTGGTTCTTGACCGGAAGTGTTATAAAGATTCAAAGCAAATGTAACTGGTTCCGAGCAGTCAGAATAAATACTTTTAATCGTAATACCGGTCAAGATACCTTTTGAAACGTCTTGTTCTGCATCCGAGCCGTTAAAAACGTGTGACGCATCTCTGAGTTGTACAATGCAGCCGTTTTGCATTTGTTCTGCCGAGGCATTTGCTTCGAAAATTACACGTGTGGTATATGCTTCTTTCGGTGTTTCTGCGACATTCTCTTGTGGTGCAGTAATTGCTACATCTGAAGTTTCCTTAAGTTGGAGTTGATTAGTTGCGCGTTGGATTTTGGACATTTTATTTGAGATAAGATTGACTCATTATATAGTAAGAATCTGCCGAATTGTGCAGCAGTAAACATTTTTTTTTGGAACTATGAATATATGCTAATAATATATTTATTTGAAATATAAACGTTGTATTTACAATAAAAAATGCCAAAGTTTTTCTTTTTGCGAGATGCGTTAAATGCCTGTAATTCTGACCAGATTATTATAGCAGAGGATAAAAGTTCGGCAGGGAATAAACAATTTTATGTTGATTCTGTACTTTCCCTATCTGTTCTTTACTCTTCTTTAATTAATCGGCATTGGTATGAATGTTTACAAGAAAACAGACCAACCCGTTTTTTTTTGGATGTAGAATCAACATCACCAGTTGATATTGATTCACTATTAAAGTATTGTTCTGTTTCTATTCAATATTTCTTTAAGGCAAATGGTCGGACAGCAGATCCACAATTTCGGGTGTTAGATTCCTGTAGTTCCACCAAAGTTTCCTATCATATTATTTGTACTAATTTCTATTTACATAATGTCTATCATGTCGGTGCTTTTGTTAGAAGATTGGTTTTAACTATGATACATAATGGTCAAGATTCTTCGGCCATTGACACTGCTGTGTATACTAAAAATCGAATGTTCAGAGTGAATGGTTCCACCAAATTCGGTTCTGAGCGTCGATTAAAACATGATTTATCATGGACACAATTATTAGTCCAAAGTCCCCTCCCTACACTTGAGGTGTTGCATTGTAATGAGATCGACGAATCAACCCCTGTCTCCACGTCTTCTCATCCCTCATCCCTATTTCAAATCTCTGACACTGGACAGTGGATTGCCAGTACCAATATAAACTATCGCGCTACGCTCGAAGAATCTACTTCTACCTGTTGTCTGTTATTCGATCCAATTTTAAACTGGCTTGACTCCAATTTAGAAGCGGAGACCTCTCGTTATGAATATAAATTAAAAGGAAATGGTCATTTCATGGTACAGAGTGGTTCTAAAGTCTGTCAGATTAGTAAGAGAGAACATAAAGGCAATCACATTTGGTTTAGATTCGATACGGTGAAACAACATGTTTATCAACATTGCTATGATTCCGATTGTAAACATCAGGAGCCTATTTGTATTGAGATTCCTTCCTCGTGTTGGGATCAATGGAATAAAGCTTGGAATGAAACAGTACCTTATATTGAAGAATAATATCTTTTTTTTTTTTTAAAAATATGTATATATAAACTAAATAACTATAGAAACTAATTTACTCTAATCTCTAACTCTTCCCTGCAAAAAAGGTCAAACTGCAAAAAAAAAGGCCAAAGGTTCGTTAACGACATTAAGAAAAAGAACCTATATAATACGCTATAGTTTGTGACAAAATGTCTATTAAAGTAACACAATATAAAAATGGAAACTTGGATACCAAAACATCTTCTGCCCTTCAATCAATTTTGAGCACCCTTGAAAAACAGGCTAATTCAGTGAAAGAAGTGACGGTCTTTGCTAATTTCTCAATTGATGCTGCCAATACTTTTAAATATGGCCAGCTTGTAACGCAGGGATTAGTTGTTTGTGTCAATCCAGATTATAAAATGTCTCCAGAAGATATGAGCTGGTTCCATCCAAATATTGGTGCTGGTCGTTCTGTATTTCAACTGGCAGCCCCTTTAAGTCAAGCTGACCTCAAAGCAGTCCATTTTGATAATAATAGTTCTTCTGTTGGCGAATTCTTAACTTCTGTTGCAGATGAGTTTGGTAGTTCTGAAATTAGTCACCATTTGGTAGTTGATTCTGCTCCTAATGTCTCTGCTATGTATGAGAAATGGTTATCGGACGGACTCACTGCCGGTGAAGTCCAGTTACAATGGAAAACTCAGGGTAAAGGACAATCAACTCGTCTCCGTAAAGCATCTGTCTCAACAGTGGTTAATAGTGCTCCCACTTATTCCGATACTACCAATGACATTTTAACGGATATGACTCATCTCCACTTCACAAATAATGTGGTTAAAAAGAGCTCGGCGGAGGTTTTAATGAAATCTTCAGCACTTGGTGGTTATCGCCGTTACAACTTAACGAGTAAAACCAGAAGATTTTACCCAGCTACCCTCGGTACCTCTTCCAAGTACTACAGTTGGGAACAAATGTCACCCAGTAATATCACACGTATTGCAGAGACCTGTTCTTGGTCTGGAAAAATCCCATTTAATACCCAGGTTATGACACCACCCTCCATCAAAGGTACTGCTGTTCGCATGTTGGAGGATAACCTCGGATTAACGGGTCTTACCTCTCTTGATATGCGTTTAACTCATTTTTCTTCCGATGCTGCTATTGTAGATAAGATGTCACCGGCCGATATTTTAAATTTAACTCCTTCCCAAAATGTCGAGTTTATTTCCGCGCCAATTGATTCTAATCACCAGGTCTTTCAAAAATTAATGGCTAATTTAGTCTCCATTCAAGAATCTTGTCCTGGATTTGAATTACTCAATCCTAAATTTGTTAAAGGAGGACGGTTATCACTACCATTAAATGTATATCAACAGTTAGTATAAAACAAAGATCAATTTTTATTATTTTTTTTTTGAATGGGGTTGTGACCAATTTACTCTATTGTATGGTATCTTAACCGATCTCAACCTTCGTAAAAGCATCGTTTGCTCTTGATGTAATCGTACAAAGATTCTATCTTTTGCTTTTTCCGAATGTGAAAGATAGTCTGATAATCCCATACGGACAGCTACTAAACGGGCAAAAAGAGTTTGGTAATTTCTATCTTCAATTAAGGTTTGTAATGCAGGAATATTTCCAAAACTGGAGAGAATTTGTTCTGCTTCTTTGATGTGGCCATATATTTCCGGAGAAAGTTGAATAAGACCAGAGATTTCCGGCATAAAAAGCCAACCGTGAGCATTGTCACTTCTACTCGCGGAGGTCGTGAGCTGACAAACTGTCGTTTTATTTCGGGCGTTATTGGGCGTTATCTGGAGAACAGAACCTAATTTACGTTTAGAGAAAGCAGCTACCATCATTAAAAATTTATAGGAGGGATCATTTCTAACCTCGGTAGTATATTCGTTTCGTTTCTGTAGATTAGGAAGTGTACCTTGTGAAAGATAGATCCTTTGTCGTTCTGCTTGAGTATCTCCACCCTGAGGTATTTGAAATGAACTATCATTATGCCAGATAGCTTCTGCCGGAACTAAAGGAGGCTTGTTAATAGTTTGATTTGTCTGCTTCGGTTGTGGAGTCTGCTTCTGTTGTGAAGTCTGTTTATGAGATTCAAATTCTAAAGAATGTTCTACCCAGGAGTCTGCCATTTTCTTTTTGTAAAAAGACAATGTATATACTCATTAATCTTTATGTTCGGCAGTAAGACTCAGTGGTAGTCGTAGTTTGGTAAATAAGATATCCCGTTGATGATCTACCCACTTAAAATAGATCAATATCCCAAACCCGCCAATACCGATCACAAACCAATGAAGATTTGATATACACCAATCTGTAAAACCGATACATCGCGAATTACCACATGGGTGGAAATCTTCCAGTATCTGATAAAAGGCGGCAGTACTTGGATTTTCGGAGACAATTATTGTTGCCTTTTCACACAGATTAAATTTCCCTAGATCTGCTCGGGTGATAGGGTCAATACAGACATCGGAAGACAAATAGGTCATTGCTTCATTGTATTTACGCTGATGTTTAATATTGTAGAGGTTAAAATTGCGAATTTGAAGGATAAAACAAAGTATTACAAAAACACGGAGTAGATTATAGAAAATCATTGGGATCTCATTAGAAGAAATCAAGAAACAGTTTATAGTCTTGGTCAAGCTACTATTACGTTTAAATCCAAGTTTCTAGTTATATTCCAAAACGGTTTCAATGAAACATAGAATTGTACTATTGAACAGAATTTTACTATTTACACAGCATAAGTAGAGCCAAGGATGTTTTTTTTATTAATACTTACACTACTAACATCGATTACCGCGTGTCCTTCTAAAAATCAGGCTCTAATGTGTTTTTATCAGTCCGGAGATTTCAATCATGATAATTATATTGATAAAAACGAATTATTTAAGATGATAGATACATATCTACCCTGGTATGAGAGGTATCCCTTTAAACTCTTTGGGGGGGTTAAACAAATTTTCAAGGATTGTGATGCAGATAAAGATGGCAGATTAACAAAGGCAGAAGCAATCCAGATGAAGACCACTTGTCTCGATACCTGTTACAAAAGATCAATGACGATCTCCACATTCGGATGTAAGATATAACTATTAGAAATAAATTCGTATATAAAGCCATTACATATTACTATTCATGAATGATTTGCCCATTTTACCATTTGAACCAATTGAAACAAATACCAACATGATGGAGGAAGATATTGGAGATTATATACCTTGTACTTTTGGAGATGAAGAAGAAGATGATCTACTAGAACCCGTCAAGTGTGCACTGTGTGCCTATGGCGATGGTGGTGCAAACGGCCAAGCGAATCAGATTATCTCACGGATGCAAGAAATTGACTCCCAGTTAGTTGGTAAAATACAAGACAGTGAGATTTACAAATTACAAGCGGAAATTTATAGAACACAGGTAGCAGAGCCACTACAACGACAAGGTATCAAATGTCCAGAGGTCACTGCCGATTGTTGTAGAGCACATTTTTCTAAACATCAACTGAACATGAAAAGAATGATCGGTAATGAAATTGCACAAGTGAATACTATGCAAAGACATGTCCGCTCATCCCAGATACTCTCGCGAAATAATGTGACTGGTCTGACAAAGGTAGACAATAGTAGTTTAAAGGTCTTTGTCACTTTAAGTAAACATAAGCTTGATTTAATTAAGTATTATAAAAATACACTTTCGAAGGATTCTGGAAAAGCGACGGCGAATATAAAACCATACAGTTTTAATTAAAATTATGGCCTTTTTTTTTTTATATTATTCAGTTAAGTATTTTGTCCTAAATTCGAATCCTAGGTGAGTAGAGCAATAAGTAAAATACAGCAGTATAAATAGAGTTGTTTTTACTATCAAAAAATATGGCTTCTATTGGAATGATGTTAAAACAAGGTATGCCTACTTCCGGCAATGTAAATGCGTCAGCACCGTTTAGTTTCGGCGCACAATCCCAAGTAGGGACAGACTATGCGGGTAAACCAAATGTCAGTGCATTGATGCGTCCGACTCTTCATAATTCTGTCCCAGAGTCAATGGTTAATCCGACTGCTTCTGTTCCACTTTTTGTTCGTCCCTTTGCGGAGGGATTTGAAAAGGGATATTCAGAAGGGGATCTTTTATTTGTGAAAAGAGAAACAGCCCATCGCAGTAAATCAATGCATCATGTTGTAGCTAATTTACCAGTGCTTAATCATATATTACGCACTGAAATGACAGACGGAGATGTACGCAAATACCGAACTTTGGAGGCTGTACTAAAAGATTGGAATTATTTTGGTATTTTGAATACGGATATGGACACTGGTTCAAAATGGCAAAGATTATTAAATATTAATGTGAGAGGAAGATCGAGAGTTGCCCGTCTTTGGAAACCACCTCGTTTGAAAGGTCGTTTAGAAAAGGGGACATGCTTGTTTTTGGGGTTTTTTAAGGAAAAACACAACGCCAATATCAGACTACCTTTACCCAATGGGAGTAGTCAAGAAGTAGTGCGCGATACAAATGCAGTCGGGGAATATTTTCAAGTTAGAGCTACATTAGATTGTTCGGACGATACGACGGATTTGAAAAATGACGTCCTCCTTGCCAAATATGTCATCCCAGTTGGCATTGTTTCGCAGGTTACATTAAAATCACCCAATAATTCATCGATAAAAGCCGGTCACTATAATACCGAATCATGTAAGTCACTTGAAAGGATTGAAGTACTGATGAGAATTTAGATTTCAAGAAAAGGATTTATAATAGATCTAATTTTGGAAATATATATAATAGTTTGTAGCTCTTAAATGGTTCTACCAATATAACAAAAAGAAGGTATATAAAACGCTTTGTTTTTCATTAAAATAATCTATGTTTACTAATAAAAAACGCCGCCGTATTAAACCTTTCGCCCGCCCAACCTCTTTTGATTTTAATGCAGTCTTTGATCTTAGACACATGCAACAGCAGAAATATGGCTCTGCTAAATCACGTCGTGAATTAATGTTTCCTCAAACCTGTAATACCGATGAGGGATATCAAGTTATGGAGGGTGAAGTATTAATGCAAATGAATGGAGGACAGGTGCGTTTATATGGTGACCACCAGATGCATTGTTTTGGCTTTGCTAACGGACTTAAAAAGGATCCTCGGGAGACAACTTACTGTGAAAGATACCACGCCCTGAAACAATTAAAATATGCGGGTGTAGCTGTTACAGGCTTTAAACCAGAAGTTGATATCTTTGAACAAGGTTTTGTTGTTACTGTTGCTGGATTAAATACAATCTTTAATAATGGTGATTCTGATATACATCCAGGTGATTTAATTTGTGCATCTGTCCCGCGTCCCGGAACTGGATTTCCTGGATTGGGTGGTGGAAGAGGTGCAAGAGCTGCTGGAAGAGCTCAAAATAGAGCAAATGCACAAGGTGGTATTCCACATAGTAAAATTGGATTCACCGTAACACCATATCGTACATTACTTAGAGAATTAGAAGTTGAGACTTTGGAACGTCGTGGATTAGAGATCGATCTACGTCGTGGATTAGAGATCGATCTAGAAATCTCACAGGAGGAAAGAGATAATATTAAAGAATTAGCCTCCCAATTTATTATGGGTACCGCAATGTCTTATGCCAAACGAGGTTATCCAGTAGATGTCGTCTTACACAGATGTAATATTATCAGTGTAAGCCGTCCAGCTGCCGAGCCTCCAGCTGACTTCGGTGAAGAAGATTCACTTGTCGGAGAAGATGACCAATACCAGTTGGGTTTTGGTCTACCAATGGCACCGAATGCACCGGCTGCTAAATTAAACATGGTACCAGCGGAAGCGGCTGCAAAAGTTACTAGAGTTAAGAAGACTGTAAAATCATCTAAGAAAAATAATAAGTAAAATAATTATCTTCTCCAACTAAACAGATAAAAGATATTATAAATAGGATATATATTTTTGACACTATGGTTTGTAGATTATGTAATCAGAAGATCTCTGATCGAAATACAGCTACATTTGAATGTGGACATTCTTTTCATTTATCTTGTATATTATCACATCCCTATTCTTCATTGTGTTACGAATGTTCACCATCCACAACATTATTACCCGACCTCGGTCTTGATCGGAACATTGCCATTGCAGCACACACAACCTCCAAAATTCAACAACGCCAGTTAAAGGGCATTGCCAAGAGTACCTTTCTACAACGCATTGGTAATATAATAACTCCATTAACTCCTGCACTTAGTCATTTTTCTGATCACTTGTCTCATAATAAACGTCTTTCTTTTATTGCTTCTGCTGGTTTCGGCCCATCGGATGCGTGTCAAGAACGCATTCAATGGGCTAAAATAGCTGCAACCTACACTAGTCAAGACATCTTAACATTCGGGTTTACCTGGCAAGATATGGTTGCAATGGGAATTACCCCCGATGGAGTAGGTCAATTTACTTGGCAGCAGCAAAGACGCGAATTAGAATTGACAGCGCAGAAACTATTACAAACCAATATTAGTCTGGCTGAGTTGGCTAAATTACAATACACTACCCATCAATTGGTGGAACTCGGTTTCGATTGGTCAGTCTTAACTCAAATGGGAGCTAGTGTTGATAATTGGGGGATATTTAAGTTTAGTCTTGAAGATATTAAAACATATTGGAACCCGTCCTTAACTGATTTGGTTTCAGCTGGTTTTTATGACAAAGACCGACTGAAAAATGCAGGTTGGCCAATGACTGAAGTCTTAAAAACATTGCCCAATCTCACGAACCGGACGGCTGGCCGTGTTTTACGACTTGCCTTTTAAGCTTCTTAGTAAGTGTAAGCAAAAGAGAAAACTCAAAAAAAATAAACTACCATACATATATTCTAATTGGTTGTTAGTATCTTTGTTCAAAACTGGTATCTGCCAGTTGTAATCTTCTTCGATTTCTATCGATGACATAGTATAATGTAAAATCTATTCATATTTATAGTCAAATCAAAAAATTTTTTTTTATTCCTTTTTATTTATTCTTTGAATTTTTATTTTGGTGCGCTGCTGCTCAATAATAGCACTGGGTACATTACCATCATAATTCTTAATCCACGGCTTATAACAACTATTACAAATTGCAATAGTTTCATTCTCCTTTTCCTCATTAATACACACAACTGTTGACCAAGTATCCTTACCCTTGAAAATTCCACAAATCGAACAACTCACACTCGTATAAAGTGTACCACCTTTACGACACTGACCACAGGTAAAACCATGTCGATCGTGTTGGTCTGCGTGAAAAGTTGTTGGGTTAGCACAGCTTGGACAGAACAGATATAGATTATCATAAAACTGTAAAATAACCCCGGTAATATTGATCTGCATACATTCTGTTTCTGCACAACGTATATTCTGTACATTTTTTTTGGCAATTTTCCATTCTTTTTTTGCCCGACGTTTTGTTTGTTCTGTCTGTTCACTTAATGAAAAGACTTCAACTCTATTTCTTTTTTTTGTATCTGATTTCTCACATCGTCGACCACAATAACATTTTAAGGTTTCATCATCCACAATGATCTTTGAATGACCATTCGCAAATAGATTATTGACCTTACTTGTTTTATTCACAATAAAGCCTTTAAAGGTATTACAAGAAAGACAGAGATAGACTTGACCAACATGCTCTCCCAGTTCTTCTCCGGGTACGAGACCATATCTACGACGTAATGCTTTACACTGTGCTTCATAATAATGAGCAGGCAATTGAAAAACTCGAATCACCGAATGAGTTTGACGGAAAGCAGCAAATAAGGCACGGACAGCTTCAAAATCATATCTAGTCAAAGTATTTAGTAATTTACGGAGATCAGTACGAAAAGCATTCTGTTGAACATGTTGATACATATTACACAGCGAATCAATAGCTGTCTGCTGCACATTGAAATATTTCAACCAATTAATATGGATATGAGTACGTGGTACTCTTTGGGTCATTAGACGTAACAGATGGACATGTTCAGAGGGAAATTCACTGTAAACATCAGTATTGTGCGTTTGTTCATCCATACGATTACACATAGCCAAGACTGTCTGACAAAAGGTTTGGCGCTGAGGTCGATACAAATGCACCAATTGCTGTTTGTTGACTATAATTAAGGCTGCTTCAACATGTTGCATCCATTCTTTAATAGAAGTACCTTGAAGAACATTCTCTTGAATGGTAGCTCTGGCACGATCCATGGCTGTTCTTACGGCATTTTCAAATATATTCCATTTGTAGGTAACACAGAGTTCATCATACAAAGCTGGGATCATCGGCATTGAAAAAGTCATAAATTCTTTGATAGTATAAAACAAAAGGTGTTGGTAATTAGTAAAAAGCCATTCCTGTAATTGGGTACGATTTGGGTTTGAATAAATCAAACGACGAATAATTTCTTTGCGGGCAGACCAGGTCAATCGAAAACGACAATGCTCATACATACCTAACAGCGAACAAAGCAAGGCCGAACGCATAAATTCGTGAACTGTATCGTCAGTCTGACAGTAATTGGAAATAATCTCCCGCAAATTACGGATCTGACATCTTTGTGGTAATGCTTTACACATTAAATGGACAATAGGTTTCATTTTGGTTTTGTTTTCATTCCAAAAAGAACAGTCCAAATGTTCATTGATAATGTCTGGTAACCCCGATTCTTGGATAACATTCATTGTATTCGGTGCATATTTATGAAAGAGAGGTAATATATTAATATTAAGAGCATCTTCAATTGCACACATTAATGGGACATGAGCATCATAATACACATGGATATTCAGTGCAATATTCTTAGGTAAATCAGGTAATTGTGTTAAACAAATAATTTCATTGACAATAGAAACAAACGCCTGTACTTTAGGGATTGACGATAATAAATCGGGTGCCTTCCAATGAGATTCTTTAGAATCAATGGCTGCTGTTTGTAATCGATCCCAAAAAGAACCCATAAATAACCATTCATAAGATGTACCTACAAAATGATGGTATAAACGTTGCTCCGGTAGACAACGTTGCGTACCATCATCAAATTCATAAGGTGAAATACGCCCAAGGCTTAACCCCTGGGCGCCTGCATTAAAAAATGTGTTTGTTGACCAGGATATTTCATACGCCATTGTTCATAATAACGAACACCATCCTTAACTTTTAATCGATAAGCATTGCGTAAATGTAAAACAATTGGATCCAAGAGTCCCTGAAATACACAGTGAGAAGATACAATGCAATCTTCTAGACAGTATTCACCAGGTTCGCCTACTATATTACGGTAGTCCTGTAAAATAACATTGTTTTTGACGCCCATACCATCAGCACGGATATTAATAAATGCACGAGCTATCTCCGAACGTTTACACATTAAACATAATCTTGCTTCTATTGGTAAGTTACCCGTGCGGAGATATTCTTCTTCCTCGGTTGGTAATAAGAATTCACGGACAACAAAAGCATTTTCAGTCACATACGGTAAATGTAAGCCTTGACATTGGTCACCTAATACACAACTACGTTGTTTACCAACAGCTTCACATAAATATTTTTCTTCATAAGCACGAGTAACAACTTGAATACTAACTCGGACATGTTCTTTATGTTTAATATCTTCGGGTGATAAAGTATCACAAGCGGGTTGTTGCAATAAGGCACGGATATAAGGGAAATCATAGGGACGCAAATGAGACAAATCATTTCTATGCCAGTAGTCCATATTACGCTGATTAAAAAAGTTAGTTTCTGCTACCATTAATGATGGCGTTTTCTTTTCAGGAGTAACGGAATCGGACTGACAGATATCCGGAGTAACTTCAATAGGGTTAGTCAAACTTTGAAAACTATAGCTCGAAGCTTCCTCAGTTTTTTGTCTCTTGCTTGAAGGCATTTCAAAAGTATTCCAATGCGAACTCGAAGAACTCGAAGAACTCGAAGAACTCGAAGAATTAGTAGATGATTTCATTTTTGCTATTTTTTTACTATTAATATCTCTTTATTAATAGTAAATAGTTGAATATTATTAACATATATTTTTGGATTTAGGGCGCGACAATATTAAAGATAACAAAAAAAAAAATATTTATTTAGTATCTAAAAATCTAAATCCGTTTCAAGTGGTGTCGGCGCTGAGTTTTCCATCAGCGCTGAGTTTTCATTAACGGTATTTTCCTTTTCGTCAATAGCTTTTTTTATTTTTGTTAAATCCTCTCGCGACATGCGGTCAATTTTTCCTACTATTTTATCTACAGGGTTTTTGATTGCGAAATAGTGAGGGGCCGATAAAGATACAACAAGGAAAAGAATTGCAAATAAATGAATGGCAATATAAGGTTCTTTATCGCATTCAGGAAAATCTTCAAAAAAGTCCGCCATGAATGCTGCTCCACCCGCACCTGCTATACCAACAATTGTGGAAGCTACCCAAAACAAAAGAGCCACACGACCCAATTCATAATTAGAACTACGTACACAGATCCACAACATGTTAAAACACATCCCAATTGCGAGACCGATGCCAGAAAACAGTGGGCCGACCGCAAACATGTCACAGTGCGTATCTACACCATTAATATCTTCTATTTCTGCAGAATAGATTCCTACAAGGACAAATTCGAATGCGATTACCATAGCCATCATAACACCAATAACAGGGAAGAAGGATCTTTCTAAACAGGTATTCCCGTTAGAGTCTTTTGGCATTTTTTGTTTCAATCCACACGCTTATATAGTGTTGAAAATTAAGATAATAAAAAATTACAAATGCCAAATAACCCAAATAAATACAGCTAAAAAAAAAAAGAGTAGGTATAACATTAAAGAAACTATTCTATAATGTTAAATATATCCACCGACAATCTTCAACCTAGAAAAAAAAAAAAAAAAATAAGAGGAGCGTAGAAAAAAAAAAAATTTAAAAAAAAAAAAAAATTTAAAAAAGGGAGGGGGGGGGACAAAAAAGAAAAAAAAATTTATAAAAATTTTTTTTTTATAAAAAAATAAGCAAAAGTAAGGGAAAAAAAGA
>Ga0115564_10001867_pt1 | contig 18836 bp, 20 predicted proteins | sample COGITO_mtgs_1105_7_FD_88680 | JGI IMG/M metagenome (GOLD analysis project Ga0115564, IMG submission 88680) | Pelagic marine microbial communities from North Sea - COGITO_mtgs_110523 | ecosystem: Environmental > Aquatic > Marine > Epipelagic | place: Germany:Helgoland, sampling site Kabeltonne...
AACATATTGTCTAGTCCCTTGCGGTGGTAGTTATATTGTACATTGCGGTACTCTCTAAAAGTATTCGAAAGCATGGTGTCAATCAGCCAGAAACGATTGTAGTTTCCATCGGCTTGATTCCATCCTTTTGCTCCATTTTGCTGTGCCAAACTAAGAATTTGCTGGGCTTGTTTAAAGAAATCTGTTCCACCTCTAAGCGCAAAACTATCAGCCTCTACCCCCAAGGCGACAAAAACATAAAAGCTGATCAATGAAATCAAATTCGATTCGTAGGTCGCCGGATTGTAAAACAATGGTTGATACTCCTGATAAGTAAAAACGATGTCTTTATCTAAAAAATTAAACAAAGGAGTGTAATAATTGGTTTGATAAACAGGACGCTCTACCTGCACTTGAAGCGTCCCTTCAAAACGCGCTCCGTTAAAAGCATTAATATTAAAAATCATACTACAGCGAACTTTCTCCTTAGCGTCTAAATTTTCATCTATCCATGCTTTGGCATTGATGAATTCGTTTAGGGACTGTTCCAGGGTTTTAAAGACCTGCTGATTGGTTTGATTTACCAGATCGGCATTGACAACAAAACGGCAATCAATTACCTGAGCAAACAAAGGAGTAGAAAAGAAAAAAAGGAGAATGAGGAGCTTGTTCATAATGCATTTAAAATTTGGGTAAAAATATCTTTAGATACTGCTGACTTTGGTTTTAAATCAAAGTCTACAAAGGTATCATCTTTCCGAATATAGGTAATCTTGTTATGGGAACCGCCAAAACCAGCATCTTTGTCATTCAGAGAATTCAAAACAATGGCATCTAAATTTTTTCGCAGGCATTTCCCTTTGGCATTTTCCAATTCATTTTCCGTTTCTAGGGCAAACCCAACCAAAAACTGCTGTTGTTTTTCTTTCCCCATTTGGGCAAGAATATCTACTGTAGAAGTGAGATGAATTTCTGGGGGTCCAGATTGTTTCTTTATTTTTTGATTGGCTGAAGTGATCGGTTTAAAGTCAGCAACAGCTGCAGCTGCAATGGCAATATCCACACTTGCATAATGATTAAATACTGCTGCGTGCATATCTGCAGCAGAAATTACAGGAACCAATGTTATGTTATGATGAGCAGCTGAAAGTGCTGTGGGGCCTGAAATCAAGATTACATTTGCGCCAAGAATGGCCGCTTCTTCGGCCAAGGCATAGCCCATTTTCCCAGAGGAGTGATTTCCAATAAAACGAACAGGATCGATGGCTTCGTGTGTTGGTCCCGCTGTAATCAGGACAGTCTTACCGTTTAGAGGCGCTTTTGCCTGGAGGTTTTCTTCCAAAGAAACAACGATATCATCGGGCTCCATCATCCTTCCTTTCCCCTCTAAGCCACTAGCTAAAAAACCTTCTTGGGCAGGAAAAATATAATTACCAAAACTAACAAGCTTTTCCATATTAGCTAGATTAGCAGGATGGGCATACATGTCAAGATCCATTGCAGGAGCAATATAGACTGGACATTGAGCAGAAAGGTAACAAGCGAGTAATAAATTATTGCAGCGTGCCTGTGCCATAGAAGACAGTGTATTAGATGTGGCAGGAGCAATAAGAAAAAGATCGGCCCAAAGGGCTAATTCGACATGATTATTCCACTGGGGATGATCAGAATTCCCTTCAGCGGTAAAAGAAGATAAAACTGGATTTTGAGAAAGTGTGGATAAGGTCAGCGGTGTAACAAAGTCGAGAGCCGATGGCGTCATAACTACTTTTACTTCAGCGCCTTTTTTCACGAGTGCACGGACAAGTAAAGGCGTTTTGTATGCAGCAATGCCTCCGGTGATACCCAAGAGAACTTTCTTTCCACTAAGAACTGACATCAGGTCTATTCCTCGGTATTACGGTGGTAGACTTTATTTTTCAACCATTCGTCTACCGCTAAAGCGTGAGGCTTTGGAAGGCTTTCATAAAACTTAGACACTTCAATTTGCTCTTTATTTTCGAAGATTTCTTCTAAACTATCGTTGTGTGTAGCAAACTCTTCTAGTTTTTCGTGCAATTCTTTCTTGATGTCTAGATTGATTTGTGAAGAACGCTTTGCAATGATTGCAATGGCCTCATAAATGTTTTGTGTTTCCCCTTCTACCTGATTCTTGTCGTAAGTGGTGGTGGTAGCGGGTGCTTTGGATTCTCTGTACTTGGTCATATCGATTATTTAGTCGTCGTGTTAGTAGTATTTTTTTCTATGGTAGCAATCTCAGAAGAAACGCGTTTCATTTTCTTGTCAATGTCTTCAATGAAAAGGGTCTCAGGATAGTAACGTAAAAGCGTTTGATAAATTTCGTCCAGTGCTTTTAAACGCATCAATTTTTTCGAAGGAATACTGTTTATGGAAATTTCAAAAGAAGAAATAAACTTGTAGTACAAGGCATCTTCTCTATAGGGTGTCCCTGGATAAGAAGAAATAAAGTTGTCTGAAGAACTGATGGATGCTTTGTAATCTCTAATGGTGTGGTATTGTTTGGTAATCTCAAAGTCTTTCTTTTCCAACTTAGTTTGCAATTCCTGTATATAGGTATTTGCCTCAGTGAGGTACTCAGACTGTGGATAATTATCAATAAATATTTGGAGTTTATCAATCGCTTCGAGGGTATTTTTCTGATCCAAGCTGTACTTAGGAGAAAGCATATAATAACATTTCGCTGCTAAAAAATTAGCTTCATCCAAACGATCGCTGTTTGGATATGATTTGGCGAAGCTTTCAAATTGATAAGCAGCTAAATAATAATCTTTAATTTGGAAATAAGAATCTGCAAAAAAGAAGATAACTCTTTGCGCTTGGGGCTTTCCTCTATAGGAGGGTAAAACCTGCTCAAACAAACGATTTGCTCTTCTGTGTTCCCCATTGGTGTAGTATGCTTCTGCAGCTTTGTACTTTTCTCCAATATCTGGGTTATTCAGTACTTTCTGGTAGGCATTACACGAGCTTGTCAATCCAAGAAGGACAAATGATATTAAGGAAAATCGAATGATTTTTAACATGCGGCAAATTTAGTCAATTAAAACGAATTTGAAAAGTACTACTCTTTAAGCTTTCTTTTCTCTCTTCTTTTTAATTTAACATTTAATTAAACAAGCTTTGAATAGCCTACTTTGATCCTATTTTGCAAAGATGTACTTGCCTTTACCAGCGGTAAACGCAAGTGGTTGATACACCGATTTTGATGGGCTAGCAAGGCTTTTAAGCCTGTAGGGTTTCCTTCTTCAAACAATAAATCTATCATCGGACTAATTTGTTCTTGCAAGACTTGGGCAGAGGCAGCTTCCCCTTTTAACCCATGATGAATGAGTGTTGAAAACTGTTTGGGCAAGGCTCCTGCAATGACCGAAATAACACCATGACCGCCTATTTCGCATAAATTAAGCGCAGTTGCATCGTCTCCAGACAAAATCAAAAAATGTTCCGGGGCAGCCTCTATTAATGCAGCACCAAGTGCCATGTCTGCAGAAGCATCTTTGATTCCAATAATATTTTTATGCGCTTTAATTAAACGCAAAGTTGTCTCATTAGCGATTGAAGCGGCAGTTCGAGAAGGAACATTATACAATATTACAGGGAGTGGACAGGCTGCAGCAACTGCACTAAAATGCTGAAAGATTCCTTCCTGATTTGGTCTGTTGTAATAGGGACAAACCGATAAAATAGCCGAATAGCCATCGAGATTAGTGTCTTTAATTTCCTTAACCAATACGGCTGTATTGTTTCCTCCCATTCCTGCAACCAATGGCAAACGATCTCTATTGTAGTTGACCACGCTTCGCAAAATTTCATTTTTCTCCTCAGGGCTTAATGTAACAACCTCTGCCGTGGTTCCTAAAACAACTAAAAAATCTATCCCCTGTTCAACATACAACTCAATTAAATTTTCCAGTGCAGGGTAATCAATTGCTCCAGTATCATTAAAGGGTGTTACCATGGCTACGCCAACTCCTTTTAATTCTTGCATATTATATTTTTTTAAGGATGCTTAAGTACTTTACCAATTCCTTTTTAAACAATTCAGTATTCGTGGGATCAATGTCTAAAATAAGGTCATTAATGTCTTGATTGGCTTTGGAAAAACCAACACTCATTTTCTTTGATGTAGAGCAAGCAACCCATTCATGATAAATGCTCTTTTCATTAAAGTAATTGATTTGAAGATCTACACTTTCTGTACAAAAAGTGTTTAACCCGTCTTTAAATTTTCCAAAAAAAGTGATATCCTTTTTATTGAAAATATCCACATATTCTTGCTCTCTAGAATTTCTATCGGGAAAAACCAAATAAGAAATACTGCTTTGCGGGATAGAAAAAATTTTGTCCAAGTCCATAAAAAGATCTCGCCTTACACCCAAAGAGGCGTCTAAAATAACATTGATCTTTCTTACCTTAAACGATTGATCGAGGTCTTTTTGAGCAATAGCTTTTTCGAGGTCTTTTGTAAATGCACGATGATGCCAAAACTTTCTAAACACTACTTTCTTTTTTTTGCAAATGTAACAATCCCTTTGGTGCTGTGAAATACCTTAGGTAATTAGTTTTATTTAACCTATAAATGTTACAATTATAACAATTCATAAAAAGCTTTTTCGCTTATTAACGGAATCCCCAATTGATTCGCTTTTTCCTTTTTACTCGGCCCCATTGAGTCTCCAGCAAGTACAAATGTTGTTTTAGAAGAGATTGAACTTCCTACTTTTCCTCCGTTATCTTCGATCATTTTTTTTAGCTCATTACGAGATTTGTGTTCAAAAACACCCGAAACAACTATGGTTTTACCCTCAAAAATTGTAGAAGATTGCATTACTTGTTCAGATTCAAACGACAAGCCAAAAGCTGCCATATCCTCAATCATTTGAATATTGGCAGGTGAGATAAAATAAGCCTGAAGGCTCTCAACGATCTTTTCACCAATATCGTCTACGGCCAACAATGCATCGGCACTGGCCTGCATTAAATTGCGCATGGAACCAAAGTGTTGAGCTAATCGCTTTGCAACCGTCTCACCGACATGCCTAATCCCAAGACCAAACAAGACTTTATGGAAAGGCCTTTCTTTTGAGGCTTCTACTCCTGCGAGTAAATTATCCACTGATTTTTCAGCCATCCGTTCCAAAGGAAGGAGCTGTTCTCTCTTTAAGCGATACAAGTCAGCTATATTCTTCACCAATCCTTGATGATATAAGAGTGCAATGGTTTCTGCCCCTATTCCATCAATATCCATGGCTTTCCTTCCGACAAAGTGTTGCATTTTACCAATAATTTGCGTTGGACAAAAGGCCTCGTTAGGACAATAATGCTGGGCTTCTCCTTCAATACGCTGCAGTGGCGCTTTACAATCGGGGCAATGGGTTATATAATGAATTACATCCGAAAGATTCCCACGTCTTGCTGGATCAAAGCCCATTATTTTGGGAATAATCTCCCCTCCTTTCTCTACATAAACATAGTCTCCAATGCGAAGGTTAAGTTTTTCAATTTGATCTGCGTTATGTAAGGAAGCGCGTTTTACGATGGTTCCAGATAACTCTACTGGAGCAAGATTTGCCACGGGTGTTATCGCCCCAGTACGACCCACTTGATAGGATACCGAATTCAAGCGAGTACTAAGTTGTTCTGCTTTGTATTTATACGAAATGGCCCAGCGGGGAGACTTAGCGGTAAATCCAAGTGCTTCCTGTTCTTCAATCGAATTCACTTTAATGACTACCCCATCAATCTCAAAAGGAAGACTAGCTCGCTTTTTATCCCAACGATTTATATAATCTAGTATTTGTTCAAGGGTAGAAAGCTGTTCCATGCTTTTGGGAACAGTAAATCCCCAGCTTCGGGCTTTGGTGAGCGATTCCCAATGGGTTGTATAGTTTAGATCCCCGGATAGGGCATAAAAAAAACATTCTAAGGGTCGTCGAGCAGTTTCGCTACTGTCTTGCAATTTAAGCGATCCCGAAGCGGTGTTCCGCGGATTTCGATAGGGTTCCTCGCCCGCGGCTAATCGCTTTTCATTCAAAGCTTCAAAACCAGCCAAAGGGAGGATAATCTCTCCTCGAATATCAAACACGGGTGGGAAATCCCCCGATAATTTTAAAGGAACGTTCTTTATTGTTTTGACATTGGCTGTTACATCGTCTCCCTGGGATCCATCTCCACGGGTAACTGCTTTTTGCAATTCACCATTGACATAAGTCATATTGATGGAAGCCCCATCGTATTTTAACTCACAGGTAAATGAGGTGATAGGCGCACCATTGATTTTTTCAATCCGCTTGAGCCAATCGCCCAATTCTTCTGGAGAATAGGTGTTGTCTAAAGAATACATACGCTCTGCATGAGTCACCGTTTGAAAATTCTTGGTGATGCTCCCTCCCACTCGCATGCTGGGTGAATTGGGATCGTAAAACTCAGGATGCTGATCTTCTAAAGCTTGTAATTCTTTCAACAACTGATCGAATTCAAAATCGCTGATCAAATGCTTATCTTCTATATAATAGGCGTAATTGTAGCGGTGTAGCTGTTCCCGTAATTGCTTGATTCTCTCTGCTATTGTCATTTTTATTGGCTAAATTTCACAAAACGATCTTTCCCAAAGATATCTTTTTTGACGCTAGCAAAGGGGAAGCCGTGGTCTTTTCCTAAGATAATTAATTCATCAACGAACAAGGGATTGATCTCAAAATAGAGGCTTCCTTCAGCTGGAAGTTTTGTAGAGGCTATTTCAATAATCTTTCGGTAAAAAAGCAAAGGATCATTTTCTGGAACAAAGAGCGCCAATTCAGGCTCATGATCCAAAACGTTGGAATGCATTTTTACTTTTTCTGAAGGTAAAACATATGGAGGGTTTGCTACAATGAGATCACAAGGAGAAGCAAAGGATTTCCAATCCAACAAATTTCCTTCCTCAAATAAAACCTTCAATTTTAGCTCTTTGGCATTTCGTTGGGCGATTTTAAGCGCTGCATTACTGATATCAAAGCCTTTGATCAACCATTGGGGTCGCGCCTTCTTCAATGCAAGGGCAATACAACCTGAACCTGAACAAATATCCCAAACCTTTTTTTCTAAACTTGTATTTTCTGAAAGCACCCATTCAATCAATTCTTCTGTTTCTGGTCTAGGAATAAGGACTCCCGGACCAACGCTTAGCTCAAGTTCCATAAAATGTGTTATTCCAATGCAATACTGAAAGGGGCGGCCTATGGCCAATTCTGCTCGCAGTTCATCGAGTTGCTTTTCTTCATCTTTCGACAAAAGAAACTGAGGCTCCAACCCGATTTTTAGGGAGGACCACGAAAAGTAATGAGCAATGGCGCGTTTGAAAAGATCATCTATTTCTCGAACTTCATACTGCCTTTTAAGACTAGACCGAAAGAGATCGCGTTGTTCAATTAGCCTCATAAAAGGGATTTTGTTAACCAAACATTACAAGAAGTATGCCCTGTATTTCCCATGGGGCCATCGATATAATCAAAACCTGACTTTAGGTAGAGTTTTTGGGCTGCCTTCATATAAGGAAGTGTTTCTAAATAGCAGAGACTGTAATTATTTTCTTTGGCAAAAGCAAGGCAGGTGTCCATCATCTGCTTACCCAAACCCAAGCCACGTGAAGCTGGAGAAAAATACATCTTCTGTAGCTCACATATGGAGGGGTCCTCTCCAGCCAAAGGAGCAATTCCAGCACCACCAAGGATTTTTCCCTCCTTTTCTACCACAAAATAGGCATTTCGCGCTCTGTCATAGGTCGCAAACATATTGTCCACTTCTGGATCTGCATAGGCTGTCCCAACTTTTGGCACTCCTAGTTCGATTAATACCGATCGAATCACAGTCGCTAGTGCCTGATTATCTTCTGGTAGAACCTTGCGAATGAATGCCATATCTTTATATCTTTGATGAAACAGAAATTTAAGCTAAAATAGCACTTTCCCCTTGGATTTAAAAAAGGAAAATACACGACACGAAATCTATATGCGACGCTGTCTTGATCTGGCTGTAAAAGGCTTGGGTAAGACCTATCCTAATCCCTTGGTAGGTAGTGTTATTGTGCACAACAATGTTGTTATTGGCGAAGGCTGGCATCGGAGGGCAGGAGAAGCTCATGCAGAAGTGAATGCCATTGCAAGTGTTAAAAACAAAGCACTGTTAAAAGAAAGTACGCTATATGTAAATCTCGAGCCTTGTAATCATACAGGGAAAACCCCCCCTTGTTCAACTCTAATTGTATCTCATCAACTCAAAAAAGTTGTTGTTGGCTGTATTGATCCCTTTGAAAAAGTAAATGGAAGCGGTATCCATAGGTTAAAAGAAGCGGGGATTGAAGTAATTGTGGGTGTATTGGAAAAAGAATCCCAAGAACTCAATAAGCGTTTTTTTACTGTTCAGCAAAAAAAACGTCCCTATATCATATTAAAATGGGCTGAGAGCACCGATGGATTTATGGCACCTTTGGCTTCTGAGCGCACAGAAAGAAAACCAGTATTCTTGAGTAGTAAAGCAGATCAAGTTTTGGTTCATCAGTGGCGAACTCAAGAGGAAGCTATTCTGGTTGGTGCACAAACCGTAATAGATGACAATCCTAAATTGACAAGCAGATGGGTAAAAGGAGGGAATCCGATACGGATTGTCTTGGATCCAAATAATCGGACAGAAAAATCAGCAAATATTTTTGATGAAGAAGCCAAAACTGTACACATCACCAAAGCAGTTCTTGGGCTTGAGAAGAATATTTCTCCAAAAGCGTTTTTAAGTAAAACGCTTGCTTTCCTTTACGACATTGGGATTTCTTCTATTCTTGTGGAAGGGGGAAGAACTACATTACAGCATTTTATTGATCAAGCCCAATGGGACGAAGCACGTATTTTCATTTCCACCGTTAAATTGAAGGAAGGCATTCTGGCTCCATCAATAGGCTTTGAGAAAAGAAATGAAAATGGAGAAAACTTTATGATTATTCGACGACCTTAGCAAAAACATTTTTAAAGGTTTCTGGGCAGCGAATAGGCCGACGACTTGCGGAGTGCATAAAAGCTAAGCTAGTCGAGGCAGTACAAACAAGTTCATTGTTTTGATTGGTTATTTCATAGTCAAAAATCATTTTAACAAGCGGAACTGCTCGCAAATGAATGTGTACCACTAATGCATCTTCAAATTTAGCAGGAAGCTTATAGTCTATATGGGCGGAAATCACAGGCATCATCACCCCTTCTTCTTCCATTGTATTGTAGGAAATACCCAATTGAGTTAACCATTCGAGGCGAGCAACCTCTAGATAACGGAGATAGTTACTGTGATGAACAACACCCATTTGATCGGTCTCGCCATAACGAACAATAATTGAAGTGGATTGAAAATGAATTTGCAACTTTTTTGGATGTTTTTCATTAAAAATAGCGGTGCTATAATTTGCGTAAAAAAAAATTCATAATCAATATAAAAAAGTGTTTTTTTTTCATTTTTTTTTCCCAATATTTGTAAGGTAGAAATACAAAAACAAAACACCCTATAAACCAACTTTTTAGCAAAATCAATGCATCAAAGTGCTGAAACTTCATGGAATAACTGTCTATTATTCATAAAAGATAACATTCAGCCTCAGGCCTACAAAACCTGGTTCGAGCCCATTGTTCCATTGAAACTTTCTGAAAACGCACTGAGCATTCAGGTGCCCAGCAAATTTTTTTATGAGTGGTTAGAAGAGCACTATGTGAAATTACTCAAAATAGCGCTCACCAAAGAACTGGGAGAATCGGCACGTTTGGTCTATGTCATCAAAATGGAAAACACTTACGGAAACAAGCAACCGTTTACGGAAAGTATCCCAAGTAGCCAGCAAGCTGCCGTAAAGTCACAACAAGTTGATGCCCCTCTGAGCAGCATGAGTACTCAATTGCGGAATCCTTTTGTTATCCCAGGAATTCGCAACCTACAAATAGAATCACAACTCAACCCAAACTATAATTTTCAAAATTTCTTGGAAGGGGATTCCAACCGCTTGGCTCGTTCTGCAGGTATTGCTGTAGCGAACAAACCCGGAGGAACATCCTTTAATCCATTATTGATTTTTGGAAATGTTGGTTTAGGGAAAACTCACCTGGCACATGCCATCGGTATTCAAATAAAAGATAAATTTCCCGACAAAACTGTATTGTATATTTCTGCAGAGAAATTCACACAGCAATACATTGAATCGGTAAAAAAGAACACCCGGAACGATTTCATTCACTTTTATCAAATCATTGATATCTTAATCATTGATGATGTTCAGTTTTTTTCTGGAAAATCAGGTACTCAGGATGTTTTCTTCCATATTTTCAATCACTTACATCAAAACGGGAAACAAGTCATTTTGACTTCAGACAAATCTCCTGTTGACATGCAAGATATTGAACAACGTTTATTGTCACGTTTTAAATGGGGGCTTTCTGCCGAATTACAACAACCCAATTTCGAGACTAGAATTTCTATCCTCAAAAACAAACTTTACCGCGACGGTGTTGTAATTGAAGATGATATCATTGAATTTGTTGCCAAAAACATCAAAAGTAATGTTCGTGAATTGGAAGGGGCTATCATATCCTTGATTGCTCAGTCATCATTCAACAAAATGGATATTACCCTTGAATTAGCAAGAGAGATTGTAGACAAGTTTGTCAAAAACACCAAAAGAGAAGTCAGTATTGACTACATCCAAAAGGTGGTTTCCGAGTACTTCCAAATGGATGTAGAAACCCTACAATCCAAAACACGAAAACGTCATATTGTTCAGGCGCGTCAATTGGCCATGTATTTTGCTAAGAAATTCACCAAAGCCTCTTTGGCCAGTATTGGAACACAAATTGGAAAACGTGATCACGCTACTGTTTTACACGCTTGTAAGACTGTTGACAATCTTTCCTTTACCGACAAGCAATTCCGCAAATATGTCGAGGACCTCAACAAGAAGCTAACGCTTTAAGTTTTATGAAACCTGGAAATGTTTTGATGGTCTGCCTGGGAAACATTTGCCGCTCCCCCCTCGCCCATGGTATTTTTGAACATCTATTAAATGATGAATCAGTTCGTGTAGATTCGGCAGGTACGGCTAACTACCACAGCGGTGCTTCGCCAGACATTAGAAGTATTGCAACAGCCAAAGCACATCAAATTGACATTTCTCAACAAGAAGCAAGGCAATTTACCCGAAATGATTTCGAGGCATTCGATTATATCTATGTAATGGACAAAGATAACCTCCGCAATGTGCTAGCCATGGCTAAAACTGAAGGAGAACGCAACAAGGTCAGACTACTGTTGGAAACAGAAGAAGTAGAAGATCCTTATTATGGTGGACCAGAAGGTTTTGACATTGTCTATAAAAAAATATATACCGCTTGTAAAAAAATTCTTGCCCAATGGAACCCCTAATCCCACCAAAAAACGCCCCCATTCTTTATTTAATTCCCTGTACTTTGGGGGATACTCCTCCCATGGAAGTACTTCCACTGACCATTCGATTAACCATTGAACCCCTTACCCATTTTATTGTAGAAAATGAAAAGGAAGCACGGAGGTTTATCAAACGTATTGCTCCCCAAAAAAAACAAGACGAATTGGTGCTCTATCCATTAAATAAATTCAGTGATCCCATGGAGCTACAAACCTATCTTACCCCCATGGAAAAGGGGCATTCAATGGGCTTGCTGTCGGATGCTGGTTGTCCTGGGATTGCAGATCCAGGTGCTGTGATGGTCAAGCGTGCCCATGCCAAAAACTATATTGTCAAACCCTTGGTTGGTCCCTCTTCTATTTTATTGGCCATGATGGCCTCTGGCATGAATGGTCAGTCCTTCGCCTTTAACGGCTATTTACCCATTGACAAACAAGAACGAGCACGGACCATTAAACGCTTGGAAAAACATTCAGGTGATTATGATCAAACACAGGCTTTTATTGAAACCCCTTATCGCAATGAACAGCTTCTCGACGACTTCACAAAAAACCTATCTCCCACCACTCAACTAAGTATTGCTTGCGACCTCACCTTGCCGACAGAATGGGTCAAAACTGCCCCAATAAATCAATGGAAAAATTGCAAGGTAGACCTTCACAAGAGGCCAGCTATATTCTTGTTTCACAAAGAATTAGCGATATAAACGCTGTTGATTGAGCCAACGGTAATAGCGCTGTGCTTTTCGGTTGTGTTCCCCTAAACTTTTAGAAAAATCATGGTACCCTGGTTTCCTTGGATCAACGACAAAATAGAGGTAATTGTGCTCTTTGGGAAAGAGAACCGCATCGATGGCAGAAATATCCGGCATCGTAATGGGCCCGGGAGGTAAGCCCTTTACTCGGTAGGTATTGTAGGTGGATTTAAGTTTCAAGTCTTTTTTGAGCACTCTACGTATAACCATTGTAAAGTCATTTGCCTCCCTTTTTAGGGCATAAATTACGGTAGGATCGGCCTGTAAACGCATTCGTTTTCTCAAGCGATTTAAATACACCTGCGCAATGGCTGGTCGCTCCTCCACTTTAGCCGTTTCTTTGTGTACAATCGAAGCTAAGCTAATGACTTCTATGGGTGTCAACCCTTTCTCTTTTGCTGCAGCAAGCCGCTTTGGCGTCCAAAAACGCTTGTACTCTTTCAACATACGAGATTGAAAATCTTGTGCAGAGGTGTTCCAGAAAAACTCATATGAGTTAGGCAGATACATGGCCAAAGCAGTCTCGGGAGTAAAGCCGTTTTTCTTTAAAAAATCTGTAGCTAAAAACTGCTGTATTAACGATAAGCTATCTGCTTCTATTTGAGAGGCTAATCGACCTGCTAAATTTGCCAAACGCTCTTGGTTGTTGAAGGTAACCATAACGGGTAAAGACTCTACTCGTAAGCTATTGATGATCTCGTTGTTGTTCATCCCTTTTTGAATGGCATATTTTCCACCGCGAATGTTATCCAGATAAGCTTTCTTTTGGGCAGCAACAAGAAAATCTTCTGGCGACTTCAACAAAGGAGAGAGGTTTTCCATCAATGCATTTACAGAACTATCTGTGGCGATAAATACATAAGAAATCTCATTGTTAAAGGAGGTGTTTGGGAAAAAGAACACCCGATAAAACGCATAGGTAAAATAGAAACCAATGGCAGTAATTATTAGTATGATGGCTAAGCCTATTTTACGTTTATACATGATTAATTTTTTGAAAAACCACTTCGTCGTGGTAGCGATTGTTATAAAAATTCCATTCTTTTTTGACAGCAGTACGCACATATCCCAGCGCATCGAACAGGGCTAAGCTAGCAGCATTCTCTTCTCCAACAGCTGCGTATAATTGATTTAATTTCAATTGATTAAAGGCAATCTCTTCTAGTAAAATCAAGGCTCGCTTTGCCAAACCTTTCCTTCTGTTTTCTTCTTCAATAACGACACCAACCCCTGCTCGTTTGTGTGTGGGATCAAAATTGTAAAGATCGATCAAGCCTAGAGGGGTTTGAGCAGGATTTGCCAACACATAGCGCTGTTGTTTTACACTAAAAATATCTTGATGGGCGTTGGCAATATATTCTTCTAATACCGTTCGGGTATAAGGAACCAACGTATTGGAAAGGTGCCATAGGGATCGATCATTTTCTATGGCGAAAAGAAAATCAATGTCGGTTGGGACAAGGGATCTTAAGTGGAATTGATCGATGTTCATTCAAATTCGCCTGCAAAGACATACTTGGCAGGACCTTTTAGGTCAATAGAGGTATATTTCGTGCCATCTGTGCTAAAAGAAACCTCTAAGCTTCCTCCTTGCACCTCTATGGTCATTTGGTTGGCTGGGGTTAATCCACGCTTGTGCATGGCAATTGCCACAGCTGTTGCTCCAGTACCACAGGACAGCGTTTCGTCTTCCACTCCCCTTTCATAGGTACGGATCGCAAAATGGGTGTCATTTATTTTTTCAACAAAATTCACATTGGACCCCGCTTCAAAATAAGGGGCTCCTTGACGAATCAAACGACCTTTTTCTTTAACGGGAAACTGCGCCAGTTGTTCTACCATTTCCACATGGTGAGGTGAACCGGTATCTAAAAAAGTATAGCCTTCAGCGCAATTAATCGCTTCAACATTGTGCATCCTCAATGACACACTGCCATCAGCCTCTAGGACTGCAGTATGCTCACCGTCAATTGTCTCGAAGCGAGCCTGGGTAGTGATGATTCCTAAGCTTGCTGCAAAGGCTACTGCACAACGTGCCCCGTTTCCGCAGAGGGTACTCTCTCTTCCATCAGCATTGAAATAAACCATCTTAAAATCAGCTGTACTGCTTTGTTGCAACAAAATCAACCCGTCAGCGCCAATTCCAAAACGGCGGTCACAACAGCGCTCAATGAAACTGTGATCACGAGCAGGAAAGTCTCTAGCACGATCGTCGATCATGACAAAGTCATTCCCCGTTCCTTGGTATTTGTGAAAGCTAAATTTCATAGACCACAAACTTACGGAATATTTTAAGTATTTATTGGCTGTTAAAGACACGTTAAAGGCTTTTTCGGTAAGGCAAAGCTTTTCTTATTTTTGGGGTAAAATATTATTTCTATGAAAACTACATTACAATTGATCGGTGTTGCGCTAGTAAGTTCCTTTCTCACAGTACAACTCGTTTTCTTCCTCACACCAACAACTTCAGTAAGTCAAAATGAACCACCTCCACTGGTTCACCCAACAACCTATGCCTATAACCTCAATGGTCTGGCTGCCGCTCCCACCGACTTTGTTGTGGCGGCTGAAAAAAGTATTGATGCTGTTGTACATGTAAAAAATACTGCCTCGCGGAATGAGGATTATTCTCCACTTGAATATTTTTACGGAAAACGCATCAATCCGGAACGCATTGGCACTGGCTCTGGGGTCATTGTTTCTCCCGATGGATACATTATTACCAATAACCACGTGATTGAGGACGCCTCCAAGATTGAAGTAACGACCAACGATAATGTGCGTTATACCGCCCGCTTAGTCGGTACAGATCCCTATACCGATATTGCCGTTCTCAAGATTGATACCGAGGTAAATCTACCCTATTTATATTTCGGGAATTCAGCCACAACCCAGGTTGGAGAGTGGGTCTTGGCCATTGGCAATCCATTCAACCTTAATTCGACCGTTACCGCAGGAATCATTAGTGCTAAATCGCGAGATCTCAATGCCCTAGACAATAAAAATCAATCTTTTCTTCAAACCGATGCTGCGGTTAATTCGGGCAACAGCGGAGGTGCCTTGGTCAATACCGCTGGAGAATTGATCGGTATCAATACTGCCATCACTTCCATGTCGGGAGGATATGAAGGCTATTCCTTTGCGGTTCCCAGTAATATTGCCCGAAAGGTCTTTGAAGACCTCGTGGAATATGGAACTACACAAAAAGGTATCTTGGGGGTAAGGGGAGTAGCTATTTCGCCTGAATACAAGGAACAAAATCCAACACTTAAGCTGACCGAAAACGAAGGGTTTTATATTGCACAGATCATTGATGGATTGGGAGCTTCTAAAGCAGGGATTCAAGAAGGGGATATTCTCTTGAAAGTGGACCAAATCAAAATCAAAAAATTCTCTGATTTGACGGGTTACCTTGAAAGCAAACGCCCAGGCGATGCGGTTGAAGTCTTGCTGAATAGAGATGGTGTGGAAAAACGACTGACCGTTATCCTAGAGAAAAATCAAAGTGTTTCCTTTCTTCGAATGAGCCTAAAGAACCTTTCTCCCAAAAACAAAAAAGCCTTTGGCATAGATAAAGGTGTTTTGGTTGAAGATTCGGGTCCTTATTTCAATGGACAAATCGAAATAGGATCCTTGATCATAGATATCAATGGAGAACGCATTTATTCTGTGGATGATTTGACCAATATTAGTCCAGACGAGATCGAATGGATCACCTACATCAACCCCTCTGGCGAGAAAATTCGTCTTCGTTTATAAGATAAATCAAGCTTTCCTTCGGGAAAGCTTTTTTTTTGGGAAAGGATTCCGCAATTTTGCAGAAAGCAATTGTTATGCGTATTGACATCATTACCCTATTTCCTGAGTTATTGCGAAGCCCTTTCGAGGCTTCCATTGTCAAACGTGCCATTGAAAGTGGGAAAGCAGAAATTCATTTCCATGACCTACGCGAATTCAGCTTAAATAAATACAAACAAGTTGATGATTACCCTTATGGTGGTGGTGCAGGAATGGTGATGATGATTGAACCCATCGACAAATGCATCAGTAAACTCAAGGCCCAACGGGAGTATGATGAAATTATTTATATGACGCCCGATGGAGAAACCTTGAATCAACCCATTGCAAATCAATGTTCACTCTATAAAAACATCATTTTACTATGTGGGCATTACAAGGGCGTTGATCAGCGGGTTAGGGATCACTTTATTACACGAGAAATTTCCATTGGCGATTTTGTCTTGTCTGGAGGAGAATTGGCTGCAGCTGTTTTTTGTGATAGTATCATTCGTTTAATTCCCGGTGTTTTGGGCGACGAATCTTCTGCTTTGAGCGATAGCTTCCAAGACCAACTCTTGGCTCCCCCCATCTACACGCGGCCGGCAGAATACAAGGGCTGGACTGTCCCAGAAATACTGACCTCTGGAAACACCCCTGCGGTAGAGCAATGGCGAGAAGACCAAGCCATGGAACGAACACAGCGTTTACGGCCAGATTTACTGGAGGACTAATTGATTTACTTTTTACGCCTATTTCAATGAATAAAATCTTTTGTTTCGCAATTATACTGCTGACTGTTAGCTGTAAAAACAATGAAGCTCAAAGAGAAACTGAGCAATTGATTTGCAAACTTCAATATGTGACCTATACTGTCGAGTTGAGTACGGAACCACTCACAAACTTTTACACCCTTTATGTAGCTACCCAGGACACCATCCGTTTCGAAGATTACAACAGATCGGATCGCTATTACCCAATCTTGGACGATCGATTTACAGCAGAACTAATCGACAAAAAGGAAGACTTTATTTTTGTAGGGCAAGTAGGAAACGAACAATTACGGATTCCATATGTGTTTACCTCTGATCGTTGTCATATTGTAAAGGTCAGTGGTCCCGATCGTTACCCAGAAAACAGCCCATAAAAATAAAGCGAACTGGGGCTTGCAGAAAATAAAATTAATCGTATTTTTGCCATCGCATTTAACCTCTGACGAAATTCGTGTATGTTGGATGTAGTAAACCATAAAAGATAAACATGGAATCTTTAATTAATTTTGTACAGGATCAATTCATCGAAAAGAAAGAATTTCCTGAATTTTCAGCAGGTGACACCATCACTGTTTACTATGAAATCCGAGAAGGAGAAAAAGTACGTACACAGTTTTACCGCGGAGTAGTCATCCAAATCAAAGGACAGGGATTATCCAAAACCTTTACCATTCGTAAAATGTCTGGAACTGTTGGTGTTGAACGTATTTTCCCCATCAACCTCCCCGCCTTACAGAAAATCGAAATCAATAAACGTGGAAAAGTACGTCGAGCACGTATCTACTACTTTAGAGAACTACGTGGTAAGAAAGCGCGTATCAAAGAGCGCCAACGTTAATACATATTTTTATAAGAGGTCGCTATTGCGGCCTTTTTTGTAACCCTTAATTCAATACAATGGCAAAAATAAAAGTACATAACCCAGTGGTAGAAATGGACGGGGATGAAATGACACGCATCATATGGTCTTTCATTAAAGAACAATTGATTTTACCCTACCTAGATCTGGACATTGAATACTACGATTTATCGGTCACTTCACGCGATGCAACCAATGATTCAATTACTGTTCGCGCTGCAAACGCCATCAAAAAACACAATGTGGGTATCAAATGCGCAACCATTACACCCGATGAAGACCGTGTAAAGGAGTTTAAGCTATCCAATATGTGGCGCTCGCCCAATGGAACGATCCGTAATATTGTTGGTGGAACCGTATTCCGTGAACCCATCATCATGAAAAATGTACCTCGCTATGTGCAAGGCTGGACAAAGCCCATCTGTATTGGCCGTCACGCTTTTGGTGATCAATACAAAGCTGCTGATGCTGTCACCACCGGAAAAGGAAAACTCACCATGAGCTTTACCCCAGAAGACGGAAGTCCTGTTAAAACATGGGAAGTATACAACTTCGAAGAAAACGGAGTAGCCATGTGTATGTACAATATCGATTCTTCCATCTATGGTTTTGCGCGCTCATGTATGAACCAAGCCTTGAAAAAAGGATGGCCCTTGTACCTTTCGACCAAGAACACCATTATGAAAGCCTATGACGGACGTTTTAAGGACATCTTCCAAGAGGTCTTTGAAAATGAGTTTGCCGAAAAATTTGCTGCAGCAGGCATTAGCTATGAGCATCGTTTGATCGATGATATGGTAGCGGCTGCAATGAAATGGAGCGGTGGCTTTGTTTGGGCCTGTAAAAACTACGACGGAGACGTACAGTCGGATACCGTTGCCCAAGGATTTGGATCCTTAGGGCTAATGACCTCTACCTTGGTTACTCCCGATGGAAAAACCATGGAAGCGGAAGCTGCCCACGGTACCGTAACGCGTCACTTCCGTCAGCACCAACAAGGGAAAGAAACCTCGACCAACCCCATTGCTTCCATCTTTGCCTGGACGCGCGGATTACAACACCGTGGGAAATTGGACGACAACCAAGCCCTGATCGACTTTTGCTTGGCGCTGGAAACCGTTTGTGTTGAAACAGTGGAAAGTGGAAAAATGACCAAAGATTTGGCCATACTCATTCACAAAGAAAAGTTGTCTAAAGAGCATTACCTCACCACCCAGCAGTTCCTGAGTG
>Ga0115564_10001869_pt1 | contig 18822 bp, 18 predicted proteins | sample COGITO_mtgs_1105_7_FD_88680 | JGI IMG/M metagenome (GOLD analysis project Ga0115564, IMG submission 88680) | Pelagic marine microbial communities from North Sea - COGITO_mtgs_110523 | ecosystem: Environmental > Aquatic > Marine > Epipelagic | place: Germany:Helgoland, sampling site Kabeltonne...
AACCGAAATTTCGCTGCGCGCAGGTCCAACAATCAAGGCGCGGACAAAGGACCAATTCGGCCCAGTACGCACGAAGGGGGTCAAAAACAGCAGGATTTGAAAAACTGGGCTAAACCGTTCCTAAACTTAAGAAATACGGAACACTTTTAGACGCTTTTGATATCAATTGCTTAGAATTTCCGTATATCTGTTCCTTAATAGGCGATTCGGAAAATTCGGAAAACGTAGAATTTTCAAAGCATTATGAAATCTTGCCGAAAAACGGGCTTTCGTGCGTACTGGGCCATATATGACCCAGAACTATCGATGATTACTCAGGGTGGCGGCGGTGTGCATTGCATGTGTCAGGCATTGAGGCGCGATCGCGGTTGAACCCGCACAGATTGCTAGGCCTTGCCTATCATCTTTGCACAGCTATCGACTATTTGTTTCTTGAAATGAACGGCCGCACGATTTTGGTGGGCCTTATGCGTGCACACATAAAAATCATTGTGAAATCCGGCTTTTACGCAGTCCAAAGCGCGTAATTTACCTTCGCGGATATGTGACTCCGCATAGTGATCAGGCAAGTACCCCAGCAATTCGCCCGAGAAAATCATCAGGGCCGTGCTTTCCATATAGGACACTTCGGATTGCCAGTGCACATCCAGTCCAATGTGGTTGGGCGGGGTTTCATAGCTCCGCCCGACAAACGGATAACGCGACACCATTTCGCGGGTAATCTGCCTGTCGTCGAGATGGAAAAGCGGGTGGTCTTGGCCACAGTAGAGCTGCTGAAATTCTCTGAAAACCAGATGGGCTTCAATGGCTTTTGCGGTGGAAATCGTTGGTGTCAGAATCACATGGAATCTGCCGGTAAGCAGGCCCTGCAGCAATTCCTGCGGCGAGGCCACATGCAGGTTGGTCCGGGCCGTTGGGGCCGTTCGTAAAAACGTGCCAATGGCTTTGGCCAGCGGGAACTGTTCGTTTGTATGAACGGCATCGACCGCACCGAATTCAACCACACCTGTGATCGTTTCTTTGGCGGCGCCCACCATGCTGTGGAACGATTCAATTGAACCGAACAGATCCAGCATCGCCGCATGAACGGTTTTGCCCTGTTCTGTAAGCCGAAACCCGCCACGCCCGCGATGACACAGCTTGACGCCAAGCCGTTGTTCTAATGCGGTCATGTGATTAGAAATGGTCGATGCGGTCAGCCCCAGTTCACTCTGGGCAGCTGAAAACCCACCATAGCGCACAACCAGTTGGAATACCCGCAGCAAGCGCAGGTCAACGTCCTGAATATTTTGCGCGCTCCCAGCCATTACATTGAGATATCTCAAAGTAATCATTTAAACAATGACATTTCCGAAACTTGCCCGCCCGCTATGGTGAACGCTCAACATGGAGCGAACGCATGCCGGATAAACCTACGAACAGCTATGAAACAGGCCGCCTGAACTTGCCTTTTGTCGGCATCTGCACCTTCGGCAAGAACCCATACATCAGCGACTGGGATGCGATTGATGCCGATGTCGCGGTAATGGGCGCACCTTATGACTTCGGTTGTCAGTGGCGCTCGGGCGCCCGAATGGGCCCACGGGCGGTGCGCGAGGCTTCGACGCTGTTTTCCTTTGGTCACGCCGGAGCCTACGACCACGAAGACGATGTCACCTATCTTGAGGCCGAAAAAGCGCGGATTGTTGATATTGGCGACGCGGACATCGTGCATACTGATACAAAGCAAAGCCACGCCAATATCGAGTTTGGCGTGCGCAAGATCCTTGCGGCTGGCGCATTGCCGGTTGTGATCGGCGGCGATCACTCCATCAATATCCCCTGCATCAATGCCTTTGACGATCAGGACCCAATCCACGTTGTGCAGATCGACGCGCATCTGGATTTCGTCGATGAACGGCATGGCGTGCGTTTTGGCCACGGCAATCCGATGCGTCGCGCAGCCGAGAAATCTTATGTGACCGGGCTAAGCCAGATCGGCATTCGCAATGTGTCCTCCACGGCCCGTGACGGCTATGTTGATGCCCGGAAAATGGGGTCCGACATTCAGTCGGTCCGGCAAGTGCGGGCGATGGGTACGGATGCGATGCTTGAGCGTATTCCTGAAGGCGCACGCTACTATGTAACCATTGATATTGACGCGTTCGACCCGTCGATCGCGCCGGGCACCGGGACACCAAGCCATGGTGGATTTATCTACTACGAGGTGCTGGAGCTTTTGGCAGGCCTTGCCAAACGCGGTGATATCGTTGGTGTCGATCTGGTCGAAGTCGCCCCGGATTATGACCCCGCCAGTTCAACCAGCACATTGGCTGCACAGCTTCTGATGAACCTGATCGGCCGCATCCTGCATGCGCGTGAGGGCTGAGCCATGGGCAGGGTTTCATACGATTTCACAGGGCAAACGGTAGTGATCACCGGTGGCAGCCGTGGGATTGGTTTTGGCGTGGCCAAGGGTTTCGCTCAGGCCGGTGCCGATGTGGTGATCCTGAGCAGCGGTTCAGGGATAGACGATGCGGTCAAAGAGCTCGCCGCTTTTGGCACGGTGAGCGGCGTTCAGGCGGACATTACCAACCGAGATCAGATCATAACTGCCTTGGCTGGGATCGAAAAAATCGACGTGCTGGTGAACAACGCAGGGCTTGAACGGATCACTCCGATTGACGACCCTGATGATGCAGTTGAAGACACCTTTGCGCGCATCATTGACATCAATGTGAATGGCACATTCCTGATGACCCGCCATGCATTGCCCAAGATGGGTTCTGGCGGGCGGATCATTCTGACGGCCTCGATCTGGAGCCGTACGGCGGTGCCCGAGTTCTCGGCCTATGTGTGCAGCAAACACGCTAATTTGGGTTTCATGCGCTCGATCGCGCATGAACTTGGTCCGCGTGGCATCAACGTCAACGCGGTCTGCCCTGGCTGGGTCAAAACCGAGGCGGCGATGCTATCGCTCACCAAGATGGCGCAAGCCACGGGTCGGGCTGAAGATGACCTGCTGGATGAAATCACCGGCGCGCAGGTGCTGAGTGGTTTGCTCGAACCAGATGACATGGCGTCGCTTTATCTGTTTCTGGCCTCGGATGCGGCCTGCGACATAACCGGTCAGGCGTTTATGCATGATCGCGGCGAGGTGATGGCATGAGCGTTCTTGCCGGACAAACCATCCTCGTGACCGGCGCGCGCGGTGGGATTGGCGCTGCATGTGCCTTGAAACTGGCGGAACAGGGCGCACAAATAATCCTGAGTGACATTCGCGAACCGACTGCAACATTCGATGCCCTTGCGCCACATGCCCAGGAGCATCTGTCGACCGTGGCCGATGTGTCGGACACCACATCGGTGTCAGCACTGTTTGACGAGATAGACCGTTCTGCGCCGATGCTGACAGGGCTGGTGCATTGCGCCGGGATTATCCATGAAAAACCGCTTCTGGACACCGGGATCGAAGAGTTCGACCGCGTGATCAATATCAACCTGCGCGGCTCTTTTCTTGTCGGTCAGGAAGCAATCCGCCGCCTTGAAGGCCGCGAGGGGCGCATTCTGTTGACCTCATCGGATCTTGGCGTATCAGGGCGCGAGACGTTTTCGCCCTATGTGGCGTCGAAACATGGCGTGATGGGGTTGATGCGCAGCTGGGCCAAAGAATTCGGCCCGCGCATCAAGGTCAATGCGCTCTGCCCCGGCCCGATAGATACCGACATGCTGGGTGTCGCGCAAATGTCGCCCGAATGGCGGGCGCGCGAAATGGCCATTCCGGCCGAACGATTTGGGAAACCCTCGGAAGTTGCCGCTATGGCCGCATTTCTGATGGGCCCTGATGCCGATTTCATCACCGGACAGGGCATCGGCGTTAATGGTGGGAGTGTCATGCCATGATCAACAATCCAATCCCATGGCCCAATGGCGCAAAATGCGCGGCCTGCATCACCTTTGACATGGATGCCGACAGTCTGATCCACATCGCCCACCCCAAGGATGGGCATACCCGCGTTTCCGCAACGTCTATGCTGAAATACGGGCCCGAGGTGGCTATTCCCCGCATTGTCGACACCTATGGCGATCTGGGGATCAAACAGACGTTTTTCATCCCCGCATGGTGCGTTGAAAACTATCCAAAGGCTGTTGAGGCGATCCTGAAGGGCGGGCATGAGATTGCCCAGCATGGATACCTGCACGAACATCCAAGTGAGTTGAGCGACGAGGACGAAGCCTATTGGTTTCATCGCAGCCGTGAAAGCCTTGAAAAGATCACCGGCCAAGCCCCGCGCGGCTTTCGTGCGCCACTCTACAATTTCTCACACCGGACCGGACGGCTGATGGCCGAAGCGGATTTTGCTTATGATGCCTCGCTGATGGGGGACGATCAGCCCTATCTGCTCGAGACAGGGGCCGGAAAACTGGTGGAGCTGCCATCCCATTGGGGGCTCGATGATTGGCCGCAATATGTCCAGTCAATGGATCTGGATTACATGATGCCAATCCGCGCGCCGTCTGACGGCTGGCGGGCCTTTGCCGAGGAATTCGAAGCGGCCTACGCCTATGGCGGGCTGTGGGTGCCGGTGGTGCATCCCTTTGCCACGGGTCGGCTGTCGCGCTGGATCGAAGTGCGCAAATTTCTGGAACATGTGCTGTCGCGTGGTGACGTTTGGTTCGCCCCGATGGAAGAGATCGCAGCCCATGTGACCAAAGTGGTCAATGATGGGTCTTGGACCCCGCGCATCGACTCTGTGCCATTCTACGATGCCCCGGTCAGGGCATGACACACAAAAACTAAAATTCAACAGGAGGAAACAATGACCAACAATCTTAAAACTCTACTGCTGGCCAGCGCTCTGACGACGGCATCCACACTGGCAGCTCAGGCCGACGCCTTGAAACTCGCTCATTCGACATGGGTGGGTTACGGGCCATTTTATATTGCGCAGGAAATGGGGTTCTTCGAAGAAGAAGGTGTGGAAATCGAATTGTCCATCATGGAAAACACCCCGCTGAAAATGGGCGCCTTGATGGCCGGCCGGGTCGACATTGTTGCGTCAACGGCTGACGAATTTCCAACCTATATGCGTGATGGAAAACCACTAAGCTATATCCTTGCCGTCGATAACTCAGATGGCGGTGATGGCGTTGTTTCAAACATCGACATCGAAACGGTTGCCGATCTGGCTGGCAAGAGCGTTGCGTTCGAGGAAGGCTCGGTGTCGCAATTCTTCATCAACGCCCTGCTGCGCCGCGAAGGTCTGACGCAGGATGACATCGAGATGGTGAACATGACGGCGACGGATGCCGGTGTGGCGTTCTCGGCAGGTCGGGTAGATGCAGCCGTAACTTGGGAGCCCCACCTGAGCCAAGGTGCCGCGATGGATCACGGCAAGATTTTGGTCAACAGCTCTGAAACTCCCGGGCTGATTGTGGATGTTGTGGCCGTTCTGGACAGCACAGCAAACGAGCATCGTGAAGAGTTGGAAGGCTTCGTCAGAGCTTGGCAAAAGGCTCTGGATTACCTCGAAAGCAACCCGGATGAATCCTATCAGATTATGGCTGACGGTGTTGGCGGTTGGCTTGAAGATCCAGCCGAATTCCAAGCGGCTGCAACGGGCATCGAATACCTGACCATCGATAGAAATCTCGAGATGTTCGGCACACCGGTCGCGCCAGGAATTCTCACTGAAACTGTGGAAAATGCGATTGCGATTTGGTCGGATCTGGACCGGATCAAGGTTGATGGGCTGTCTTCGGCAGATCTGATCGACACATCGTTCCTGCAATAAGCGCACAGCATAACGGGAGATAATCATGGCAACACTCAGCCTCTTTGACCGATACTTCACGCCAAAACGCGATGTTCCACGACCTGTGGAAATCAGCGTTGGTCTAATCGCAGCGGGCAGCGTCCTGACTGCGTGGTTTCTGGCAACCAGGTTTGGGTGGATCAGCCCTGATTTTCTTCCGTCGCCGGGCGATGTCTGGGCGTCATTTATGAAAAAGCTGGGGAACGGCAGTCTGATGAAACACATTGGTGTTTCACTGACTGAAATCTACCTTGGCTTCTTCTTGTCCTCTTTGATCGCCGTGCCGATTGGCATCTTCATGGGGGGCTTTCGCATCGTGGCTGCCGCCTTAGAACCAATCGTCAACTTCATGCGGTATTTGCCAGTCACCTCCCTCATCCCGCTGTTGATCCTGTGGATTGGCATCGGGCTTGAGGAAAAAGTGGCCGTTATCTTTTTGGGCACATTCTTTCAGCAGATTGTGATGGTGGCTGTGGTTGCCAAAGGTGTGCACGCCGATCTGTTCAATGTCTCCTATACGTTGGGCGCCAGCAAAGGGCAGATCGTTTCCCGTGTCCTGCTGCCGGCAACGCTGCCCGGCATTCTCGACACGCTGCGCGTCACTATGGGCTGGGCATGGACCTTTCTGGTCGTGGCCGAACTGGTCGCCGCAAATTCAGGCCTTGGCTACATGATCCTTCAATCCATGCGCGGGCTCGATCCTGCCGGGATATTTGTTGGCATTTTTGTCATCGGGCTCCTTGGGTTGCTGACGGATCTTGTTTTCAAATGGATCAAGCGTGCGGTGCTCCCTTGGGAACACGTGGGCAAATAAGGAGAAGTATTATGGGCGTCGTAAATCTTGAAAATGTAAGCGTGCGGTTCGGGTCAAACCCGGCAACTCAGGTCACCGCACTGGAAAACCTAAATCTGGAAATTGCAGACCACCAGTTTGCCGTCATCGTCGGGCCTTCGGGTTGCGGAAAGTCCAGTTGCATGGATCTGGTCGCAGGCCTCAATCAAGCCACTGAAGGGCGGACGGTTGTCGATGGTGTGACGATTGAAAAGCCCGGCTCTGACAGGGGGATGGTGCCGCAAAGTTATTCGCTGTTTCCGTGGCTGACGGTTCAGAAAAACGTGGAATTCGGACTGTCATTATCCGGTGCATCCAAAGCCGAACGGCGAGAGCGCGCGAACCACTATGTCGAAGCTGTCGGCCTGACTAAATTCAAAGATTCCTACCCCTCGCAGCTTTCGGGTGGGATGAAACAGCGCGTGGCAATTGCACGGGCCTTGGCGGTCAATCCAGAAGTTTTGCTTATGGATGAACCCTTTGGTGCGCTTGACAGCCAAACCAGATCGGTGATGCAGGAACTGCTGCTCAAGATCTGGCAGGAAGAACGCAAAACCGTGCTCTTCATCACCCATGACATCGATGAAGCCATTTTCCTTGGTGATGTTGTCTATGTCATGTCTGCCCGTCCCGGCCGGATCATGGATACCATTGATGTCGGCATCGAGCGCCCACGGGATTACACGGTCACAACCAGCCCTGAATTCATCGAAATCAAGAAACGCATCATGACAAGTCTGCACGACGAAGTCGAAAAAGCATTGGCAATGGGGTAAAGCATGTCTGAAGAGTTCGATTATATCATTGTCGGAGCAGGATCAGCCGGCTGTGTTCTGGCCTCGCGGTTGAGCGAAGAGCCCAATACCAGTGTACTGGTGCTGGAATATGGCGGGTCCGATTTCAATCCGATCATTCAGATGCCCACGGCATTTTCCATGCCGATGAACACGAAAATGTACAATTGGAAATACGAAACGCTGCCAGAGCCGGGCCTCAAAGGGCGGCGCGTGCATTGCCCGCGTGGCAAAGTCCTGGGCGGATCTTCCTCAATCAACGGGTTGGTTTATGTCCGTGGCCACCCTCGTGATTTCGATGAATGGGAAGAAAACGGCGCAACCGGTTGGGGCCATGCCAGTTGTCTGCCCTATTTCAAACGCTCTGAGAAGTTTCAGGACGGCGGCGACACGGCGTATCGCGGGCAGGATGGTCCATTAAGTGTCACCAGCGGAAATCGGATGAAAAACCCGCTTTACGGCGCTTTCGTAGAGGCCGGTTCTGAAGCGGGCTATATCAAGACTGAAGATCCCAACGGATACCTGCAAGAGGGCTTTGGCCCCATGCATATGACTGTCAAAGACGGGGTGCGTTGGTCTGCCGCCAAGGCCTATTTGCGGCCAGCCATGACCCGCCCCAACCTTGAGGTGCGCACCAAGGCGATGACCCGTCGGGTTCTGTTGTCAGACGGACGCGCGATCGGCGTGGAATACGATCGGGGCGGTAACACACATCAGGCGCGTGCCCGGCGAGAGGTCATCATCGCCAGTGGCCCGATCGGTTCGCCGCATTTGCTGCAACGGTCTGGTATCGGCCCGGCAGCTGTGTTGAAACAAGCTGGCGTCGAAGTCTTGCACGACCTGCCCGGTGTGGGCGAAAACCTGCAAGACCATGCCGAGATTTACATCCAGTACGCCTGCAAACAGCCCATCACGCTCAACAACAAGATGGGTTGGATTGCCAAGGGGTTGATAGGTGCCCAATGGCTGCTCACGAAAAAGGGACTGGGCGCAACGAACCACTTTGAAGCTGGCGGATTTATCCGGTCGTCAAAGGACATGGAATGGCCCGATATCCAATACCATTTCTTGCCTGCTGCGGTGCGCTATGACGGCCATTCTCCAATCAAGGGGCATGGTTTCATGATCCTGACCGGGCCGAACAAACCCAAAAGCCGAGGCCATGTCCGGTTGGTTTCGGGCGACCCCTATACGCACCCCAACATTCTGTTCAATTATCTGGACCGCGAAGAAGACCGCAAAGGCTTTCGCGACTGTATTCGCCTGACCCGTGAGGTTATCGCGCAACCGGCGATGGATGCGTTCAACGATGGTGAAATAGCGCCCGGGCCCGGTGTGGTAACGGATGACCAAATGGACGATTTCGTCCGTGACAATCTGGAAAGCACCTATCACCCTTGCGGCACCTGCAAGATGGGTCAGGATGACATGGCTGTGGTTGATCCGGAACTCAAGGTCCGCGGTATCGCCGGGCTTAGGGTCGTGGACAGTTCGGTGTTCCCATCCGAACCCAATGGCAACCTGAACGCACCAACGATGATGCTGGCCGAGCGCGCAGCGGATCTGATCGCAGGCCGACCTGTTCTGCCACCAGAGAATGCCCCGGTCGGGGTATCGGAAGGGTTGGGCGAACGGCAGCGGCCGAACGCACCAGTGCGGAGTCTAAGCTGAGTATCTTGTGGCAGCGCGAGCAATCTTGCGCTGCCAGCCACGAACCGTCAGTCGCGCCAGACAGGGTTGGCCCAGGCGCGTTTTCCCGCTGCATCCACGATGGTAACACGCAACCACGGTGACGGTGCCAGACGTTCATAGGGCAGTGTGGTACGGGTCATCGAGTTGCCATGGTGCACAACGGTGCGGGTGCCTTTTCCCTGAAGGATGACAGCGCAAACGGGCGAGGTCGTTACGTCCACCTGATCATCCCCCCAGACGACGTCATGAAATTGCGGTCCCGTCGAAGAATAATAGGCACCGTTTTTCAACGCCGCTAGCAAGGCTTCTGGTGTGTTTTCTTCTGCTTTGACCATAACCCAGCCCCCAAAATGGTCGGGTTCATAGAAATGCGCGTCATCGGTGGCGCAAAGGGTCAGTTTTTCACCTGCTGTCAACAGCTGCTCATAGATGTGAAACCCATAGCCCCGATCACATCCCGTGTTGCACCCATGATTATATATTTCCACAGCATGCGCCGCTTCAATTGATGCGGCATCTGCCAGTGACATCTGTGACCATTCAGGATGTGCAACGGCCACAAAAGCACCCGCATCTCGTGCGCGTTGCGCGATCTCTGGTGCAGTTTCCTGATCCGACCTCGGTTGAAAGTCAGGCGCATTTGGTGGTGTAAAATCTGCAGGAAGACCCACGGCCAACACATGCCACATCTCTCCGTTTTCCATCGCACCTGTATGCAACTCAGCCCCGATGATCGTGGTAAACTGGTCGTCCCTGAAGGCGCTCGTATCCGTAAGCGGATAGTCAAACAGCCCCACAAAATGATCTGTCAAAGCCAGAAAATCATATCCTTCGGCTTTGTAACGGCGGCAGACCTCTTCGGGGTCCAAAATGCCGTCAGAGCGGGTCGAATGGGTGTGGATGTTGCCGCGCCAGAACGACCCTGGCTGCTCAAATGGGTTAGGTGTCATTGGCTATGCCTTAGCTTCTTAGCTGCCTAGCGGCTGGTTGGGTCCAGTTGGTCGCGCACCCAATCTCCGACCAAGGCGAACGCCAGTGTGGTTACAAAGATTACCAAGGCCGGTATCGTGGCAAGCCACCATGCATTCAAAAGGAAGTCGCGGCCAAAACCAACCATGTTGCCCAAGCTTGTCATTGGCGGCTGAATACCCAGCCCCAGAAAGCTGAGAGACGTTTTCAGCATGATTGTTTGCGGAAAGTTCAGCGTCATGTTCACGATCAATGCGTTGGCGATGTTAGGCAGGATATGTCGGCCATAAATGCGCAGGGGCGATGCTCCCAAAGTTTTAACTGCTACAGCATAGCCTTGGGTCATTGCCGAAAGCGCCAGACCACGGGCGATGCGCGCATAACGTTCCCACCCATAAAGCCCCATCAGCAGGATAAAGAGTGTCAGGCTGTTTCCGGCAAATGCGACCACAGCCAACGCCAAAATCATGAAAGGCAAAGCTGCCTGATAATCGATTCCAACCATCACCAGATCATCGATGATGCCGCCAAAACGGGCTGCAAGAAGACCGATCAGAGTGCCCAGAACGGCGCCAATCAAGGTACCAAGCAATGCAACCATAAGACTGATGCGGATGGACACCACCAACCGGCTAAGAACATCACGGCCAAGATTGTCGGTGCCAAATATGTTGCTCCAACTGCCGCCCTCCATCCAGACCGGAGGGGCAAAACGTGTGCGCAGATTCATCGCCTGAAAATCATGGGGTTGCCAAAGGTCGAGCGTGACCGCAATCACGACCATTAGAACCAGCCAGGCAAATGATAACCCGATAACAAGCGGTACTCTTATCGGGGGGCGTGTTGTTATTTCTTGGGTGCTCATCGCTTACCCTCCGGACCTTGCGCTGCCGACCCGTGGGTCAAGCCAGCCATAAAGCAGATCAATGGTAAGGTTTGTGACAACCATCGACACCGCTATGAACATTACGATAATTTGTACGACCGCCAGATCGCGATTGGAGACAGACGTCACCAGCAACCGCCCAAGACCTGGCCAGGAAAATACACTTTCGGTGACAACGCCGCCTGCAATCAGAGTGCCGACAAAAAAGCCGGTGATCGTGACCAGCGGTATAGCGGCATTTGGCAATGCGTGAAGCCAGACAGTGGCATTGCGGCGCAGACCTTTCGCACGGGCGGTTCGCATATAAGGCTGGTTTAGCGCCTCAAGCATGGCCGAACGGGTAAAACGAGCGAATACCGCCGCTTCGGCCAAACCCATGGTCAGCACCGGCATAACAAGGTGTTTCCATGTTCCACTGCCCCCTGTCGGCAGCCACCTGAGCGTGACGGAAAAGACAAGAATAAGGAAAATCCCAAGCACAAAGTTGGGCAGGCTGAACCCGGCAACAGAAACGGTCATCGTCAAACGGTCGACCCAGCTGTTGCGATAGATCGCGGCCAATACACCCATCGGGATACCAACAACCATGGTGAATACGCCTGTGGCACCCATTAACAGAAGGGTCTTGGGCAACCGTTCCATCACGGCCGTCATGGCATCGCGCTCTTCAAAGTAGGAATAGCCGAAGTCGCCACGCAAACAGTTCCAGATGAATCTAATATATTGCTGCCAGATCGGGTCATTCAGCCCCCAGCGTTCGCGAAACTGTTCAAGCGCGCGGGGGTCGGCCTCGATTCCGAGCACATACATTGCCGGATCGCCCGTCAGACGCAGCACGACAAAAACGGTGGTAACAATCAAAATAACTGTCAGAAGCGCGCGCGCTAACTTTTGCAGTAGGAAGCGCAGGTTCATAGCTGACCCTCCCCGGTCTTGGGCACCGCTTTGAAACAGGCTGCAATATGACCCGAACCCATTGTCATTTCACTGGGCTCAGCGGCGCTGCACTCTGGCCCGGCCATATTGCAGCGGGGGTGAAAGCGACAACCTTTTGGCGGATCAATTGGGCTGGGCGGCTCACCTTCAAGAGAGATGCGGATTGACTTGATATCCGGTTCTGGGACCGGAATTGCTGAGATCAGGGCCTGAGTGTAGGGATGGCAGGGATTGGCGAAAATCTCGTCCGCCGGACCCTGTTCAACGATCTTTCCCAAATACATCACGGCCAAGCGATCACAAAGGTGGCGCACCACAGACAGATCATGACTGATGAACAAGATCGTCAGCCCCATCTCGCGGCGAAGTTTTTGCAACAAGTTGATGATTTGCGCCTGAATTGATACGTCCAAGGCTGAGATCGGCTCGTCACAGACAAGCAGTTCCGGTTCAAGTATCAGCGCCCGGGCAAGCACCACACGCTGTCGCTGGCCACCACTAAGTTCGTGCGGAAATTTCGCAAACTGATGCGCCCTGAGCCCAACCTGCTCAAGGATTTCACCAGCTTTCCTGCGACGGTCTTCGGTGGTGCCGATGTTGTGAATGGTCAGCGGTTCTATCACCTGCGCCAAGACCACCATCCGGGGGTCAAGCGCGCCCAGAGGGTCCTGAAAAACATACTGGATACGACGGCGCAGCGGTTTCCAATCCGTGTCGGACAGCCCCAGCAAAGGCATTCCATCAAATGTAATGGTGCCCTCTGACGCATGCTCCATATCGAGTATTATCTTTGCGGTTGTGCTTTTGCCGCATCCGCTTTCTCCGACAACGCCAAAGACTTCTCCGCGAAGGATATCAAAGCTGACACCGCTGACCGCGTGTAGTTTCTTGGCTGGGCCGAAAAACGTTTCTCTTTGATCCGTTTTGAACACGCAATGCGCATCTCTCACCGAGACCAACGGATCCGAAAGTTGTGTTTCTGTTGTCATTGTTCTGGATCTTCCTGCTGACCGAATGGGTTGAAGCAGGAACAGGCGGTTCCGTTTGCTCCAACCGTTAGTTGCGGCGATCCGCTTTCACATTGTGGTGTTTTCCGACTGCAGCGATCAGCGAAATCACAACCCAGCCCCAGTTCTGTTGGCAGCGGCACAACACCGGGCACCGGGGAAAGGTCGCCTGCCGCGTGATCAACCCGGGGCAACGAAGCCAGCAGGCCATGGGTATAAGGGTGGCGCGGGTTCGCGAACACGTCCCTGACGGAGCCACTTTCAATGATCCGTCCACAATACATAACAAATATCCGGTCGCAGACCTCGGCAACGACACCCAAATCATGGGTCACCAAAATGACCGACATGTTGCGACGATCACGTAAATCCAGCAACAACTCCATAATCTGCGCCTGAACCGTTACATCCAGAGCGGTGGTCGGTTCGTCCGCGATCAGCAAGTCCGGATCACCCGCCAGCATCATGGCGATCATGACCCGCTGGCTAAGCCCGCCCGACAGTTGGTGCGGATAGGCCGACAGCCGTTTTTCAGGTTCTGGAACGCCGACATCACCCAGCAGTTCAACAGCACGTTTACGCAACGCAGCGCGCCCCAGACGTGATGGGCTGTTGATGCGAATTGCTTCCATCAACTGCTTGCCGATACGTTTGACCGGGTTGAGGGCACTCATTGGATCCTGAAAGATCATCGCCATTTCGCTGCCGCGCAGGGTGCTCATGGTGCTGTCTTTGGCCGGCTCAATGGCGTTGCCCTTCCAGCGGACTTCTCCGCCCAGCTTGGCATTATCGTCCAATAGGCCCATCGCCGCCATGCAGGTCACACTTTTCCCGCACCCACTTTCGCCGACCAGACCAACGATTTCGCCCTTGGAAACCGACAGATCAATCCCGCGTACAATAGGTATTTCCAGCGCCCCAATTGCAAAGTTCAGCGCCATGTCGTCAAGTTCTAATAGATACGTCACAGACTATCGCTCCTAGAAGTGCTGCAAGTGCGGGGCGACCGAAGACGCCCCGCATTCTGATCAGTTCGAGAGATTTAGCGAATTGGAGCTGAAATCCATAAAGCCCGTATCCGTCGGCTCCCAGTCAATGGTACTGCGCACGCCATAGAACATTGGCAGTGTGTGCAGATAAGTGCCCGGCGGGTCAGTGCGTTCGTAGATCTCCAGCATCTCACGCATCGCGGCGATCCGCTCTGGCGTTTCCCCAACCTTCAACACCTCACCAAGCGCGTTAAACTCTTCGCTTTCAAAGGTATTGTTGGCCTGAAACCAGCCCCTTGGACCGTACAGCCGATAGATTTGACCAAGTGGATCGGGGTATTCGGCACTATTTGACCAGTTAAAGATACCCCGGCCTTCGGCCACATCCTCGATCTGACCCCAGTTTTCGACCAGTTCCAGCTTGATATTCAGCCCGACCTGACGCCACATCTCGGCCAGGATCTGGGCCGTATCGACTTCACCGGTATAATAATCCTGCAGGTAGCGATACGAAATTTCCTCACCGTTATATCCGGCTTCTTCCAGCAGAGCGATGGCCCGATCCGGATCATAACCTGTGCCTTCATGATCCGCGATGTAGAGATCACCGAAGATTTTCATCTGCATTCCATTGGGCACGGTCACGCGACTGCCAAACATAGCGTCGACAATCAGATCACGGTCAATCGCATGACTAAGAGCCTGCCGGATACGAACGTCCTGCAGTTGTGGGTTCTTTTCATCAAAGATGATGACGCGAATGTTGCGGATCGGTCCGCCTGCAACCTTCAGTTCGTCATTGCCATCCAGAACCGAAAACTGGTCGGTTGTCAGTTCGGTAATGAAATCGTACTCGCCCGTCGTAAGGCCAGCAATACGTGATGCCATTTCCGGCACGACCTTGAACGTCACGCTATTGGCTGGAACCTCGCCGCCCCAATAGTTGTCGTTCGCGTCAAGGCGGATGAAATCACCGTGCACAACTTCGCCGACCTGATAGGGACCAGTCCCAACCGGATGTTGCACCCAAGACTCCCAGCTCCCTGCAGCCTCGTAACCTTCCTGACAGACCATTTCGGTCATCCAGTTGGCAAAGCGCAGTTCGATAAGCGGGTCACGGTCCTGAAACCGGATCTGAACGGTATGATCGTCAACAACGTCGACGGCCTCAAGCCCGCCCAGATATTGCTGGGCAATGGCCCAGCCCGGTGCGTCTTCGCCCATAAAACGAACAGGCCCAAGGCTGAAGGCGACGTCGTTTGCATCAAACGCCTCGCCATTGTGGCAGGTCACATCCTGACGGATCTTGAATTCAACGGTGCGACCATCAATGCGGCTCCAGCTTTCGGCCAGACCCGGCACAAGTGCACCGTCATTTTGCGAATCCGTTCTGATAAGCGTTTCCAAAACGTTCTTCATGACCCGCGCATTGACGTTCGAGTTTTCCGCCATTGGGTCAAGGCGCGGCGGATTGAGTGTAACCGCTACGTTTAGATCTGGACGTCCATCCGCAAGGCTTGCCGACGCTGTGATCAGCATCGCCCCGGCCATTATGGCCGTGCTGAAAATTCTATTGTTCATACTTTTGCACCTCCCGTGCTGTTTGCGAATTCTGAGCAACACTATTTTACGCACTTGCTCATCTCACATTCTTGGTTTAAACCAATTCTTCATGGCGCATCCAAATGGAAAATGCAACAGTTTCATTTTCCCGCCCCAAAGACCGAGTGTGACGAGATGACAACAGACCGAGATACACAGGCCGCGCATACGCGAAAAATTTTGCAGCAGGCTGTTGAGTCCCAGGAATGGAAACCGGGCGAAAAGCTTCCGACTGAACGGGCGCTTGCAGAATCCTTGGATGTGAACCGGATGTCCCTTCGTCAGGCGCTCTTGTCGCTTGAACATAGCGGCCTGATCTTTCGGATCGACCGACGTGGCTGGTTCGTGTCACAGCCGCGATTTATTTATGATCCGCAACAACATATCAGTTTTCAACAGGCTGCATCCGGCCAGGGAAAGGCCGATTGGAATGACACCTCGCAACAACAGGTTGCGGCCAGTGCGAAAGATGCAAAACTGTTTGGTATCGCCCCCGGCGCACCGCTCTTTCGGGTGCGTGGTTGGGGCGAGTTCAATGATCACCGGGTTTTCGTTCACGATGTGCTGATCAACACAGCCATTGCCCCGGACTACAGCGAAAAATTTGCCGGTCGGTCTTTTACGGAGATTTGGAACACCGAATACGGGATTCAGCCGGTTCTGTCAGACTTGATGATTCGACCCGTCAGACTTGAAGGAGAACCACAACAGGTACTTGGCACAACCAACGGTGCGCCGGGGCTCTATATCCGCCGGATCAAAACCGACGGAAACAACACCGTCATTCAAATCGACAGTGAATTCTGGCGCTTTGAGGCGCTGGAAATAAGGTTCAAGGTCTGAAGGAGGCTGTTGATGCTGCACAAGACCGAGCTTCCCGCGCTAACGCAAAAAACGGCGCAAACACTGATTGACCGGATCGGCTCAATTCCACTGTTTGCACATGCCTACTCCTTCCACCTCAATTTCCGTTTTGGCAACTTTGGGCCATTGGACCTCCTGGGGTTTGCTGCAGACAACCGGTTGAAGGGCGTCAAAATCCACATGCTTGATGGCGAAGAGAACAGCCTGGGGAATGCCGACCTCGCACGATTGGCTGAGTTCCGGAACAAGGCGGAAAGCTTGAATCTGGATGTCCATCTGGAGATCAGTGAAACCGAACGGACCTCATTGCAAAAGGCCATCGAGGTCGGGCATCAAATCAACGCCTCGTCGATCCGATGTTATCCGCGGTACGAAGGTCACGTTTCCACAATCATCGACCGGACCATTCGTGACCTGAAAGCGCTGCGCGAACTGGACCCTGATGGCAAACTCCGCTTCACGCTGGAACAGCACGAAGACCTGACCTCGGCGGAACTGATCCAGATCGTCGACGCTGTGGGCAATCCAAATCTTTCTTTGCTTTTTGATTTCGCCAACATGGTCAACGCGTTTGAGCGGCCGTTCGATGCGCTGGAAACGATGGCACCGTACATTACGGATGTGCATATCAAGGATGCAAAGATCATCGAAGATCGCGGCGGCTGGGGGCAAATGTGCTGCCGAAGCGGGGACGGTGATATCCCTCAGGCCGGTTTGCTGTTGGCGCTATTGTGTCTGGGCAAGAATGATTCTCAGGTTCTGGCCTATGGTTTGGAGGAAGAAGTTGGCTATTACGCGCCGCCCCTCCGCTTTCCCAACGAAGCAGACGATCCCTTCATAAAGTATCGCGACATCAGTGAAACTGATCTGGCGGCAGATGGCGACATCGCCCGCCACCTAGCAAGCGAACGGGAAGATGCCGATCATCTCTGTTCGCACATCCAAGACATTTTGAAACAGCTGCACGACCATGCGGCCTCTTATCTGCGATGAAAACATGACAAAGATTATGCACGTTACTCCCCCCGCCGGGACCATTGACCTTGCCACGCACCTGGCTGATGCAGCGCGCCTTATCGCGCGGCATTATTTTCGCACACGCCCTGATGTGACAAGCAAACAGGATGAGAGTCCTGTCACGATTGCAGATCGTGAAATCGAACTAATGATGCGCGATCGGATCATGGATCGTTTCCCGGATCATGGAATTCGCGGCGAGGAATTCCCGCATCATCAGCCGACTGCCGATTGGTGTTGGCATCTGGACCCGATTGATGGAACCAAGTCCTTTCTGTCCGGATCGTTGTGTTTTGGGACTCAGATCGGATTGTCGTATCTGGGCAAGCCTGTGCTTGGCCTGATTGACCAACCCATCACCGAAGAAAGGTGGATGTCGCACCGCGAGAATGAAACGGTATTTGGCGACAGCTTGGCGTACACCAGCCCGTGTACGGCTTTGAACGAAGCGGTCCTGTATACCTCCGATCCGTTTATTTTTTCGGGTGAACAGATTCCCAAATTCGATGCCCTACGAAATTCAGTTCTTCTGACCAGGTATTCGCATGATTGCTATGCAGCCGGATTGCTTGCCATCGGACAGATTGATCTTTTGGTCGAGTCTGGCGTCTTTGCTTACGACATTGCCGCCCAAATCCCGGTGATTGAAGGCGCAGGCGGCGTGGTCACGGACTGGTCCGGGAATGCTCCGCAACTCGAGAAGCAGGGTAATCTTCTGGCGGCCGCAACTGCTGAATTGCACGCTCAGGCTTTGGCCTTGCTGCAGGCGTAACTTTCGGGTGCGGTGCCGACTTTTCTGATGGTGACAGGGCATTCTTTGCGCCGTCGCACTGAAAAAGGGGCGCCCGTTATCGACCTTTAGATGAGGCAAATTGGGTTAGGTGTGACCAATGGAAGACACAAATATCTTACTTTTCTTTCTCCATATTGTTGGCGCGGCTGCGTTACTAATATGGGCGGTCAGGCTCGTACGCACCGGGATTGAGCGCGCCTTCTCCGTTCAATTGCGCCTCTGGCTGAGGCGTTCTGCCGACAACCGCATATTGGCGGTCGCGACAGGGGCCGTGTCGGCCATGCTTCTGCAAAGTTCAACTGCGGTTGCAATCTTGGTTTCCAATTTTGTCGCAGGCGGCAGTATTGCTGCCTTGGTTGGGCTGGCAATTTTGTTGGGCGCAGATGTTGGCTCTGCTCTGGTCGCGCAGATCCTCTTGGTAAGGCAAACCTTTTTGGTTCCGCTGCTTTTACTCATTGGCGTCGGGCTGTTTTTACGAGGCAAACAAAGAAGAATAAGACAAGCTGGCCGGATTCTCGTTGGTCTGGCGCTGGTTTTTGTCTCTTTGGATATGATCCGGTCCGCGACGGCGCCGCTGGTAGAAAATGAAGACGCCGCCTTTGCCATGGCTTATCTCAGCAGCGATTTGCTGACCGCCTTTGTGATT
>Ga0115564_10001872_pt1 | contig 18803 bp, 16 predicted proteins | sample COGITO_mtgs_1105_7_FD_88680 | JGI IMG/M metagenome (GOLD analysis project Ga0115564, IMG submission 88680) | Pelagic marine microbial communities from North Sea - COGITO_mtgs_110523 | ecosystem: Environmental > Aquatic > Marine > Epipelagic | place: Germany:Helgoland, sampling site Kabeltonne...
CAACATCAAGACCCATGGAAAAATCAAATAGTACTGTTCTTCAATCGCTAGACTCCAGGTATGTAGCAGAGGCTTCTGAGATGCTTCTACGGCAAAATATCCTCCTTCAAAATAAAATAAGACATTTGATAAATAAACTAAACTAGCCAATATACTCTGAGATAAATCTTTTATTTGGTATGGGACTAATACCAAAAACATTAAAGGCAAAATTATGATAATCATCACAAAAAGTGCAGGTAAAAGTCTTCTTATGCGGCGTTCATAGAAGAATAGTGTGGAAAAACTTTTATTTATTAGTCCTTGATAAATAATATTTGTTATTAGAAATCCAGAAATAACGAAAAAGATATCTACTCCAGCAAAACCACCACTAAGGCGATCTAAGCCCGCATGATAAAAAATTACTGCTAGCACAGCAATTGCTCTAAGACCATCAATTTCAGGGCGATATTGAAAATTTTTAACCAACTTATTCACCTAAATTAGATTTCTTATATAATTTATATTCACCACTAAAGTCCTCGATGGAATCGAGAGTTTATTTTCACCCCAGTTTCAACAAATACTGATAGCATTTTCTCAGCCATCATCTTCCGGTCGAAGTGTCGACTAGCCTTTATTGCATTGCCTTTGAATTCAGATAAAAGTGATTGGTCTCTATAAATTTTTTGTATTTCAAGAGTAAGGGAGGTCTCATCTCCTTGTGAAAAAAGCATTCCGACCATGTACTTTTTTACTATGTCTGAGCTTTCACCTTCAACCCCATGCAATACAGGTATTCCCATAGCCATGCATTCAAATAACTTAGATGGAATAACGGTTTTGAAAAGATCAGTTTTTTTAAGATGAATTATCGACACATCAACCAAAGACAGGTATCTTGGCATCTCGATCCTCGAAACACTATCAAGAAATACGATATTTTTTAGATTTAAACGTTTAGAAAGATTTATTAAATAGTTTTTTTCTGACCCCGATCCAACAAATAAGAATCTTACTTGATCATTAAGTTCCGTTTTTTGCAATAACTTAGCAGATTGAAGTATCGTCTCTAACCCATGCGCCATTCCATGTGTCCCAATATATCCTATTACAAACTTACCATCTAAATTCAAGGAAGATAATAATTTTTGATCTTTTTTTCGGGGATAAAAACGGCTGTTATCAACTCCATTTTTGACCACATGTATTTTCCCCGATTCTATTCCTCGGCCAACTAAATTGTCTCTAAATGACTGGGTGACGCAAACAATTTTCAATGCCTTGCGATATAAGAATAACTCAAGTGATTCCAGTATGATTAGGATATATCTATTTCTTAAAACGCCAACAGCCTTTAGTGAATCTGGCCAAAGATCGCGTAACTCAAAAATATAGGGTCGCCTCCTTATTAATCCTAGCAAAAAAGCTGCGCATGCTGTAAAAAACTGCGGGGATGTGCCTACTATGACATCAACTTTACGAACAAAAATCCCAGCAAAAAAGCTAGACACCATAAAAGAAATAAAATCACAAATTCTGAGTAAGAAACCACTATTAGCTGATATGAATGTCCACACTCGAATTACTCTAATACCACTCATCTGCTCTGTTTGGTAGATTTTATTTTTGTAACCCTTATATACTTTCCCCGCAGGAAAATTTGGAACACACGTAATTACAGTGACTTTATGACCATTTGAAACCCATTCTTTTGCATGATCAAAGGTTCTATTAGCAGGCGCATTATTTTCTGGAGGGAAATTATCAGTTAAAAAAAGAATATGCACTTTGTTAGCCCTCAACACTTTTAATACAATATTTTATAAAAATTATCATGCTGGATTAGCCCAATCTAACTTAAGAAAAGCCTCACCATTCATCAACGGGACTTTTAAGCAAAGATTGTTTATTTCCTTACCAAATTCAGAATTCCAGCTAGATTTTTCTAAACTCATCGGGGATCCTGACGTCAAAGTAATGACCCGCCCACTCGCCAATTTAAGCTTACCCTCACTCCCGCTCACATCGGCAGCAATATCAGGATGAATATGATACCTAGCTTCTGCAGAGTGTACTTCATCAACTTTATCTGAAATAAGTAGCATATTTTGTGTCATATTAACCTGACGTATGTGAAGAGGGGTACCTTTCAAGAAATTGTATCCGTCATGATATGCAATAAACCCTAACTGTGCCTCATGGATATTTAATTCCAAAATAGTAGTTCTAGCTCTGCGTCCGACACGAAATCCGCTCCAAACCTCAGATGAATTGTGATTATCTATACACACTGTGTTGTGAGCTTTTGTACCTCTCTGTCGTAAACGCTCATCGGAAACCCCGTAAACCGATGTCCCTGAATTCACTATCACTCTCTCATTAAACAAAGATAACTCAAAACTAAGGGAATCAGCATGTGCATGCCCAGGGATATAATTGGGGCCTATACTTGCTAAATCTGATAAAAATACTGCTTGATTAGTTTCTAATCGCAGATAACCACTATCAGCTAAATACTCACAATTAGGTTCATTATGAATAAGATATCCTAATCTTTTGGCATAAGCTAAAAGTGAGTCATTTTCTGGCGCAATTCCAAAAGCCGTATCATTGAAAAAGGATATTCGACCATCTGGATGTGACATCACTTTTAACCAATTAATGGCCTTAACTATTGTAATCTCACATCTCTTAACAAGAACATTTAGCACATCTAGGTTTGTTGCTTTGCTAAGTGCAACAATATCTAGCAGGTCCTCCAAACCTAGCGCATGGTACATGGGACTGAGTTCAAAGTGTCCACCATCATCAAGAAACTGCTCTTTTATTTCCCTTTCAAGGATCTCTAGACCCTGAATTAACCATTTGTCACTCTCCTCACTAGAAAAAAAACAGCCTGCAAATAATAGTGCTTTAGCATTTGCAAATAGATGGTTCCCCAATAAATGCCATTCTAGTCTTTGAGATAGCCAGCGTGTTTGAATAGAAAGACTTTTCAAAGCCTCATCTGATAAAGTATTTCCAGTTTGAGCATACTTTATCCAGTTAACAATTCTAAGAGATGTTGGATAAGGATCCCATCCAATGCTAGATCCTGGAGGGTTTTCTCTAATCCACCTTTCAATTATTTCACGATGCCAAGCACGACGATCGAATGCGTTAAATGCGTTAAGATCATCAAAGTAATGCATATTATAACACCAAAGCTCTGACTCACCGACACTATCCCATCCATTAACAGGCACTTTTCGCTTTACATTTAGGAACATAAAAGTATCAGCATTAGACATAGATGGGCGTCTTGTTGCTGGGGGAACAAGAGCATTTTCCCAACTTCGCAATCGGGGAGACGGCCCTAAATCAACCTTTGGGTAGTAAAAGTATAGCCGGAACCGCATTATGATCTGAATCGGCTTCATGTATCGGACAGTACGAAGCAATCTTCTAATGCTTTCCATTTTTATTGACAAATATTTAATACTGACACTACCAAACATTTTGTTGAGCTTTAATTGCAACCCGAGCGACTTCAAATAACTCATTATTAGGAATTAAATCTGAAGGATCACCCTGCAATGCCTTTAAAAATGCTGATACACAAGCAATTTGCCCTTTATCTTGCCTCCATGTCCACTCATTAAATGGCCTGTTGAATCCGTATGTCTTCAAAGATTTAAAGTTATCTAATTGTAAAATACGGCCTTCAGTAAATATTTCAATTCGCTCTTTGGGATAACCACGATTTCCATTAGAAAAGTAATGAATAGAAGCAGTAGATCCATTTTCAAATGCAAGCTCAATGGTGGCTGTATCAGTAGGAAGATTACTAGACTTCTGAGATAAAGGAGAAACCAAGAAGCTTGTGATTGCCGAATTTGCAAAGAAGCGAGCTAAGTCAATAAAATGACATGCCTCACCTACCAATCTACCTCCGCCAATTTTCGGGTTTTGTGACCAATGATCGCCCGGTATACTTCCAGAATTAACAGTAAAAATCATTGATTTAGGCGCTGTAAATCCTTTGAGTAAATTTTTCATCCGCTTCACTAAAGGAGCATAGCGACGATTGTAACCAACCATTAGGTGTAATTTCTTTTTTGAGTTAAGAGCCTCTAAGCTGTCTACCTCAGCTAACTTCAAACATAATGGCTTTTCGCAAAAGACATACTTGCCGGCATTTAGAGCTTGAGTTATTTGTCTAAAATGCTGATCATGTCGTGTAGCTATTACAACTCCATCTGTCTTGACATCGTTAAACACTGTAGTTGCTTCCGTGCTAGCCTCTTTAAAGCCAAATTTTTTGCCAAGATGGACTGCTGAAGCACCACCTCCAGAGACGATAGTTTGCAAATTAGCACCTGATTTTTTAAAGGCAGGAATTAGTGTCCGGCTAGCATAGTTGCCCGCCCCTATAAACGATACAGCCGATCCATTAGTGCCGATATATGGATCGCCAGGAAGTTCCACAGAACTTTTTTCTTTATTAACCTCAGACTGAACATTATGAACCAGTAGAATACCCAGAGATGGATCGCTGGAAGTTAACAACTCCATAGCCTTCTCTCCATCTTCTAAATCATATCTATGGGTAATAAGTGAAGAAACATCGATACTTCCAGTCGACATTAAATCCAAAACCGCTTCAAAATTTCTTTGTTCTGTCCACCTAACATAACCAATGGGGTAATCTTGCCCTAATTCTTCGTAATCTGGGTCATAACGACCAGGACCATATGAGCACGAAACTTGTAAACTAATTTCCTTTTCATAAAGATCGGCTCGATTGAGATCAAGACCAGTAACTCCGACTAAAATAATACGGCCTCTTTTTCTACACATTTGCGCAGCTTGAGAAACTGGATCATTAGACTTAGTCGATACAGTGAGTATTACCGCATCAACGCCCCGTCCTCGAGAAAAGCGTATAGCCTCAGCCACGATATCTATTTGCTCATCAGCTTGAATGACTTGTGCTCCATACGATTCCGCTAATTGACATCGTTCCCTACTTAAATCGACACCTAGCACTCGACAGCCGTTTGCTACAAGCATCTGTACAGTCAACAATCCAATGAGTCCAAGCCCATAAACAACAACAACCTCTCCAATGCTTGGCTGAGCCAAACGCATACCTTGAAGCCCTATAGCTCCCAAGACAGCAAAACTTGCAGTTTCATCACTTACATTATCAGGAATCGCTGCACAAAGAGTCCGCGGAACACAAACATATTGAGCGTGACTACCATTTGAAACGACCCGTGTTCCGGGCTTTAAATCATCAGAACTACAGCCGGAATCGACAACTACTCCAACGGCACAATAACCTGGCGTTTGAGGAGTATCTATTTTACTTCTAACCGCGTCTAGTGTTTCAAAAAACCCATCAGTGCGAACTTTATCTAAAACCATTCTTACCTTTTCCGGCTGTTGACGAGCTTTACCAATCCAGCCTGCCTTGCCAAAATCCAGCAACACTCTCTCAGTGCCTGCTGAAATCAGCGACACCTCATTTTGAATCAACATATGGTTGGGACGTACTTTGGGTACTGGTGATTCCTCGATTGAAACTGAACCATCTTGCAATGACTGAAATATTTGCTTCATTTTTTTGTTTTACCTTGTTTACAAAAATATAAATTTCGTACTCTAGACCACTCCCAGTCATTGTCCTGAAGTGCGCCTAAAACGATATCTGTATTTTGACGACCATGAGTTTCAATGACTAAAAAACCAACTCGATCGAGCCATCGCTGGGGCTCTGCAGAAAAAATTTCACCCTCAGCACCCTTTACATCTAATTTCAAAATATCGATCTTTTTTCCCTGCAAATTTTCTAACAGTTGAGTGATTGTTACTGAATCTACCATCTTTCCCTCACGCAAATTTCTATTAATCCTAGCGCCAGTTTCAGTCCCAACATTTATACAGGTTTGCCATCGAATGAAAGGCAACATTTGCGAAGATCGACCCTATTTCCATATGGACGTAAATTAATAACAGCCAACTTATAACTATCGTCCATCGGCTCGAGAGCTATCACTTTCATTTCTGGATAAAGCGACAGAAAATAAGCCGAAACATCACCCGTATAAGCACCACCATCAACAAAGGTGAATGGCTGTGCGGGAGGCAGAACAGCTCCGTATTCCTGTCTAACAAAATTGTTCATCGCCACAGATAAATCCCAAGTGCCTGGCCGAATATAAAACGGATAGTCTAGGCACTCAAAATTTATGCACTGTGCACTATTATTACCAGAAACAGACTTCATCCTCTGGAAATCTATCGTTGTCTTTAATGATTGACTACTAATGAGGGAAATTAAATCCAGCACCTTAGCTGCAAATCGGTAACCGGGATGATCCCAACTTATAAAGTGCCTAACTAATTGCCGTAATTTTTCCATCACAGTCTATCCTCACCTCTACATAATCTTGTTTTCGATTATTATTAACCCTCTCTTCCATAGTTGGATTTGAAGGCACATCGTACGATTTTTTTTGCCATTCCATCTCAAGACGTTTCAACTCTCTCATTCGGTATACATCTGCACGCATGCGAGACCAAATAAAACCTGCTTTACCACCACGCCATGCCCCTAGAAACGTTAAACAATAGATATTCATGAGAATATGGCGAAATGGCAAATGACCATAAACAGCCTTTAACCAGGATTTTCGCTCCAAGCTGGTTCCAAAAAACGAAGGCTCAGCCGTGTGGCCAATACCTGTATAAGCGATACAAGCTTCAGCAGTACTGTAACGATTTTGTTTTTCATACCAATGATGAAGGTTCGGACTATCGTGATGTTCCAAAACTCCCGTTAATTGCTTTTCTTCACCAGAGATTATAGGATGCTCGTTAACTTTACTATTAGTAAACGTACAGATTCCAGTTCTCCATAGTCTCAACACAAACTGCTTGACAGGTAGTTCTTGCCCCATAAACCATAGTTTTCGTGGGAAACTAATTGCATCAAATGCATCTGCTTCTATTTCCGTTGAAATCTGTAATTTTAATTAATCCGTTATCCGTTCATCTGGGTCGAGCTTCATTGTCCATGGTTGCGTGACCGGTAAAGTTGAAACGGCAAAATTCCATTGATCTCCAAAATCTTTAAATGGCCGCTGAAAAACTCTAACCCCCTTATTTAAAGCCAGTTCAACGGTGTTATCTGTGCTGTAGCTGTCTACCAAAAATATCTCAGTTGCAAACCCTCGAAGATTTTCTATTATATGTATTATATTATGACTTTCATTTCGAGAAATCATGATAACAGCAATAGGTAACGGTAAATTAGTATTCATAGCAATCCTAATATAATGATTTAGTCAATTATTACTATACTTGGCTTAGCCCCACCAAATAGCAACCAATGATATACCTCTGACATCTGTTCTCCAATATTTTCCCAGCTATACGAGGTATCCATCCAAGATCGTCCTCGACCTCCCATTTCCTCAAGTATATTTGAGGGGACGGATAGTGCCTTTATCAACGTATTTTTTATTTCGGAAGTATTTGCGTTGCAACACCATCCAGCACCATTATCGATTAAATTCGACCACGGCGTGCTAGCGGTTGTTATTACCGGCGTTCCAACAGCTAAAGCTTCAGCAACAACCATTCCGAAATTCTCTCCCCTAGTGGGCAAAATAAATAAATCAGCAGATCTAAAAGTATTTAATTTTTCCTCGCCATAAACAGCTGATTCAAGCTTTATTCTGTCGATACTTTTATTGTTAACCCTAGCTCTAAGCCAATCCTCAAAATCTGCAATCCCTTTACCAACTATTTTCAATTCCCAATCTGGATAATTCTGATAAATTTTTTCCCAAGCATCTATAAGCATATCCAAGCCTTTTTTTTCGTGTAGTCTCCCTAGATACAATAGCGTCTTAGTTACTTTTCTCTTAGGACGATAAAGATCCGGAATATCCACCCCGTTTGGAGACAGAAAGATAGGTGCCTTTAATCCCATCCTACGGATATGATCAACTTCTTGCTCGCTAGTTGCATGTAAAGCGTTAGCATTGCGCAACGCCCTACCTTGGCCAGTATTCCACACGATCATCTTAGCCAACTTAGAATAAGCTAGTGCGGCTGGATCTAAGGTTCCTCTGGGAGAGATTATATAGGGAATTCCTGTCCTTCTCAATGCAGTATAGGGATATATATTTGGCATCATCCAAAGGCCATGGGTGTGAAGCAACTGAAAACCTTGGCTGCTAGCCTTCAACAGCCATTGCTCCAACATAGTTGATCTTCCGAGTTTTAAAAGAAATCTACTCTGTTCAAAAGCAAGATGCTGAACACCAGGAATACAAGGTGGTTCACCTCGATCCAACGTGGCTAACGTAACTGAGTTTCCTGATGAAGCAATTGCTTGAGATAATCGAGGCACGCTGTATGAGGGACCACTAGCCTCTTGATCAATATGAGAAACAATTTGACAAACTTTCATCTGGATTTGAAAACCATTTTGAAACCAGATCTGAAAGTGCTTTGTATAAAGAAAAATAATGCTATACCTATGATCACCCATATTAATCCTGGAATAACTGCAAAATAACCATCTCTAGTTATTAAAAATATAATCATATAAATGTAGACAGTCATTGAGACCGCTTTTCCAGGAAAATACAAGTTTTTATGTATCAATACAAAGATTAGAGCCTGAAAAATAGCAATCCAAATACCGAGCCAGCCGAATTCATAAAATGACTCACCCAATACTCTTAAGCCGATAGAAGTCGACTCATCAGTCAAACTAACAAGGTTTAATTCATGCCCCAAATCCTGGCTATTGTTTGTTATTTGAGGTTTACCAGACCAGATGGCTCGAGGAATAACACCAATAAGATTATTCCAATAGGATTCTCCACCAGCAGGACCTTTCTCAGTCACCAGCGATATTACTCTCGCCAGTGGTTCTAAATAGTTCAGTCTGGTCGATAAGACATTTAGCATGATATAAATGCCAGTTTCACCATATTTATCGAACAAAAAGAGAGCATCGTCCAAGTTATATTCTGAAACCCTCCAATAACCAATCAATGGAAAAATAACGAATAAGAAAGGTAATCCAGACATCAATACTGGGACCATTACAATTCGGTGGCGCCAAATTTTTCTTCTAAAGGCCAATAATGTAATTAGTATCACAATTACCACTTGCCCTCTAGAACCCGAGTAGATTGCAAACATCATACATAGAACCACTGCAGAGAAATATAACTTGTTATACATTTTACCATATTTATTAACAAAGTTTCTAACTTCTCCAAAGAGTATGAGTGCTAAGATATCAAAGCCTCCAAAAACCTTTAGTAACTGCAAGTAAGGTCCACCAGAAGTAACCTCAAGCATTCTAATTGATCCCATTGTGTTCAGCTGGAGTTTAGCAAGAAAAGCAACCCCTATCATCATAAAGATACTCGCAATTGCGGAAGAATCTGGATTAGGCGAATTTAAAGAATGATATCTTAAAGAAGAACTAATCTGCGCTATTTTAGGAATACTATTCAACAGCAGCACATAACTAACACATAGAACAATATTAAAAATACTCATATACTTAAGAGATAAAGCATAACTTATGTCCCCAGGAATAAATTTTGGATGATGTATCCCAAAAAAATAATCCATATAAACAGGTATTACAAAAATAATAAAATTTACCAACAAATAGACTCTAAGAATCGGGGATTTCAAAACCTTGGTAAAAATTACGAAAATTAATGTATTAATAATTGCCCAAATAGTCATCCCCACTCCAAAATAATCGCCTATTCAGTCGTCTTTTATCATAAAATATGATTTTTATTGAACTTAATTATTAACCTACAGTATTAAAATCTTGCTTCTTCTTGGAATTCTTTGTCCCTAGTAAATAAAATATTTGTAATGACAGGATCATAACTATGACCGAAAGTACTGCCAAACCTGCAATCTTTTGAGGTGTCATTATCATCGGAGTAGGAATTAACAATCCAATAATGAATACTAATAGTCCAAGCAAATAAGTAAATGTAATAAAATTATTTAATCTTTCGCCAAGTAGTCTAGATTTCATCAAGGTAAAAATTGGAAATAATACACTCATAGAGGCCATTACTTGCAATAGAGGAGCGGCTTCAATCCATTTCTCACCCCATAAAAATGTGACAACTTGCTCTGAAAATAATCCAAAAATGACGGCTAAAGGTATTCCCAGAATTGCATTCACAATTACCAATATTCTATATCCAAAATCAGATTCTTTATGCAATTGCCTATTTTTTGAAAAAAATACAAAAGCAATTTGGTGATTGATCGGGGAAGCTATTCTGTGGACTATCTTTACTAAATAAGTTGATTGATAAAACAATCCAAGCACAACTGAACCAAAGACAGATTCAATTAAAAATAATGGAATTCTTTCATAACCCAACTCGGATCCTTTTTGGAAGTATAGCTTAATAGATACACCCAAAAGAAACGATAATTGCCGCCGATTGATTTTTTTCAGATCGTGCGGAAATAATGATGGATAAAATAGAAGTATCAATAAAAATAAAAATATTGGAGGTGCCACTACTCTTAATATCAGACCATATACCCCTGCTCCCTGCATTACCGCTAAGACTGCCAGTGTAACTCCTAAGAAATTTGATCCAGTGGAAATATAACTAGCTTTAAGAAAATCACCACGCTTTTCAAGTTTTGCCAACACTAGTGGCCCGAGGGTTGAAAACCCCTTACTAATCAAAACTAACCAAAAAAGATGCCAAATTGTTTTTGCGTATTGATCAGTAAGCATTAGATTAATCATAAATCCAATAACTAATTTCAAGCCAATCACTAATATCCCAACTTGGAAAATAGACCGTAAAAGAGTTTGATGATCACGTCGTTGAATGAGAACTACGCTTAAGGAAAAGGATGTGCACATCTCTATGAATCCAACTAGGGCTAAAACTAAAGCCAGAGAGCCAAAGTCCTCAGGTAACAATAATCTGGCCAAAAGAACATTTGCAGCAAATGTGTAGACATATACCCCATTCGATAATATTAATGTGGCTAGGGATTGGCCATAGATATTTTTAACTTTCAATTGGAAACTTCTTGTATGATAACATCAGCAATATGAGAATATGAATATCTGTTATCTATACATCGCCGCCTTGCCAAAGCAGAGATTTCACGTCTTTTATCTGGACGGTCTAAATAGTATAGAACCTTGGACAAAAGCTCTGCTTCATCATCAAAGTATGCAGCCTCGACGTCCTCTTCGAAATATTCAGAGTGTTCATGTGTGCGCTCAGCAACCATAAAGCCTTCGCATGCTGGGATTTCAAAAGTCCGTGATGTATGAAGATCTCTATTAAGTTTCCTAAGAAAGCATAAATTAATTGCCGAATTACTTAACGCTATAGAGTAGTCATCGCCCAATAGCGGGCTTCCGTATATTTTAAGATTAGGATGAGCATTTCGGCGCATTTTTTTTGTCCATCCATTACCCCAAACATGGACAATAATTCCATTTTGAGCAAGGTAATTAACCTTTTCGAACCTATCTTGCTCGCCAAAACCGATAAAAGTAACCTTATCAGTAAACCACGAATCTTTTTCTTTTATAGGCCTATGAACAACCGAATCAAAACCTTGTTTTAAAAACCTAGCATCTTTGAACCCAATGGAAGACAATTCTCCATTGGAGATATTTAGTGACTTAGCTGTAAAAAATACATCGAAATAGGGGGCCGAATCCAGCAAAACTTTTGAATTATTGTGTGGTAAATATACATCATCAGGAGACCACCCAACGATTAATGGCGGTATGGACATTTGTTTTAGTTTTTTTAACGTTTTAGCATAAACAAAATTACCCTTAACGATAAAAAGAATATCAAAATGACCTGCACGTTTTAAAATTTCATGATTAAGACTCCGTAGATTTTTTGCGTGAGTACCAATTAGCCCAGCTAAATTCAATTTCCTTAAATACCGATCAAGTCGATTATCTTGAAAGCGTTTACCAGCCTGAACCTGCGCGCCGTATTTATCATGTAAAGCCATAACAAGAGGATTGCGTTTAGCTGGAAGTCCTGCTGTCACAGCTAAAATACGAGGAGTTTTATTCTTGAACATCTTCAAATCGTTTTCCTAATACCTTGCCAGGATTGCCAGAAACAACCGAATTTATAGGTATATTTTTTGCAACCACTGAATTGGGGCGAATAAAGCTATACTTACCAACAGAACAGCTCAGGATAATTGAATTTAGTGATACAAAACAATTCTCCCCTAAAATGACGGGAGAAATAAATAAGATAGCTGGAAAAGATTTACTTTTTGGGTTATTACTCAATATCTGACTAGGATTTTTTTTGTCAACATAGTGATTGGACGTAGCATAAATTTTTGCACCACTAGACATTCCACTATGGGCGCCAATAACTCCACCAGCTCCAAAAACGTTTACAAGACAAAACGGCGCTATATGAACATACGGACCAATGGTGAGACTGCCTTTTGATCCTTTAAATTGTGGGTTATCTTTAAAAATTACTTTGCTATTACCAAAACTCGAAGGACTTCCTGCGATTAAAATAACATAATCATCAATCCATACATCGTCTTCCAGGGTAATATGCTCTACCCCAATAAACTGAACCCCAATCCCAATCTTAACGCCTGAACCACAGTAGCAAAGTCTCCGAGCATAATAAGCTCGCCTAACTCTTTGACCAAGACCCCCAGATATCCCTCTTATAACCCATTCTATTATTTCAAATAAAATTTTACTAAACATCGGTTCGCTCCAAACGATAGGCAAAAACTCTTCGCTTGCCTCCATCCATTGTGTCTATGCTAATGATAGTGCCACAGGGAGAAAGACATGGATGAAGATCACATCGAAGAGGCGTTTCATCATACCTATCAATCGAATTGAGAGTAGCAAGTAAAGTTGACTGCCCCGTTTCTAAATCCCCAAGTAGTAATGTAGGCAACTGTCCGAATTCTGACCTAGCGTATGTGTCAGTTAGAAAATATCTTTTATCGTGCAGCATGATTGGATGCCCATCTTCAGATCGCAAAGATGGAACGATTGGTTTATGCGAGTTGTTATTATCTATATCAAAAAGATAATAACCGTCACCCGTTAACGCTTTTCCGATACCTGAACTGTCATGGACAAATTTTTTGTAGATAGGTAAGAGAATCTTGAACAATGATTTCACAAAAGTTTTATTTTTTCGTAAGCTATTGAAAGGATTACTTTTTCCTCCATAGCCTAATAATTTACTTTCAGAATACCAGCAAAAGTGGCTCATCCTGCCGCTATCATTTATTACTTGAAGATTCGAACCATCTGTATTGATAACAAAAAACCTTGAGTGGATACCATTAGAATGTTTCCATCTATGTAGAAATGCAATCTGATTTCCAGAGGGACTAAAAGTTGAATGCTCCAGATAGTGCGTCGCACCATTCATAGTACTCAATGAGTTAAATTTTAATAACTCTTTGAGAGTTATTAACTCCATTTTTTCAGATGTACGCATATTGACTAGCCATATTGCATCACCATCTACAATTGCTTTGTTCTTAGAACCTAACATCACATTACCATAACTGTAACCACGCCGACACCAAGCATGGCGTTCAAAATCTATCGTTACTGCAACATCTCCCTTAGGAGAAGGATTATAAATAGCTGGCACAACTCGGCTCGAATTACTTCTGAAATCATGTATGCGAGTTTTATAACTCAATCCATCAAAGAAGTTCCAACAGATTTGATCTTTATAATCTGGGCCTAGAAATTGTAACATGGCACCTTGTTGCCAATTATATGCATTTGTCTCTCCAATCTTATGAAAGTGATTTGAGTCAGAAAATAAACTGAACCACCCCACTTCAGCAGTATCACTGGGGCCTGGGACTGTACCAATACTTTTTACACGAAGCGCCAAAATACGCTGAGAGTCTATGGATATCTGAGCAGTATTAAAATAACCAAAAAAATAATGATGGTCAGCTGGCGACTCAAAAATTTTTGAAAGATGAAACATATTAATCCTTGTCTTAGGCACAAATAGTGTTTTTGTTTACTCTATAACTAAAAAGTATTTTACACGAAGATTTAGGTCACCTATCACTAAATTTAACCTTTTTTCTGGCACACAGTAATTACTGTCCGAGCCCATGACAGAGGAGCAAAAAACGCTAAAAGATCAATAACTCTCACAAATAAACTATATATTGGAAAGGTTACTTTGTTACTGGCGATACCACATATAGATTTTAAAAAATATCTCACAATAGGATTCATATTTCCCCACTTTAACAATTTATGGCACGCAGAAAATTCTAGAAATATAGTTCTTTCATTTCCCTGGTTCTCCAAGACTGTAAACCCCTTAGACTCAAATCCTTTCTGATTTTCATGGGGCGTTTGATATCCAACATGGCCATCAACATCAATAAATTCTTTAATATACAGAGCAGGGTCTATGCGTTTATATCTTTTGATAAGCGGGTTATCTGTTTGGACATCATACATAAACACAAGCTTTCCCGATTTAACTAAAACCCGATGAAATTCTTCCAACATAAATAACTTTTGATCTTGAGTAAAATGCTCCCAAACAAACGAACTAACAATACCATCTACAGATTCGTCTGGTATAGGAAGCTTTTTCAAAAGATTCACTTTAATACATGCTGAATAATTTTCAGTAGCTATTTTCAGACTACCCAAAGACGTATCTGCCCCAATTGTATTAAATTGTTGTCCAAAATACTTTACACCACCTCCACAACCTACATCAATTAGTACATCACCAGGCTCAAAATGATTTTTCACTTTTTGTAGATAACCAGATTTTATAGTCCAAAGTTTTAACTTTGTTAATACACCTTCTTTAGACGAAGAAAAATTCACCATATTGCAATAAGTGCCCTCATAGAACTCGTTAACGGAGCCTTCAAAATCGAAAAGATTTGGAAAAGGATCAACATTACAATCCAACGCTTGAAAATGTTTAATTAAAGATTCTACAGATGCCATATGCCTACCTTAATAAAAAAATTATTTGCAGTTAAAATTCAGTTTTTAATTTGATTTAACCCTACGAAAGAGTAAATCAGCCTGTTTTGTTTGTAATGTTGAATGGTCATAAGAAACCCATATAATGTCACATAAACAAAATCCCCTGACCTCAAGAAATTTTATGATTTCCCCTTGTGAATATGGCCTTGGTTCTATACTTTCAATTTGACTTTCGAATAATACAAATTCTGTTTGATCGAGCAATCTTTCTGCCCCCTTCAACACTTCTAATTCAAAGCCTTCAACATCGATTTTTAATCCAAATGGAGAAGGTAATTTGGAACTTTCAACAATCGAATCAAGAGTTTTGATATCGACAGAGATTATATTTACGGATCGATCCTGGTGTTCCTTCCTGAATATAAATGATGAACTCCCGGGACCATCAAGATATGACCTAAAATCCTGAGTAGTATTTTTTGACCCAGCTCCAATTTTAGCAGCTACCCCCTCCCTCTGCCGTAAAATAGTATCCATAGAGGGCCAACTATCCTCACTTGGGTCCACAAGCAGCAATTTAGCACCAGGGAAGGCTTTATAAAGATCTGGAGTACCTGCTCCAATGCCGATATCAATTAGCGTTTTAATTTGAAAGTTCTTACGTAATCTTTTTGGCTCCCACCCTTTTCTTACAATTTCAAAACCAGCTGAATTGAATATAAAATTAACTATAATCCGAACTAATTTTCTAGCGGTGACTACCTTCATCAAAATTTCATCCTTATACCTATTTGTGGCTTTAAACGCCTATATCATTTACAACTTTAATGAGGTTGTTAACACCTTCCTCTATTGTATATCCCATTAATATTAATTTGTTTTCCTCGCCAGCACGCTTAAGCGAAGCTCTATTCATAGCCCATCCATCTAACCAATCAATTAGGAAATCTTCCATACCAGTGTCAAAAATAAATCCATTTTTCTTAGGAATGACGAGATCTCTAGCGGTACCTACACCTTTTGAAACAATCATACCAACAGGGAAATTCATTGCCTCATTTAACGCTTTTGGTGAAGCATCATAGTAGGATAAAAGACAAAATATATTAGAAATACTGAGAAGCTTAGCTACCTCTAACTGACCCACAAAACCCGTAATTTTAACATCAATATTTAGCTCTGTCGCTCTCTCTTGAAGTGAAGCTCTGGCGGGTCCATCACCAATAATCAAAACAACAACATCCTTCGACTGCATTTTTGCTACTGCATCTAATATTAAGTAAGTCCGCTTTCGATCTGTAAGTCGAGAACATGTTGTAATAACGAGTTGATTATTTCTAATCCCATACTTTTCACGCATTTTCTGACTTTCCTTAGCATCTAGAGTTTGTTTGACAAAAAAATCATTGTCCACAGCACAAGGAAATCTAAGTAATTTGTCTTGCTGGCCTTTAATATATGTCGCTAAGCAATCTCTATTATTTAAGCAAGACCACAATACTGTATCAACGCCTCTAAAATATATAGGAAGTATTAACCTCTTTAACCTTTCATTGAAGTTCACTTGTTTTCCTGGCTTAAAAACTGTTTCTCCACGCCAAATAATTTTTTTCCCTGAAAAAATAGCTGCTAGGTAAACAAAAATGGATGATAACGTATCATAGCCATGAATTAGCACATGACTCGCAGGACTTTTATAGACGTGGCCTAGCAATGCGAGGTTAATTCTGGACCAAAACCCCTTTCTTTTTGAAGATGTCAAATTTTTAAATATCTTGTAAGGAAACCCTTCTAAAAGTGGAATATCCCATTCTACTATACTATTTACTTCGGGATTGAAAAATGGTCTTGCACCTATATCATCTCCGTACATTATTTGAAGCTTCCCCCCAAGCTCATCACTCAATTTCCTAAATATTGGTGAGTGATATTGGGTAGGGTTGCCAACGAAAACCAATAATTTTGGATTTCCTATTGGCGCTACTTCTTTAGGATATTCTAGGTCGGAATCTATCTCTTTAAGTCTCATCTATTTCTATTTTCATTGTTAATCGTTTACCCGCTTTGGTCTGTAGAGGATTTTTTAATCTATGGAACTCAATATTTGTAGGCTTTAGTTTGACACCTTCTTTAGACAGACCAATCAAAAAGTAGTTTCTAAGTGTCGACTCAGTGGGCACCTCACCTTCCGCGGTATACTCAACTCGAATTCCCAAAGAGGCCGTTAAAATATAATGTAACGATCTTAATTGTGGGATTTGCTTGAGGATATGATCAAACAATATAACTGAAACACTTTGTGAATTACCATCAATATCTTTTACCAAAAATATATCTCGTGCCTTACCTAACAGACTATCCAGTCTCACGACCATACCCGATTTAGTATTTTTAGATGTTCCTAGATCTTCTGTGTCATAATTGATTAATGGAAAGCAACGCTCACCTAATGTCGTCAGTATTATCCTTCGATCAAAAAGCCGAATTGCAAAGTCTGACCAAAATATATTGACGGGATATAGTTTCCCCTTTGAATAACCTATGACACCAGCCTCAGCCATACCATATTCATTGATAACCGGGCAATGAAATACACTTTCTACTAAGTCTGCATCCTCGGATAAAATAGTTTCAGAAGTATTTACAATTCTTTTAACTCCAAGATCCCTAAAATCTCTATTCTGATCTATTAAATAATTACACAGTTGACCCAAGCATGAACCATAAGCAATCAAGTATGCCGGCTTTGACCTCAAAATATCAGAAGCGATTGATTCTAATTCAACGCTAGAGAGATTATATGCTGAGGCGCGGTCAATATTGGCTGCCCAATCTTTAAATTTTCTTTTAGTTTGCTGTAATTTGCCACCAGGACCCGCAAATAGGTGGGAATGCCCCCAAATCATAAATAACTTGTCACCTGGCTCTATACCATTCCATCTACGACCTAAATGAGTGTTAGACCAAGAAGATCTAGCATCAAGTTTATTCATCGGAAATGCAGTTGCGATTCCACTCGTCCCCCCGGTACGAGTATAGCGCTCGATATAGGGCGTTTTCTGAACCAAATCACGTTTATTTGATAAATCAGATTTAGTTAGTATTGGGAACGCACACAAATCAGAAATAGTGTCGATCTTGGCTGGCAATTTGTGTCGAGATCTCCAGTCACTATAAAAAGGTATATTTTCCCATGCATAAGCCCAGTGTTTGTTGAAGTGATTCTTTTGAATAATAGCTATCTCATCTGAATCTAACTTTCTATCATATAGATCACTAAGATGAGATAGATGGACACTTCTCGAACGTAGTAAAATCGAAGCTAAAGATTTACGAATTCTTAACATCGACAATCTTAGTTATACTCTCAAAATATACAGGCCATGAATAAGATAGAAGATACTCAGATAACTCGCTGTTATTCCATAAAACTTTTTTATTTAAAGCCAATATTATGGTTTCAGAAAGAGCTCCTGCTCTCGGCGCGGAGGTCAGTAAGTACCCAGACTTAATTAATTCAGGATCTGCATCTGTGTCATCAGATACTATAACTCGTCGGTTTTTTGAAAGGACCTCGTAGGTAGTAATTCGATAATCTGCCCAATCAATAGTTACAAAAAGATCCATTCCATCATACAGCAAGGGAATATCAATTTCGGGAACAAAGCCGAGAAATTCTATGCTATCAGCAATTCCATAGTCACTAGCTAATTTTTTTAGATTATCAAGAGATGGGCCATCTCCACCTATCTTAAGATTTACTCGAAAGCCTCTTTTA